>ERZ808242.1175-NODE-1175-length-15789-cov-8.343841_pt1 | contig 15789 bp, 9 predicted proteins | sample MGYA00521244_ERZ808242 | MGnify/ENA primary metagenome ERZ808242 (study PRJEB31516, sample SAMN03275573) | gut metagenome | biome: mammalia-associated habitat; material: feces | host: Papio cynocephalus | place: Kenya | collected 2012-07-27 ... | reverse complement strand
GTTAGGCACGACAGCGAACTATACGACCAATACCTTAGTGCAGACAATCGCACTCCAGCTGACTTATGGCGCAAGTTTGGTGTCCTATTCTCGCAGCCATTCTATAACTTTATAATGCACGTTGGCATTGCCGCTAAAACATGTCCAGATACCACATTTTTAATGGTTAGTTCAGAAGCCAAGGAATTTTATCGCAAGGGGACAGTGATATTTCCGAGCCTATTTAGTGCGCCGAACATACGAGTCGCTAAAAAGCTAAATCGGCGCTGCGTGTTCCGTGCTTTCGCTTATCTGCTAGCCACCGATCACAACCTCGACTATAATGCAGAGTCAATTTTTGAGTCCATTTGTATGGGCGAGATGAAAGGGCAGCGGCGCGAATTATACGAGTTTTTCTTCGATAAAGATTATCCCTACAGTGAGCTAAACCTCAACACTCGCAGTGATAAGGATTTCTATAAGGCGTTTGTAAATGATATTAAGAAAGCTACACCAGAACAAGTCAACCGATTACGCAAGGCTTATGAATACACTAGAGAGTTTTATCCTAAGCCTAACGACCAATTAGTCATTGTTGATGTAGGATGGGGCGGTACCATTCAAGTTATGTTACGCGAAATTCTGCGACTAGAGGGCATTGCCTGCTCGGTGGAAGGGCTATATATTGGTACACACCATGTAGATCGACATGGCATTGAACCCATTAAGGCAGTTGGTTATCTAATGCCAAACGTTTTTAGCAAGAAATATCATCCGATATGGAACGCCGTGATTTGGGAATATGCCTACACCAATAAGATTCAATTTCCCGAGGATCAATCACACCTCTCATTAATCGGAGAGGGCTTTGAAGAAGGCGCCAAACTCTTCAAATCGACCATAGCCAACCCTAACTATGATTTTCTAAAGGTTACCAGCCAACACCTAAAGAAGTTGGTATCACATCCGACGCGCAAGGAAGTGGAAATCTTGGGCAGCATCAATTTCGACTTCGGCTTCGTTGACGAAGGGCGAATAACACTTGTCAACACCAGCTACAGCTTAGCTACTTTCTGGAAGAGAACAATTAGACACCCTCGGGCTACACTACGCAACGTGATATTTGCCCCAAACGCCTGGTCGGCTGCTTATATCAAATATTACCATTTAGCAATCTTACGTCCACTACTTCGTATCTGGTCAATTATTCGACGACGAAGTTACATGTAGATGATGTTAGTTACTCTACCGTCATATTGCTGCGCTGAAGCACTACGCCACCGCTAATGTTATCTAGGCTAAACAAATACTTATTGTCGCTAGATAAGACGGCGGGCAGGCGGCCCGATACCACATGCTGGCGATTAGTACCGTCGAAGTCCATAATGGCGATTCCATCATCATTTTGGTCTAGGATATGGTAGTCGTCGATAAAGAACGGCTTGCCCGATTGACTTAAGGTTAAGTTGTATTGGCTCTCGGTCTCTGGGTCGTAAACTAGCACATCCTTGTCTTTACCTGCCAGCAGTAGACGACCGCTATTATTAAACTGTACCCAATCAGCATTCATATTCAGTGTAACCGTATCGCTCTTGCTGCCATCAGCGTGCTCATCGCCACCACTAAACAGCCCACTTTCGTCTAGTGGATTCGATAGCATGGTTACTTTCCCGTCATGCGACCAAGCCAAATAATCCTCGTTGTTGTATTCCGTAAAGGCTACATGAACTGGCTTATCATCCTTAAATTGCCTCAGCTGCTGCACCTTGCCGTCGTTGTAGATTGCCACACTCTGCTTCAGCTGATCGCCTTCGCCCGTTTTGGTTGCATAGACCAGACGACTGGTACCATATAGCCTATATTCTGTAACATCTGTAGCTAGTGGAGATGAGACCGACTTATTACCATAATCTAGTTTACGAATGCTGCCGTCAGTCAGTGCATAGAACACATCGCCACTATTGCCTGAGAAATGAGGGTCCACGATGTTCATAGCAAAATCACGTGTCAAGTTTTGGATTTTATCCTTATTCTGACGGTCAACTTTTAGGTACTCGGTGCTATCACCATAATCGTGTCTCATCAAGACATAGCGCGAGCCGCTATCCCACTCAATAATCGAGAACTGCTCGCTAGCACCCTCTGGCGCTGCACTGACCACGTCATCACTATATTTAATTTCACTGTCCTTAACCTTTTCCGGGTTAGAGATATCTAGCAGCGTCAGAACGTGCGAATTTTGATCAGTAACAATAGCTAGCCATTTGCGGCTCGGTGACGCCTTGATATCCGATATATTGTTAAATGATTTGACCGACTTAGTCGAAATCTTCTCAGGTATTAGGCGCACATAATCCAGCCATTGCACAGTACTCGGCTGTGTTGTGACCTGCTTAGCCCACGTGCGATAACCATCACGACGCATAGTAACATTTAAACTGCCTGTTCGAACATTAGCGCGCGTTGGAGTCCGGCTAGTTAAAGTAGTTTTACCTACGCTTACTGTTGCACCAGTAGGGTAGGTATTGAACTGCAGTAGCGCCACCTGCGACAGCTGACCAGAACGCAGATCAAAGCGATAACCCATAGCCCAAGCTACGCAAAATACCACACCCACAATAACCGCAATTGTCATAACGCCATAAGTAAAGAAACGCATTGCTAGCTCTCTGCGCCGCCGTTTAGTATCTTCTACCATATTTTCCTATCTATCTAATTATTTACTAGTGTTTATAATAAACTAAATCAGACCGCCATTCAAGCACTTGCACAAACGAAACATAACCGCTAAAATAGAGCAAAAGAGAAAGAGAGGATTAATGGGGATTGTAATTATCAACGGTCAGCGGTATGACGCTGCCACTGGTCTGAGAGTCAAGAGCTCATCGGATAGTCAGGTAACTAGCGATTTTGCCGACCTACGTCCATCGGTCGCAGCCGATAGTCGAAGGGAAGAGCAGGTTAAGATCGCCGCCGAGCGTGCTGCTATCTTGGGCGATGCAGTGGCCGATGCCACCGTGCAGCCGGTCAAGAAAGACGTTAAAGAGATCAAGCGTGCCGCCAAGGCCGTAGCCAGTGGCCACTTGCCTAGCTGGATTACCAACTACGTTGATGGGGGTGCACCGCGCGAAATTAAACCACTAACCGAAGCTGAGCGTCAGTTCAGACAGCGTATTCGCGGTAACAGCGACACTAGTGCACGCCGTAAGGCTAGTGGGTCAGTAACTCTGAATCGCCGCTACGTCAAAAAACCTAGCAGTGAGTTGGTCAATAAGACCTATGCCGAGCCTTTGGCGCTCAGCGAGGACCGCAATCGTCGCATTAAGCAGATTCGACAGGATGCCGAGAGTCGCGCCCAGCACGCTAGCAATCCAACCACTAATCCAGTGCGCGGCGTTTTTTCGCCACGCCATCACGCTGCACCAAGCATCGTTAGGCAGGCATTAGTAGCCACACCCAAAGCAACGACAGCCGTAGCCGCAGCTACTAAGGCCACAGAAACACCTGATGCACCAGTACATCCGATTCTAACCAAGCGTCAAGCCGCTGAACTAAGAGCCAATCGTCAAATTAGATCTGGCCGAGGGCGTGCTATCGATAACTTCATGCCCACACAGGCTACCACTAAGCGTAGCAGCCGAACGGCTCAGCCTGATCTAGCCGTTTCTACCCACAAAGTGAAGAATGTATACAACCAGGCTTTATCGACTAATCGTGGCACTGCGATTTCGTCCATTAAACCAGCCGAGCCCATCGTCCAGCATCAGCCAGAACAGAGTAGCATTAGCACGTCTAGTGCCACCAAGGCACCCGCCAGCCCAATCTTGTCGCCAGAGAAGATTGATCAGCTAGCCAATGCCGTAACCGATGCTCTGATCCAGAATGACGAGCGTAGGGCTAATAAGCAGAGCGCTACTAATGAGCCAAACAGGGTCGAGGAAGAGCTAAGGGCCGCCAAGCGGTCAGTACGCCGACAAAAGCGTGCCTTCCGCATGCCCGCCATCGCTACCGCCGCTGCAGCTGTTGCTATTCTAGCCGGTTACGGTGTCTATGCCGCCTATCCTAATGTCCAGGTGCGAGTCGCCGCTAGCAAGGCGGGCATCAACGCGCGGCCAACCGTTGCCCTTAGCGGCTACCACATTAGCGGTCCAGTGGCCTATGCCAATGGTGAAATCACCGTCAACTATCGCGACGGCAACGGTTCAACCTACAGCGTCAATCAACGCAAGGCCGCCGAAACCGATAAATCACTGCGTACCGCCGCCAGCAGTCGCGGCAGCAGCAACATGACTTACGAGGAAATTAGTGCTGGTAGCACCAACATATACCGTTACGACGACAAGGCAACTTGGGTTAAAGACGGCATGGTCTATACTATTGACACTAATGACCGCTTAACTAACGAGCAGATCAGCACAATCGCCAAGAGCGTATAGTTTTCGCCTCACTTGGCACAAGCGCCGCCCTCCCCACCAAGGGGAGGGAATATTAATTTACAGCTCTTCGTCTGTACCCAAGACGATCGGCTTCTGCTTAGCTAGTTTTTGCAAATCCTCGGGCAGGTTACGTTCAAAAATCGCAATACTTTCAGTATAACGCTCGAACCAGTCGTCATCCATGGCAAAGAATCCCTTGGCACCCGCCTCGTTACCCCAGGAATTCTCGACCTTCCACCAGGCCGGCTTGTCATTCTGCTTCTGCAGACCTACAATCAGCATCTCGTGGTTAGCCAGCCCCTCCATCGACTTGACCGAGCCCTCCTTGGTGATGTCAGTATCAATGTCCAGCAGATTTGACCAATCATATAGCCGCGTCGACATCACGCCTTGCTTATCATCCTTATTGTTCATCAGGTTATAGGGCAGCACGTTAGCCGAGAAAACCACCGCGCGCTTACTCTCTAGCTCGCTCACTACCACCGACCGTATCTGGTCAAATGGTAGGTTTAGATACAGGATGTGTTTGCCGACCATGCCCTGACCAATTGACCGATAGCGATAAGTCTTACCGTATGCATAAGCCGGGTTATTAATTAGGGTCAGGTATTTCTGCCGACCGACCAGTTTGCGCTTGAACTCTAGTGGCGTAATATTGTCAAAGGTGTGTAACTTTTTCTTCTTGTCCCGGTAGGTCCAGCTAAACTGCTTCGGCGGCTCGCCAAAGGTCAGGCAGAGCAGGCGATAAGCATCCGCGAGTGCCACCTCTTTGTATTCACGCGCCCGATCCTTGTCTTTAGCTGCTAGATCACGCAGCTTCAGACCATGCCGGCGTAGTAACCGACAAATCAGATTACTGTACGAGGCGTAGGTATTGCTGACATTTTTATGATCTGGCATGACTTCACGCGGCACCAGGCCATATTTGTCCACCAGGTTGCCCGCCCAGACATCCCAGCCGCCATCCGAAACCGGATAATAAAAATAGCGCTTGACCAGGCGATCGGTCCATTTACGACCGGCATACTTAATAGTGTTCTCTAGGAATAGATTAGCCTTTTCTAGCTGGTCATAGAAAAATAGATAGCTTTCACTAAACTCCACACGTTCGGTCTTTAGCTTTTTCTCTGCCTGATGGCGCAGGCTGTTCAGGGTTCCAAATAGCCAACACCGACCCGAATTTTTCTGGTCAGTCGGGCTCGATGGCTCGAGGTCGATTTCAAAATATTGTGGCACTTGATTGATTAATTCATAATTGCGGGCGGCGATGCGCAAGTCACTTTTTACCAAAATATTCTGCGCCAAACAGTACTTTCCGTCGCGTTTGACCGATCTGTCCAATTTTTCGATGAGTTCTGGGGTTATTTTTACGTTATTCATAAAAATACATTAGCATACTACATGCGATAATGGTTAATGTGCTAATATATACTACATGAAACAACCGAATCAGCTAGCCTTGGCTTTTGCAAACGAGCTGAGCTCGATTCAACTTGCTAATCAGCAGCAGAAGCTAATTCATGATAGCGATAAAGACGGGGAAGAGGATACTCTGCACGTTCAAGAGACTGGCGCTGCTCTGACAGAGTTATACGAAAGCATTCGCAACGCTAGTCAAAATGCCCAGGAAAACCTGCTGTTAATGCATGCTATCGCGCGCTTTATCGATAAATATTTCTGGGTCAGTAACAGTCGCGCTCTGAAACGCTGCGGCGAGAACCTAATTATTGAATTGACTCTAGCAGGCTATCTACAAAATGACTCGATCAGCCTAACCAAAATCGATCAGATTACCGAGCGCATGAAGGGCGCCGTTAGACTAAAGGATAAGCTATCCGATAGCTACAGCCACGCTCAAATTGAACGCTGGGTGGTCAAACCCTTATCTGCCGCCATCGAAGCACAGCTGCGCGACCACCGCGAACAGCTAGCCCTCGCCGACGTAGCTTATAACTATTTTCTAACCGCCATCGACACCGAGAAGTTAGGCGGTGGCGAGAAGCCGGCTAATTACGAGGCAACCTTATTTGTGGCCAGCCAAAAAGCACTACTAAAGAGTGCTGAGGAAGCCATCCGCCTGAATATGCTAGAGCGCTACCAGATTAGCCCAACCGACGCCGTAGCTTACGCCAGCTTTAACCAGCAGCTAGACGGTATCTTCGAGTCCGATCTCCACGACAAACTAGTACGCATTGTTGATCGCAACGGAGCACCGTTTCGCATTTTAGGACGTACACTATCTGACGACGAGGGCCTCGATCAGCACCTCCTGACCGAAAAAGCCTTTCTCGGACCATTCACTGCCGCCATTAGCAAGACCTATCTGGACGTCAATCGCGAAGTTAATCGTGGCATTATCCGCAGCGTAGCCTTCTTGATTATTACTAAATTTATCATCGGCATCGCCATTGAGGTACCATACGACCTAATGGTGCACGGCTCGGTGATCTGGTTGGCGCTGGGTGTTAATCTATTGTTACCGCCTCTGTACATGATCTTACTACGCGCCACCCTGATGATGCCGGATCAGCGCAATACTAAGGCCTTAACTCGCGAGATGACTCGGATTCTGTATTCACCCGTGCCCAAGCGACCGTTTATCACAGGTCAGCAACGTCATTTTTCGAAAATCTATAATTTCTTATATTTCCTGGTCGTAGTCGGGGTATTCGCCGGTGTATCATGGCTACTGATGCACTTCGCGGGCTTCGAGTGGATTCACCTGCTAATATTCTTCGTCTTTATCTCAACTGCTAGCTTCCTTGGCTTCCGCCTCAGTCGTCGCATTCGCGAGATCGAGGTTGGGGATGAGGCACAGACTACTGCCACCGTCATTCGCGATTTCCTGTACATGCCGTTCGTCGCCGTCGGGCGCTACATTAGCGAAACTTATTCAAAGATTAATATCGTTTCGCGCTTCCTGGACATGTTTGTCGAGCTACCCATGAAGACCATCATTGCCTTCTTCCGCCGCTGGGGCAACTTCATGTCCGCCAAACGGGATGAGCTGTAGCACAGCGAAAGGTGGGGACGTTGTCGTGCTGGCTACACAGTATATATGGACGTCAGGAGCGCACGCGATGCCATTGACCTATTTCGGAATTTGTGCTTTAATATAATACGTATTACACATATGTAACGTACATTTCAATGTGATGTTACCTTCTAGTAAGGAGTAAGTATGACTCGATCATATCGGTCGACTATAGCTGCAATCATTGCTATAGTAGTAATGATTTTCACAGTGACATTTATTGCGCCAGCAAACGCGGCCGAGAAGACAGTGGACGCAAACGATCAGGCGGTCGCCTCAAATGCCTACAACGGTCTGATTGCGCACTACGAAATCGATCAGCTAGAATACGCTAGCCAGGCTAGCGCTAATAGCAAACTGTCCAGCGATACTACTTCCACCACAACCAAGCCGGCAGTTTACCAGTCGGACGGCAACAATGTTCTGCTGGTACGCAGCGGACACAGCGGTGGACACACAGGTGGACACAGTAGCGGCCGATCTGGCACCAGTCACAGTGGTAGCAGTAAGTCCAGTGCTAGCCATAGCAGTAAGTCCAGTGCTAGCCATAGCAGTAAATCCAGTGCTAGCCATAGCAGTAAATCATCAAAGAGCAGTTCACGGACTAACCAGGCCAGCCGCGTATCGCGTAGTCGTGCAAATAACATGGCAAAGCAGGGGCGTCTAGCTCATGGTGGACGGCCATACAACAAGGCCTCATCTAAATACTTTACCGACAAGGAGCACCAGCCGCTAATCGCTTCGCCGATTTGGCACGGTGTTCTAGGCTACTTTATTATCAGTAGCCTATTAAATACCGACAGCGCAAACGCTGCTCAGAAAAAAGACGAGCCAAACGCTGAGCAGAGCAAGGCTTATGATCAGCTCTCTGCTGCCGACAAGGTCGCTTACGCCCTCGCTGCATACATTAAGGAAACTGACCAGGCCAAACTATCTCAACCGACTAGTATAGATGTTAGTTGGCAGAAGGATGGTCGGGCGCAATTCGGCCAGCTGGTATTGTCCTATAGTCAGAACAGTCAGACAATCAAGATGGCAACAATTGAACAAGACGGCAAATCGATTAATGGGGTTCAGCCCTACGTTCTGCCAACTTGGAAGGAGGCACTAAATCAGACCAAGCCGACCAAGACCAAGCCTGCCAAGACCAAGTCCTCTGATCCCGTGATTCGCGAGATTGAAAAGCGCGGCTTTACCGACGCCAAGAAGAACGACGATGGCGGTTACACGGCTAAGTTTGGCAAGTGTAGGTTGTACCTCGTAGACACAGTTGAAAACGGGAATGTGTACCTGCGGGGTGACTTTGGAGACTACCGTAACCAAGGCGCTAGCCTCGCAAACTGGCAGCTCAACACTCGCTATCTTAATCGGTGGCCATCCGAGCACGACGCTTATTCTTATTACGACGTCACTGGCTGCACGCCTGAGATCACTTACTAAAATGAGATATCACTAGAATCAGCCCCAGCTATTACAGCTGGGGCTTTTTAATTTGCATAACATATGTCACAACAAAGACGCCAGCCAGGTAATTTGTATGATATAATCTAACTATCATGTCAAATAGAAAGCTACCCTTAGTCGCCATCGTCGGACGGACCAACGCTGGCAAGTCCTCCATTTTTAACCGCCTGGTCGGATCGATGGATGCCATCGTCGCGCGCGAAGCCGGCACCACTCGCGACTCCATTTATCGTCGTATTAACAACCAAGACGGCTCGTATATCCTGATTGATACCGCCGGTCTAAAAGATGATCCGCAGGACGAATTCGAGACCACCATTCAAGACCAGGTCAACGACGCCATCGATAGTGCTGACCTAATCTTATTCATGAAGGATTGCACCGAGGACGCCGCACAGGACGACCGAGACCTCGCCAAGGCTATTCTACGTCATAAAAAGCCAGTGCTACTGGTACTGAATAAGGTTGATATCAAGGAGCATTTTCCACTGGAAAATTATCTGCGTCTAGGCATTAAGCAGTCGGACATAGTATTGACCTCAGCCGAGCATAACCAAGGCATCGAGCGTCTGAGCCGCGAGATCATGCAGCGCATTCCACATGTACACGGCAAGGACGTCGACGAGACCATCAAGGTTGCTTTGATTGGTCGCCCGAATGCCGGCAAATCTTATTTGTTTAATACTCTAGCAAATAAGCAACAAGCTGTGGTAGCGCCGGTTGCTGGCACTACACGTGATATCAACCGCATCGATATTCGATATCACGGCAAGACTATTCAGCTACTGGATACCGCTGGCGTGCGTCGCAGCGGCAAGATTGAGCGGGGAATTGAGAAGTTCAGCGTCCTACGTACCGTTAGTGCGATTGAAGAAGCCGATATTTGTCTACTACTAATGGACGTGAACGAGTTAAACACTAATTTGGATGCCAAGCTGGCCGGGCAGATTATTGATGCCGGCAAGGGCTTGATTATTGTTGTCAGTAAATGGGATAGCGTGATGGGCAAAGACGCTTACACTCGTGACGCCTTGGCACCGAAAATTTCCCGCACCTTTGACTTCGCCCCTTGGGCACCACTGATTTTTACTTCATCTGTGACCGGTCAGAACGTCACCAAAATCTTTGACTTGATTATGCAAATCGAGGAAACCCGACATCAGACCTTTAGCACCAGTAAGCTCAACGACTGTCTAAGAAAGTGCCTATTAAAGCACCCGCCGGCCGGGCTAAAGAACACACACCCAAAGTTACGTTACGTGGTCCAGACCGACGTCTGTCCGCCATGGTTCGTGATTTACGGCGCCAATCTAAAGTATCTGCACTGGTCATACAAGCGATTTTTGGAATCGCAGTGGCGCGAGAGTTTTGGCGGATATATCGGCACGCCGATCAAGTTTAGCTTCCGTGACGAGAAGCAAATTAAGGCTAATCGCGATAAGGCCGCCCGTAAATCCGTCCGATCCACCAAGCACAACTAGTTGAAGAATACCCTACGAACTGATAACATATAATCAAGCATATGTTTAAACGAGGTAGGGTATTTTTATTTGCACTAGCAGCAGCTATATCGATAATTGGGATATCGGCGATTAGTTCTCGACCTGCCCTCGCAGATGATACTTGGACCGCAACAGGCGAAGTGTGTTCGGTCAGTGGCGCAAATCGTCAATGTGACAATAGTAGCGCAAAAGCATGGATAAGCATATTTAATAAGCATCTCAAGGCCAAAGGGTTTACTAAATGCCAGCCGAAAGATCATCCAGGCAACGTGAATGACGCGGTAGACTCACTTGCAGAAGACACAGATCTAGCGATTAAGTGCGCCGGGACAAAAGAGCAGCGCGAATGTACAATCAGGGTGACTAATAAGACAGACCTGATGGGGACCTCTACTGACACTGTCAGCGTTAGCTGTAAGCCATCAAAATCAATCGCAGAGTCGAATACTGGTAGCAATAGCCAAGCTATGAACGGCGCCATCAATCAATTCGTCAGCGCTATCTGTGCACACCAAGGCGACAACGATCGTGGCATGAACAGTACTGAAGCTGTCAATACCTGCTCATCCGCAGTAACTCCTAGTGTTCAAAAATGTATCACTGACCACAAAGGCGACTCTAATGCCATGGCAAAATGCGTCTTCGATAAGTATAAAGGCAAATACGACCTAGCTGGTCTCACCGATGCACAACAGCTAGCTAATTTGCAAAATGCTGCAATAGCCGCTAATCAGACTGTCAACACTGCCGACAATTGCACCAAGCAGGGCAAACTCTATTACAACGGCGAATGTGTCAACACCATCAACGACACTAGTGTGACAGAGAAGAATTACACTGATTTTTGTAGCATAACCTTCATTGGTTGGATTTTGTGTCCTGTAACTAAATTCATGGGACTACTTAGCGACGGTATGTTTAGCGTTCTACAGAACCTTATGGAAATTGACTCCAATCAGCTATTCAGCACCAGCGGTAGCGCCTTCAAGGCCTTTCAGACTTTCCTGCCAATTGCCAATGTTGTTCTGGCTATTATATTTCTAGTCATTATCTACTCCGAGGCTACAGGTAATGGCTTTGGTGCACTGTCAAATTACAGTATCAAAAAGCTTCTGCCTAAAGTAGTAATCTTCGCCATTCTAATCAATCTATCGTGGTGGCTATGTGCCGTTGCTGTTGACATCAGCAACATCCTAGGTGCCAATCTGAACAGCTTCTTCGTAGGGGCATCCAAAACTATCGACGGAACATATAGCCCCGGGTTTGCCGACCTTGCTAGCCAAGCGCTTGTAGCTACGACGGCAACTGGTGCAGCCATTGCCTTTGGAGCAACCGCCGGCTTGTTGCCAGTGCTTGGTTTTGTCATTTTAGCATTAGGCCTAGTGCTAATTATTATGATAGTGCGCCAAGCCCTCGTCATTATGCTGTGCGTAGTCGCACCTATCGCCATAGCTATGGCCATTCTACCAGGTACCAATAAGATATTCGTTAAGTGGAAAAATCTCTTTGTATCTATGCTTATAGCCTACCCACTAATAAGTGCCCTATTCGGGGCTAGTCAATTAGCCTCGTCAGTTATAGCAGCAGGAGGCAAAAACGATATACTGCTCAATATCGTATCAATCGGGGTATTAGGCGTGCCGTTAATTATGGCACCGGTCATATTGTTTAAGGTGCTAAAGGGTGTGCCCGGAATAGGCAACGCCCTGAGCAAGACAGGTGGAAGCCTGACCAAAGGCATGCAGCAAAAGGCCGGCGCCAGGATGAGCAATGCCTACCAGCACTCTATGGGGCATCACGCTATGGTTCGCGGAAGAGGCGCTTTGGCGCGCGGCCAACAAAATATCCGGCGAGGTATTAGTCAACGGATTCAGAACTTTAGCGCGCAACATGCTACCGGCTCTAGCCTAGGCGCTAAAGCTGCGCGAAATGCACTAGGAGCCGCCAGCAACATAGCCCTTGGCAGCTCGGCCGGTCGAGCACGCACTGCTCGTCGCGCTAATGAATATCAAGCGATGGTAGGCCGTCAGAAGAATGCTGCCCGTAAGAACGCCGCAGCCATCTGGTCTGCCACGCCAATGGATAGGCGCATGAAGATGCTAACCACCGGCCGCTACGAGTCAGGTCAGCAAATGGATAATGACACCTGGGCAGCACTAATCGAGATGAATGCCATCAACATGACTCATGCCCAGAATTACGAATTATTAGTCAACCTTGCCGAACGCGGACGGCAGCTGCAGCGTGGTGGCATAATAGGAGCAGCTAACTTTCAGCAGCGCCAAAGCTGGAATACCTTAGCTAGTACTGGCGTTGCTGCTATGTCTAAGTCCAAAAATGCTCTGGCCGGAGGCAAGGCACTCAATGAGATATTGGGCATTGGCAGTAAGAGTTCTGTGGTGCTGAGCCAAGCAGAGATAGATCAGAAGATTTTGGGTGCAGTCAAGAGTACCAACGCCGGAAAGCTAGCTGGCATGTCACAGCCGCAGATTGCTAGTTATCGCACCGAGAGCGCGACTATTATGGCTGCCCAAGCTAAAGCCGATCAGTATAATAGCGATCAAGGTCTAACAGGCGACCAGCAGGTGACTGCCGCCGATATTCTGGGCGTGTCTAGCCGTGGAAACGCAGACATTCATAAGCAGTTCGGCACCAAGTACGATGTTACTACTCCTGATATCACCGAGGCTGAAAGCCAAGTTAACGAACAGTGGGCTAACGCCGCCACTAAGACTCTTGGAGACTTGGAATATAGCAACGCTACCAACATGGGTATGTCAATGATTAGTGGCAACACTAAGAACGAGCTCGCTCACATCGCTATTGATGGTGGCAATAGGCAAGTCGACAGCATCATAAAGCAGCAAGAGCAAGGAGATAATCCACTGGAAAGCATGAGCGAGAAAGAATACAAACGAGTCAAAGACACATACACTGGCGACTATCATCCTGATCCAAATGACGACAGCAAGGTAGTACATATTGCCGAAATTAAAGCCCAGCGCGGACGCGATCAAGATACCTTTGACGGCAAGATGGAATCCCAGAACGAAAACTATATCGACCAGACTATAGCCGATCCAAGCAAGAAATCTGGTGCCGATAAGGTGATAAAAGAATCATTTGAGCGTTCAGTGAATAACAAAATTAAGAGTGTCAATGCCACCAATATTGGAGACGACCATATCGGTGACACGCCTACACCTGTTGAAACAGAGACTAGAGCAGCTACACCAGAAGACACGAAGCATCATACGACCACTGGCGCTAGCAGCAACAATGTCCTAGAATTACGCAAGCAATACACTAAGTTTGGCTTTGCGTCTAGTGAGACAGATCCGATTCAACGTAGCGCCAAGCAGCAAATTCTAGCGAACAACTTCGATCAAGCCATGGCACCCAAAGCTGCAGCCTTTATTGCCAAGGGTGGTAGCAGTAGCAACGCTGCCGTAGATCAATACTTACACCGTATCGCCAGTATCGCTCACGGAGGATCTAGCTCAGGTAAAGCGGGCTATCCGTAGATATATTTGCTTAGTGCTACAATAGCTATATGAAACTAATCGTTGGCTTAGGCAACCCCGGCACCGAATATGCTGGCACACGTCATAACTTTGGCTTTATGGCGTTAGACTATTTGATGCGCCAGTATGGCTCTCAACCTTGGTCAGAGCAGGGCAAGTTCAGTGGCTCCATTGCCACTGCCACGGTCGATGGCGAGAAGGCTCTACTACTAAAGCCAACTACTTACTACAATCTAGTTGGCAACGCCGTTCAGAAAGTCAAGCAATTTTACAAGCTCGACAACACTGATATCCTAGTCATCCACGACGAGATGGCCTTGCCCCTCGGCACTATTCGCAGTCGCCTAAATGGTAGTGACGCTGGCAATAACGGCATCAAGAATATCATCGCCACCATCGGTAGTAACTTTGCCCGCATTCGTATTGGCTCTGGTCAAACACCAGTCCACGACGGCGATGCTCAACCGACCCATAATCGCGCCGATTACGTCCTCAGCCGCCTAAATCAGCACGACCAGCAATTGTTTACGTCTGAACTACCAACAGTTCAACGGCTAGTTGAGGAATTTCTGTCAAATAGATTCAAGGAGACAACGATTAAAATGTCGCCGGCAGAGATACAAAAAGCCCGCTGATGTAACAAGGGTGGGCATCGTTACATTCAGCGGGCTATTTGACCTCTCGACACCCCATACGGTAGCTATTTCCTAGCAAGCGTGACCCACCTCACAACATGGGGTCCGCCGGTCAAGAGGGTTAGATACGCGCCGATTTGCCACTGCATAGAGCAAGTAGCGTAAAGTGGAGGGTAGATACTTCATCTGCGCGTAGCCTAACACATTCGTGTTAAAATAGGGGGTATAAGGTGCTTGTCGTGGTTAGCTATTGCACTAACTCGATAACAATGTTAATATTAGCACACCTTTCATTTATTGTCAACACTTTTACAAGAAAACATGAAAAATATCAAGCGTATATCACCACTGGAAGACAAGTTCCTACAGCGTACCACTGTTATTGACAATCCTGCTAAATGCTTATGGTACGTAGGTACCATTCCTAAGCCAGCGCCCACAGTCGCCATCGTCGGTTCTAGGAAACCCACCAGCTATGGCCGCGAAGTCAGTAGCCGCTTAGTGTACGAGCTAGCCAAGCATGGTGTCATCATCGTCAGCGGCCTAGCCATCGGCCACGACGCCTTGGCTCATCGCACCTGTCTAGAAGCCGGCGGCACAACGGTAGCCGTCATCGGTAACGGCCTCGAGAATCCTCACCCTCGCACCAATCACGCCTTAGCTGAGCGCATTGTTGAGCGGGGTGGCGCTATCATCAGCGAGTACGAGCCCGACGCACCGGTATACAAGGAAAACTTTCTGCAGCGCAACCGCTTAATCAGCGCCCTAGCCGATATCGTTATCGTAATTGAGGCAGGAGAGCACAGTGGCACCCTGAATACCGCCAGCCACGCCATCGAGCAGGGCAAAGAGGTCATGGCTGTGCCTGGCAACGTCACCTCGCCGCTATCCGTCGGCTGCAACCGCCTAATCGCCCAGGGTGCCGCTCCTATTCTGTCTAGTCAAGACGTCCTAGACCATCTGGGTATTCGCCACGAATTAGAAGAGCAGAAGACTAGCAAGATCCGCTTTGATTCGCCTGAGTCACAGAAAGTTTACGACCTAATCCTCAGTGGCGAGCACGACGGCGACCGCTTAGTCGAGCTATCCGGCCTTGATCCGGCTGAATTCACTACCGCCCTCACCATGCTAGAACTCAACGCTTACATTCAACCCCTCGGTGGCAACCAGTGGGGACTAAAGTAGCAATCTTAATTTTGTCGCCGGTGGAGATAC
>ERZ808242.1173-NODE-1173-length-15805-cov-3.980317_pt1 | contig 15805 bp, 16 predicted proteins | sample MGYA00521244_ERZ808242 | MGnify/ENA primary metagenome ERZ808242 (study PRJEB31516, sample SAMN03275573) | gut metagenome | biome: mammalia-associated habitat; material: feces | host: Papio cynocephalus | place: Kenya | collected 2012-07-27 ... | reverse complement strand
GCCGAGTTTCTGCTCCGGCAGTACCGGGGCGAGCCTCTGACCTTTGACACCCTGTTCAGCCAGTTCGACCGGTTCGGCACCGGCTTTGCCCAGAAGTTCCTGCGAACGCTGTACGTCTTCCTGTGGTCTCTGCTGCTGGTGATTCCCGGAATCGTGAAGAGCTTCAGCTACGCCATGACCCCCTTCATCCTGGCCGACCATCCGGAATTGACCGCGTCCCAGGCCATCGACGCTTCCAAAGCCATGATGGACGGACACAAGATGGACTTGTTCCTGCTCCAGCTGACCTTCATCGGCTGGGAACTGCTGTGCGGCTTTACCCTGGGCATTGGCTCGCTGTTCCTGAATCCCTACCGGAACGCCGCTACCGCCGTGTTCTATGAGAACCTGAAAAAAGGTGCCAAACCCCAGGCGGACTATGTGCCGCCGGTGGAGTTCTGAGAAAATTGCAAAAAAGTCAGCCATTGCCTTTGCAATGGCTGACTTTTTTAGGGCAACACCGTACAATTTGACAAGAAGACTCCGCCAGGATTTTTACCCCGGTTCAAAGTCTGGAAAAGGTCGGAATCCTGTATGCACCCGCAAGGGGTATGCCGCAGCCGTAAGCCAGCTTACGCCGGCAACCGCCGCGCTATATTTCCCGCTTTTGAACCCGCACGGATAAAGGAAAAGATCCCCTGCCCGGCCAATGACGATTTCATCAGAGCTTCCCCAAGATTCCATCCATGGCATCCGCCGTAACATAATCCAGGGGGATACCGCCCATGGCGGCGGCCATGTCCGTGTAGGAGCTGCCGCAGCTTCCGTAAATCCTCCGGGTCATGGACAGGGTCAGAAGCTCCACAAAGGCGGCCTTGATGCCCGCGGGCGTATCCCGCCCCAGGGCTTTGCTGTCATTGAAGAATACGATTTCCGCATCCCGGTTATAGGTGTGGGAGAAAAATTTCCGCAGGGAGCCGTCATCCGTGGCAAGGTAGAACCGGGTGTCGGGGTTCTCTTTCAGCCGCGCCTCCAGCACCCGGCAGAACAGCTCCGTGGGGCTTTGCCGGATGCTCACGCTGTGATCGGTGCGGCGGATGTGCAGGCCAATTACCGGATGCTGCCCGCCCTGGGTGATTTTCCCGATTTTCTCCCTGGCCAGAGTCTCCAGCTCCGGCGCGGGGGTGAAAATGGAGCAGTCCACATCCCGGGAATCCTTGTGGAAGGTCTCACAGGTTTCATAATAGGTCTTGTCCTGGGGAATCAGATTTCCCGCCTGCTTGGCATTCATCACCTGATTGTTTCCAACCCGGTACCGGTAGCCCAGCCGCAGTCGGTAATAGACAAGCTTCTCGGCCAAATTGTCCCCGCCCTTTACGTCCACAACCCGGATGTCCCGGGGCAGGGAAAAAAGAGCCTTTGCCGGGCAGTTCAGCTCTTCGTTTGCCGTCCATTTGACGACCAGCTTCCCGCCCTGGGGGCGGATCAGCTGATAGGCAGAGGCGATGACCCGCATCCGGTTGCACAGGCCGCCGATGGGTTCCACATAGACTTTCATATCCGCAGTGCTCCATGTCCATAGAATCAAGTGACAGCATCATAACACACAAAACAGGAAAAATCAATCATAATGTATGAATATTAGACATTTTTCAGGAAAAATCCGATGAATTTCCACATTCCCTCTATTGAATTTTCGGCATTTCGGTGCTATACTCTTACGGGTAAAAATACGCAATGGGAGAAAATGGAATGCAGAACCGATTATTTTCCGACAAGCAGCTGATAAAGCTGATGATTCCGCTGGTCATCGAGCAAGGGCTGACAATTCTGGTAGGCATGTGCGACGGCGTGATGGTTTCCGCCGTCAGCGAGGCTGCCATCTCCGGCGTATCGCTGGTGGATATGATCAACGCGGTGATCCTGGTGCTCTTCGCGGCACTGGCCACCGGCGGCGCGGTGGTGACGAGTCAGCTGCTGGGTGCCCGGCGGATGGCAGATGCCCGGCGCAGCGCAGGACAGCTTGTGACGCTGACCTTTGCCATGGGCTGCCTGATGATGACCCTGTGCCTGGTATTTGCCAGGCAGCTTTTGCATCTGTTCTTCGGCTCCATCGACGCGGACGTAATGGCGGCCGGGCTTACTTACCTTCGCATTACCGCCCTGTCCTTCCCCTTCATTGCCCTGTACAACGCCGGGGCGGCCATTTTCCGCAGCCTGGGCAACAGCAAGGTCTCCATGCAGGTGAGCCTGTGGATGAACGGCATCAATGTGGCGGGAAACGCCCTGTGTGTGTTCCTGCTGAAAATGGGCGTGGCCGGCGTGGCCGTGCCCACTCTGGTGTCCCGGGCGGTGGCGGCGGTGATGATCCTGACCATGGCCGCCCGGAGGGGTCAGGATCTGACCCTGGATGCCTCCGCCCTGTATCCCATTGACCGGAGGTTCATGGGCAAAATTCTGCGCATCGGCATTCCCTCCGCCTGCGAGAACAGCTTCTTCCAGTTTGGACGGCTGCTGGTGGTGAGCATGATCGCATTGTTTGGTACCACCCAGACCTCCGCCAACGCCGTGGCCAACAACTTAGACAGCATCGCCACCGTAGTCGGTCAGGCCATGGGGCTTGCCATGGTGACGGTGGTGGGTCAGAGCGTGGGCGCGGGAGACAAGGAGCAGGCGGTTTTCTACCTGAAAAAGGGGATGAAATGGAGCATCGGGGCACTGGCCGTGGTCAATGTGCTGATCATCCTGTTCCTCGATCCCCTGATCGGACTGTACCGCTCCCTGTCGCCCCAGACCGTGGAGCTGACCCGGACGCTGGTGCTGATCCACTCCACGGCGGTCATTGTCATGTGGGCCTTTTCCTTTGTCCTGCCCAATGCCTTCCGGGCGGCCAACGACGTTCAGTTTACCATGTGGGTGGGCATGGGTTCCATGCTCTTCTTCCGGGTCTTCGTGTCCTGGATTCTCTGCGTTCGTCTGGGCTGGGGCGCCGTCGGCGTGTGGATTGCTATGCTCCTGGACTGGGTGTGCCGGATCAGCTTCTTCCTGCCAAGAGCCTTGTCGGGAAAATGGCTTACGAAAGCCTAGCCCAGTGGGGAAGCCTTTCAAATTCCAGGATTTTCCCCTGGTGGGGGAAGGTCAGCTTCCAGGAAAACAGCATCGGGGCGGGGGCATTGTCTCTCGCCCCGTATTTGCGGTCGCCCACCAATGGATAGCCCCGGCCGGCAAACTGCACCCGGATCTGATGACTTCTGCCGGTGTGGAGCCGGACGCGCACCAGGCTTTCCTCCCCTGCACTCAGCCGGGTAAATTCCAGCCGGGCCTTTTTCACCCCGCCCCGCATCCGCTTGACCACAAACACCTTGTTTTTTCCGCCGTCCTTCCACAGAAGATCCTCCCAGTCGCCATTTTCCGGCGGCGTGCCATGAACCAGAGCCACATATTCCTTGATGAGCTTGCCTTCCTGAATGGCCTTGGACAGCTGGGCGGCAGCGGCCTTCGTCCGGGCAAAGACCATAAGGCCGCCTACGTTTTTATCCAGCCGATGCACCGGGAAGATTTCGCCGCCTAGGGCTTCTTTCAGGGCGGCGGGTACCTGGATTTCCGAATCCAGCCCTACCGGCTTGACGCACAGGACAATGTCCCGGTCGGAAAAGAGAATTTCCATGGATGACCTCCAAAAATATTTGATGATAGTATAGCATACAATCGGCGGCTGGAAAAGCCCCGGTTGCTTTTTTATGGAAAACCGGTATAATAGAAGGGAGATTCACGAAGGAGAGAAAGCAATGACCACACAGGACTATCAGCGGAAATCACCGCTGGCAATCTTTTTTCATTATTTCGGAAATCACAGGCGGCTGTTTGCCATCGACCTGGGCTGCGCCGTGGGCATGGCGGTCATCGACATGGCCTTCCCCCTGGTCACCCGGCAGGCACTGTACGACTATCTGCCCAACGAGGCCTACGGCGTGTTCTTCCGGGTCATGGCTCTGGTGGCGGCCAGCTATGTGCTGCGCACGTTCCTCAACTATATCGTGACCTATTACGGCCATACCTTCGGCATCCGGGTGGAGGCGGACATCCGCAAGGACCTCTTCGCCCACATGCAGGAGCTCAGCTGCGATTACTACGACAAAAACCGCACCGGCAAGCTCATGTCCCGGCTCACCACTGACCTGTTCGAGCTGACGGAGCTTGCCCACCACGGCCCGGAGGATCTGCTCACCAGCGCGCTGACCATTGCGGGCGCTCTGGTGGTGATGGCCTCCATCCGCTGGCAGCTGGCTCTGGTGGTGGCTCTGACCATCCCCATTTTTCTGACGGTGGCCATGACCATGCGGGGGCGGATGTCCCGGGCTTCAGCCGCTGCCAAGGAGAAAACCGGCCACATCAACCAGGAGATCGAAAGCAGCCTGTCCGGCTTCCGGACGGCCAAGGCATTCGCCAACGAGGCGGCGGAAAGCCGCCGGTTCAACGCCGCCAACGAAATCTACAAGACCTCCAAGCGGGGTTTCCACAAGGCCATGGCTTTATTCCAGAGCAGCGTGGAGTTTTTCCTGTGTATGCTCAACGTGATCGTCATCGGCTTCGGCGGCTACTATGTCATGCGCCACGAAATGGACTACCGGGATCTTATCACCTTCAATCTGTATATTGCCTCCTTCGTAAACCCCATGCGCAAGCTGTGCAATTTCTCCGAGCTGTTCGCCAACGGCTTCGCGGGGCTGAACCGGTTCGTGGAGGTCATGCGCACGGAGCCGACCGTTCAGGATAAGGTTGACGCCAAGCCTTTGACAAACGTCCGGGGCGAGATTGATGTGAAGGACGTGTCCTTCTCCTACGACGGCGACCTGGCGGTGCTTCACGATGTGAGCCTTCAGGTGCACCCTGGGCAGACCGTGGCCATCGTCGGCCCCTCCGGCGGCGGCAAGACTACCCTGTGCCAGCTGATCCCCCGGTTTTACGACGTGACCGGCGGCAGCATTTCCATTGACGGCCTGGATGTCCGGGACGTGACCCAGCGGAGTCTGCACGAAAATATCGGCATTGTCCAGCAGGACGTGTTCCTGTTCGCGGACACGGTGCTGGAAAATATCCGCTACGGCAGGCCGGATGCCTCCATGGAGGAGGTCGTGGAGGCGGCCAGGCAGGCGGAAATTTATGAGGACATCCAGGCCATGCCCCAGGGCTTCGAGACCTATGTGGGCGAGCGGGGCGCGCTGCTCTCCGGCGGTCAGAAGCAGCGGATCGCCATTGCCCGGATCTTCCTGAAAAACCCGCCTATCCTGATTCTGGACGAGGCCACCTCCGCCCTGGATTCCGTCACCGAGGCGAAAATTCAGCGAGCCTTTGACAATCTGGCCAGAGGCCGGACGACTCTGATCATCGCCCACCGGCTGTCCACCATCCGCAATGCCGGGCGGATCGTGTCCATCGCCGACGGCCGGATTACCGAGTGCGGCACCCATGAGGAGCTGCTGAAAACCAACGGCATTTATGCCCAGCTTTACAGAACCCAGAACGCCCTGGCTCTGGGCCTGATCTAGGGAAGCTCTGATTAAATCGGCAAGAGCTGGCAGCGAGAGATTTTGTTCTCAGGCAAGGTTTGGAAAACGGTGGAATACTGTATGTATTTCCCGTTTTTCAAACCGCAGACTGGGGACAAAAGATCCGCTGTCCAGTCGCAGACGATTTATTCAGAGTTTCCCTAACCCTGAAAGGAGGGCCTTCATGTATCAGCCACTAGCGGATCTTCTGCGGCCTACTACCCTGGACGAGGTTTACGGCCAGGAGCACATTCTGGGGCCGAACGCGGTACTCCGGCGGCTCATTGACTCCGGAAAAATTCCCAACATGGTCTTCTACGGCCCCAGCGGCACGGGCAAAACCACCGTGGCCAACATCATCGCGAAGCAAACCAACCGAACCCTCTATAAGCTCAACGCCACCACCGCCTCCACGGCGGACATCAAGGAGATCGTGTCCCAGCTGGACACCTTTCTGGCTCCCAACGGGGTGCTGCTGTACCTGGACGAGATTCAGTCCTTCAATAAAAAGCAGCAGCAGTCATTGCTGGAACACATCGAAAACGGCAAGATCACCCTGATAGCTTCCACCACGGAAAACCCCTATTTTTATGTGTTCAATGCCATTCTGAGCCGGTCTACGGTCTTTGAATTCAAGCAGATTTCCGCCGAGGCCGCCCTGAAGGCAGTTCACCGGGCGGTGGAGTTCATGGAAAAGCGGACGGCACTGAACGCAAAGCCTGAGGCGGGAGCCTTGGAGTACATCGCCGGAGCCTGCGGCGGCGACCTGCGCAAGGCCATGAACGCGGTGGAGGTGCTTTTCTCCGCGGGGCAGCCGGAAAACGGGGTGCTGCCCCTGACACTGGCCGATGCCAAGGCCGTCACCCAGAAAAGCGCGCTCCGTGCCGACCGGGACGGGGACAACCACTATGACCTGCTGTCCGCCCTGCAAAAGTCCATCCGGGGTTCCGATCCGGATGCCGCCTGCCACTATCTGGCAAGGCTTCTGGAGGCGGGGCAGATGCCCTCGGCCTGCCGCCGGCTGATGGTCATCGCGGCGGAGGACGTGGGTCTTGCCTACCCCCAGATCATTCCCATCGTCAATGCCTGCGTGGACATGGCTCTGAAGCTGGGTATGCCCGAGGCTCGGATTCCCCTGGGGGACGCGGCGGTGCTCATGGCCACCAGCCCCAAATCCAATTCCGGCCATATCGCCCTGGACGCGGCTCTGGCGGACGTGCGCAAGGGAAAGTCCGGGGATTTTCCCCGGCATCTGCAAAACGTCCACGCGGACTCCTACACCATGGAGCGGGAGCAGGGCTATCTCTACCCCCACGACTACCCGAACCATTGGGTCAGGCAGCAATACCTGCCCGATGAGCTGGTGGGCACCCATTATTACGAGTATGCGGAAAACAAGCTGGAGCAGGCGGCCAAGCAGTATTGGGACAAGATCAAGGGGGAAACGTAATGGATATTCACATCAATGACATTCTGGTGATGAAAAAGCCCCATCCCTGCGGGGAAAAGCGGTGGATGGTGCTGCGCACCGGGGCGGATTTCCGTCTGAAATGCCTGGGCTGCGGCCACGAGGTGATGACGCCCCGGTTCAAGGCGGAGAAAAACATCCGCGCTGTGGAGCGCCCCGGCACCTTGCCGGAAGAATAGGCCAATCACCCAACGCCCTCCGGCACTATCGCCGGAGGGCGTTTTCATGTACGTTATCGGTATGCACCAAAATAAAAGTTGTCATTGCGAACCAGTCCGCAGACTGGTGTGGCAATCCGTCCTCCTCGTCCCCCTTGGCTCCCACTTTTGGGGAGCTGTCACGAAGTGCCTGAGAGGATAAAAGACCCTCTACGCCCTTTCAGTGCACCGCTCCCAGAGGGAGAGGCAAGGGGAATACGGATTGCCACACCAGCGTTGCGACGCTGGTTCGCAATGACACCGTTTAATCGGAGATTTTTTCTCTATTTGGGACAGTCCTTTTATCCCAATCAGCCCCATCCTGCCGGAACTTGCGGCGGGGCCCGACTTCGGTTGCGACGAACTTTTCGCCGGGACAAAGCTATACTGGTGCCATCCCGATTCGGAGGTGGGGCTATGGCGGTGTATCTGGATCTTGTGATGCTGCTGAATTTCCTGGTGGATTACCTGCTGCTGCTCGGAACCAACCGGCTTTCCGGCTCCCCCATGACCCCGGGGCGATGCGCCCTGGCGGCGGTGCTGGGCAGCGTCTATGCCGGAGCCTGCCTGCTGCCCGGATTCCGCTTTCTGGGGAATTTCCTCTGGCGGTGCGTCAGCCTGGCAGGTATGGCGGTACTGGCCTTCGGCTGCGGCCGGGAGGCGGTGAAAAAGGGAGGATTATTTCTCCTTCTGAGTCTGTCTCTCGGCGGCATGGCCATGTGCTTTACCCGGCGGAATTTTGCCGCCCTGACCCTGGGAGCCGCCGGGGTGTGGCTTCTGTGCCGGGTGGCCTTCGGCGACGGGGCGGTGGGTCGGGAGTTTGTGCCTGTGACGCTGTACTGCGGCGACCGGCAGGCCAGCTTCACCGCCCTGCGGGACACGGGGAACACCCTTCGGGATCCCATTACCGGGGAGCCGGTGCTGGTGGTGTCCGGGGAAATCGGGGAGAAGCTGACGGGTCTTTCCCGGCGACAGCTGGCATCCCCCTTGGAAACGCTTACCCAAGGACGGGTGCCGGGGGCGCGGCTGATTCCCTATCACGCGGTGGGCACCGGCGGCGGAATGCTGCTGGCACTGCCCCTTTTCGCCGGAACGGGGAAGGGACGGCGGCGGGTGCTGGTGGCCTTCGCCCCGGAGGGACTGGAAAACGGAAGGTATCAGGGACTGACAGGAGGTGCCATATGAAAATTTCGGACATATTGCGGTTTCTCGGGCTGCTGCCTCAGAAGGAAATCTTTTACATCGGCGGCAGCGACGTGCTGCCCACGCCCCTGAAGGGTGCCCAGGAGCAGTCGGCTCTGGAGGCTCTGGAGCGGGGCGAGGAAGGGGCGAAGGAGCTTCTGGTAGAGCACAATCTAAGGCTCGTGGTGTACATCGCCCGGCGGTTTGAAAACACCGGCATCAATTTGGAGGACTTAATTTCCATCGGCACCATCGGCCTTATGAAGGCCATCGGCACCTACCGGCTGGACAAGAAGATCAAGCTGGCCACCTATGCCTCCCGGTGCATCGAAAACGAAATTCTCATGTATATCCGCAAAACCGCCAATCAGAAAACCGAGGTTTCTCTGGATGAGCCCATCAACATGGACTGCGACGGCAACGAGCTGCTGCTGTCGGATATCCTGGGCACCGATGAGGATATGATTTTCCGGCCGCTGGAGGAGGATGCCGACCGGGCGGTGCTCCGTCAGGCCATCCGCATTCTGTCCCCCCGGGAGCAGGAGATCATCTTCCTGCGCTTTGGACTGGAGGGACGGAAGGAGCTGACCCAGAAGGAGGTGGCTCAGGAGATGGGCATTTCCCAGTCCTACATCTCCCGGCTGGAAAAGCGGATTCTTCTGCGCCTGCGAAAAGAATTTCTCCGCCAGACAAGCTGCGCTTGACATTTTTGCAATCGATATGGTATAATCGATATGAAAATATATCGATAACAATGACTACCGACTGCATAAGAGAGGTCATCATGGAGCAGAAGAAAATTTCCAAGGCAGTGCTCAAGCGGCTGCCCGGTTATCTGGCGTATCTGAAGAATATGCCCGAAGGCGCGTCCCCCAATATTTCCGCCACAGCCCTGGCCAACGCCCTGGACATGGGCGAGGTGCAGGTGCGTAAAGATCTGGCTATGGTCTCCGACGGCGGCCGTCCGAAAATCGGCTACCAGCGGGAGGCTCTGATCGACGACATTGAGCAGTTCCTAGGCTATGACAATACCACCGACGCGGTGCTCATCGGCGCAGGCAAGCTGGGTCAGGCTCTCATGGGATACCAGGGCTTTGACGAGTACGGTCTGAATATCCTGGCGGCCTTCGATGCCAATCCCAAGATCAAGAAAACCGACGAGGGCAGGCCGGTTTACAATGTGGCGGAGCTTCCCAGGTTCTGCCGCACCCACAAGGTGCTCATGGGCATCATCACCGTCCCGGCGGAGGGGGCGCAGGAGGTGGCGGATCAGCTGATTGCCGGAGGCATCAAGGCCATCTGGAATTTTGCCCCCACCCATCTGGACGTGCCTGCCAACATCCTGGTGCAGAACGAGAACATGGCAACCTCTTTAGCTGTGCTGTCCGTCCATTTGCAGGCTCAGATCAAGGAAGAGAAAGAAGTGAAAAAGTAACTCCAGTTATCGGGTCAACCCCAAATTCTATGTAAACTGCAAAATGTGGTGCAAATAGGGCAAAATATAATCCGGGCGGGAGCGGCACAAAGCTGAAGAAGAAAGGCGGTTCATTGAGGACGAGGTTCGCGTGCATCTGCGTGGTTTTGCTCGTACTGTCCATAGTGTGTATCATGGCCTATGGCGAAGGAAGCCTGACTGTCACCAGTTTTGATGATAAGACTGAAGATGATGCTTTTCTGGAGGTCACCGGCATTACAGAAGCAGGAAATGGCTAATTACTTTGGTGAAGCAACGGTTGCGGATATTTTCGACTACATCCCGCTGCAGAACACCAATCAGATCTTTCCTTCTAAATGGGTCGTAAGGAAGATGGTCGATGGGCTGGAAGAAAAGAATCCTGGTTGCTTTGATGATCCTAACAAAACGTTTGCAGACCTGTATATGAAGTCTTCCTGTATATTGCAGAGATTGTGAAGCATCTGTTCCGTAGTGAGAAAATGAAGGAGCAGATTCCGGACGACGGTGAGTGAATCCGACGTATCCTTCGCAAGCAGGTTTACGGCATGACACCGACTCGTATCATTTATTTGATTGCCGCAAACTACCGCCTTGGTTTTGATGAGGATCTGAAGTCTGAAGCTTCCAATTTTGTTCAGGCAGATGCTGCGCAGACGGCAAAAAATGATACCCTGACTGCACTTGTGGCCAGATACTTCGGATAAGAGCGAGGAAGAAATATGTCAAAACTAAACATAGATCAGAAAAGTGTCCGCGCCCTGTTCAGCGAGAAAAGGACGGATTTTCTAATTCCAGATTATCAGCGCCCTTATGCGTGGGATGAGAAGGAATGTCAGACCCTCTGGGACGATCTTTTTGCGTTTTCTTTTCCGGATAATGACTGTGACAAATTCAATAGTGAAGCTGATGAGTACTTTCTTGGCCCAATTGTCACATTTAAAAACGCAGACGGAAAAATGGAAATCATTGATGGCCAGCAGCGTCTGACAACACTCATGCTTTTGCTTCGTGCTTTCTACGATAAATATGGCAATATGAAAAATGACAAGGCCATCAAGACCAGCAAGTTCATTGAGCAGTGTATTTGGAAGACAGATGAGTTTGGGGATCCTGATAAGTCTGCCCTAAAGATTAACTCTGAGGTGGCAACTGACAAAGAAAAAGCCGAGTTCCTTGATATTCTAAGAAGAGGCGTGGTTGACGATGGCGAAGTAAGCCGGTATGCCAGGAATTATCGCTTTTTTCAAGACCGTATTGTTGCGTTTCTAAACTGCTATCCTGACTGGTTTTCGTTCTTCCCAATCAGAATCATGAATAACTGTATTCTACTGCCCATTGAGGCGGAATCGCAAGATACTGCTCTCAGAATTTTCTCGACTTTGAATGATCGAGGAAAGCCTTTGTCCGATGCAGATATTTTTAAGGCGCAGTTCTATAAGTACTATACTGAACAGGGTAAAAAGGATCAGTTTATCGAAAAATGGAAGAACCTGGAGATGCTCTGTGATTCCTTGTTTCATCCAATGTCCGGCACCCCGATGGACGAGCTTTTCACTCGCTATATGTACTATGAACGAGCCTTGCAGGGCAATAAGTCCTCTACGACGGAGGCACTGAGAAAGTTCTATGAGCGCAATGGGTATGCGATTTTAAAGAGCGAACAAACCTTTGAAAATTTAATTGATCTGGCAAACTTCTGGAATGATGTCCAAAACCAAAGTGTAGAGCGCTTCTCGGACCGAATCCTACGCAGGCTGTTTGTACTGAACTATGCTCCGAATGGTATGTGGACCTATGTTGTGTCCGTGTATTACATGGCCAATCGTGCCGTAGACGGCACATTAGATGACGATGCCTTCTTTACATTTCTTAGCAAGATCACAGGTTTCATTTGGGCTTATGCCATTACGAATCCAGGCGTTAACGCGTTAAGAACTCCAATCTATGCCGAAATGATCAATATAGTCAACGGTTTGCCAGTTCGCTTTGCTGATTACTTATTCATCACAGATCAACTCCAGAATGCACTTAGCAACTATGTGTTCAGCAACAATCGCGCTATCACAAAATCGATGCTGACATGGTGGTCGTTCCAGGATGTAGGTCAGGAACTTCTCTCGTTGGAAAGTGTTCTGGAAATTGAACACATCTATGCGCGTAATCGAAATTCGAAAGAGCACACATTGTCCAACCCAAGAAATGTTGAAAATCTTGGAAATAAGGCGATCCTTGAAAAGCGGATTAATATCCGCGCTTCTGATTATCGTTTTTCGGATAAGTCAAAATACTACATCGGGTACGAAAATGCAAGAAAGCAGAAAAAGAATGGCACAAAAATCAAGGAGCTTCGGGATCTTGCCGCTGAAATGACTGATTTCACAGAGGAAAACATTGTGCAGCGTCAAACACGAATAGTATTTGGCTTCCTAAAATTCTTACATGAGAATGGGCTAATCGCGGACGAATAAGAACACGTTGACCGGCAGCAAACGATTGGTTCTGAATCTTCCTCTTATTCTATATGCAAATTGCAAGTGCAAGTTGGACACCCGCGTGAATAAAAAATGTCTGGCGCAATCTGGACATGACTACCACTTCACCATGCCTGGCACTGTAGCCCGGAGCACGCCCTTTGTTTGATTTGCGGGGCGGTGTGCCGCGCCGCAAATCATTTCCGATTGTGGTATGAGAACAGCCCAATGCTCTGGCAATAGCCCTGTTGGACTGTCCTTGCCCTTTCAGTGCCTGGATCACGCCTCTTTCTTCTCGCTGAAGATGCTGCCCCCTCTTGCATCCCGACAGTTCTGTGCTATAATGATAGCAGTCCATAGTGATTGCCCTCCTTGATAAATGTTGTGTCGCAACTCCATTGTATCATGCGGGTATATCACTATGGATCTTTTTCTTTAAGTGTCCAACTTCATTTTACAATCAACCAAAATATATACTAAAAAAAGAAAATCTCCCTTTGTAGCCATTGTATCAATGATTACAAAGGGAGATGGTCCGAGTGGCGAGACTCGAACTCGCGGCATCCTGGTCCCAAACCAGGCGCCCTACCAGCTGGGCCACACCCGGATAGCGCAGCTTTCACTACGCAACGGAAATATTATACACGAATTCTCCGAAAAAGCAACCCCCAAAAAGCGTGAAGGCCGCTGTCAGAAGCTCGGAAAGGCGATGGAGCCCACATGGTACACCAGCCACATGAGGAAAAAGCCCGGCCTCGTATGCATCCGGACGTACACCCAGTCAAAAGCCCGCACGCCCAGGCTGTCCCCAGGGAAAATGAAAGAGCGGGTCAGGGTGCAGCTTCTGGGGCGGCGGAAAGGGAACAGACCCCGCCGGTGCAGGGCGGCCGTCACATGCCGGGCATCCCGCAGGGGCAGCCGGGTCACGCCGTACAGGCAGTTCCACAGCACGCTCATCAGCCGATTGGCAGTACCCGTGTCCTCCGGATTCTGCCGGTAGTAGTCCAGCATAATGCCGGCAACGGCAATGTGGGAGCGCAGCTTTTTCTCCCTGGCCTGGGCACTGTCGGCGGTTTCGGCGGAGCCGGGACGGATCCGGTAGAAATACACCGTGTCCCGGATAGTCAGAACCCTGGGATGCTCCAGGGACAGCTCAAACATGAACTGACCGTCCTCTCCGTGGGTCAGCGCCGGATGCCGGAAATTGACCCCGTGGGCAGCAAGGAAGCTCCGACGGATGAGACTGCGCCAGACCACGGCTCCGGGGCCGGGTACGTTGTCCGGCAGGTTGCCCTGACGGCTCAGAGCCATCTGCTGGGAGGTGAGTACCTGGTCAAACTGAAAGCCGCCTACCACCAGCTGGTCACAGTCCTCCGTGTCGATGATGCCGCGCAGCTTCTCCAGAATATTCGTCTGGATCAGATCGTCCGCGTCCACGAACCAGATGTAGTCGCCCTGGGCGGCGGCCAGCCCGGCATTCCGGGCGGTGGCTACGCCGCTGTTTTCCTGGGTAATGACCCGGAGATTCGGGCACTTTTCGGAAAAAACCCTCAGAATCTCGCCGCTTTTGTCTGTGGAGCCGTCGTCCACGCAGACGACCTCGTAGTCCGATGCCGGAAGATCCTGCGCAAACACAGAGTGCAGGCATTCCTCCAGATACAGCTCCGCGTTAAAAATAGGAACCACAATGCTCAAGAACAAGGCCTGCACCCCCTAAAAATCAAACATTGAACAGGAAATTGACGATATCCCCGTCCTTCATGACATAGTCCTTTCCCTCGCTGCGCACCAGACCCTTGGCCTTGGCGGCGGCCATGGTGCCGCAGGCCTTCATATCCTCGAAGGCGATGACCTCGGCTCGGATGAAGCCCCGCTCGAAGTCCGTATGGATCTTGCCCGCGGCCTGAGGCGCCTTGGTGCCCTTTTTAATCGTCCAGGCACGGCATTCGTCGGAACCGGCGGTGAGGAAGGAAATGAGACCCAGCAGCGTGTAGCTGGACTTGATGAGCCGATCCAGGCCGGATTCGGCAACGCCCAGCTCCTCCATGAACATAGCCTTTTCGTCTGGGTCATCCAGCTCGGCAATGTCCGCCTCCAGCTTGGCGCAGATAGGCAGACACTGGCTGCCCTCGGCGTCGGCCAGGTTTTTCACTGCCTGATAATGCCGGTTGCTTTCCGGACTATTGACCTCATTTTCGGACATATTGGCAACATAAATGGTCTTTTTCAGGGTCAGCAGGTCGGAGGTTGCGATAAGAGCCAGCTCCTCAGGATCATCGGTGTAGGTGCGAGCCAGCTTGCCCTGGTTCAGATGCTCCAGAAGACCCGAGAATACCTCCACCTCCCGGGCAAACTTTTTGTCGCCGCCCTTCATGGCCTTCTGCGCTTTGTCGATCCGGCGTTCCACCATCTCGATGTCCGCCATGACCAGCTCCAGGTTGATGATGTCGATGTCCCGCAGGGGATCGGTGGAGCCTTCCACATGGGTCACGTTGCTGTCCTCAAAGCAGCGAACCACATGGACGATGGCATCGGTGGTGCGGATGTTGGACAGGAACTTGTTGCCCAGCCCTTCGCCCTTGGAGGCACCCTTCACCAGACCCGCAATGTCCACAAACTCGATGACGGCGGGGGTCACTTTTTTGGGCTTGTGCAGGTCGGCAAGCCACTGCAGCCGCTCGTCCGGCACGGACACCACGCCCACGTTGGGGTCGATGGTGCAGAAGGCGTAGTTGTCCGCGGGTACCCCCGCGTTGGTAATGGCATTAAACAGAGTGGACTTGCCCACGTTGGGAAGACCAACAATACCTAATTTCATATAGACTCATTCTCCTTCGATTTTCCATGAAACAGCATCCTTTCCGTGGACACGAAAAGGGCACATAACTGGAGATGATTATAGCATACAACATTCTTTTTCTCAAGCCGTTGCGCAAAAAACTCTCGGACGATTTGCGGCTTTTTCCAAATCTGACTGATTGAAGCCCCGCTCAGATTTTGCTCTTTTGGCCAGCACCGGTGCATTACATGCTTCGGTTCCGAAATTTGCCTTTTTCTGAACTTTCTCAAAAGACTCTTGCCTTTGCTCATCCTAGCGATTATAATTATACCGTAGTTTTTAAGCAAATGCAGAAGCAAACTGCCGAACACTGGGGCATCTCCACCCGCCGTATTCAGATTTTGTGCGGCGAGGGGCGCGTCCCCGGTGCTATCCGCATTGGCACGGTCTGGGGGATTCCAGAGGACGCAGAGAAACCAGCGGACGCGCGGATTAAGAACGGAAAGTATATCAAGAAGAAAATTCACAATTCATAATGCATAATGCATAATTGTAATCGGTCAAAAATTGTGCATTCTGCATTATGAATTATGCATTACTAGGAGGAGGATCCCCATGCCAACACTTGAATGGATTGGAAAAAGCAAGGTGATCAATCACCATCAGGACGTGCCGTTTCGGGTGTTGGAGCGCAAGTACAGCTTTGATGAAAACGGGCAGCACG
>ERZ808242.1171-NODE-1171-length-15818-cov-3.910043_pt1 | contig 15818 bp, 15 predicted proteins | sample MGYA00521244_ERZ808242 | MGnify/ENA primary metagenome ERZ808242 (study PRJEB31516, sample SAMN03275573) | gut metagenome | biome: mammalia-associated habitat; material: feces | host: Papio cynocephalus | place: Kenya | collected 2012-07-27 ... | reverse complement strand
GGACACAGGTGCTGATGGATATCGCCAATCAAAAGGGCGGTATGGTGATCGGTACAGGCGATATGTCAGAGCTGGCACTTGGCTGGGCAACGTATAACGGAGACCATATGTCCATGTACGGCGTCAATGCGGGAGTTCCGAAAACACTTGTCCGCCATCTGGTCCGTTATTATGCGGATACTTGTGAAAAGGAGGAATTACAGGCTGTGCTTCTGGATGTGCTGGATACGCCGGTAAGTCCGGAGCTGCTTCCGCCGGAGAATGGTACGATCTCCCAGAAAACGGAAGATCTGGTCGGCCCTTATGAGCTGCATGATTTCTTCCTGTATTATATGCTGCGTATGGGCTTTGCACCGGATAAGATCTACCGGATCGCCTGTATGGCATTTGCCGGTGTATACGATGAAGAGACAATACTGAAATGGCTGAAAACATTTTATAAGCGTTTCTTTGCGCAGCACTTTAAGCGTTCCTGTCTGCCGGATGGCCCAAAGGTCGGCAGTGTGGCAGTATCACCCCGGGGAGATCTGCGAATGCCATCAGATGCATCCGCAAGGATCTGGCTCGAGAAGCTGGAGGAACTGTAGAAGCCGGAATGTCAGCTTTCCGGTTGTGCATCGGCTGATGGCACGGCTTTTTGCAGCGTCTGTGTGATCGCACCGAGAAGGACACTGCTCGTATACCTGTTTTCATCGGAAAAGGTGATCTGGTCAAGTGGCTGCCCATCATAGATCTGGCTGACGAGTGCATCAAAGGAAGGCTCAATGAGAGGATACATGGTAGTCACAGCTTCACTTAAATTGACAAGCCGTATGGAATTGATATGTTCCGCATCAAGGACGATCTCGATTTCCAGACTGTTCTGTCCGAGTGCAAGTGAAGTGGTATAGACACCCGGTATGTAGCTTGCGGTTGCGTTTTCCTGTGTCTGTTTTTTATCCGGGATAAACATCATGACGAGAAGCACGATAAACAGGATGCCAAGCAGAACAAAAATACCGGTATAGATCAGCTCTTTCATATGAAGGACAACAATTTTTGTTTTAGAGTGCATGGTCTGCCTCCCAAAGTAAGATTTGTATAGCATATGAACCGGAATGAAAAAGTATGACAGTGATTACATGCGATATTGACAAACGCACAGTTCAGCTGTTATCATAGACAAGAACAAAGGCGTTCTTACGGGAGTAAGAGCGCCCTTTTTTAAAATGATCTGCGAAGCAGGTTATAGTGGATCTGCTTATTTGTAAAGTAGATTTTGCAAGTGGAGATACTAAATAATTGCAATATATCATGTATAAGATTTAGAAAGGGAAAGGAAAAGGAATATGAAAAAGACCTACACACGAGAAGATGTGATCGCAGAGGTACAGGATAAAGATGTGGAGTTTATCCGCCTGCAGTTCACGGATATGTTTGGACAACTGAAAAATCTGGCAATTACATCCAGCCAGCTGGAGCGTGCGCTGGATAACCGTTTCTCCTTTGACGGCTATGCGATAAGCGGCTTTGAGAACGGAGAACGTTCCGATATGTATCTGTATCCTGATTACAGTACGCTGGAGATCTTCCCATGGAGACCGCAGCAGGGAAAAGTGGCAAGACTGATCTGTGATGTATATACGGCAGATGGTAAGCCGTACGAAGCGGATCCGCGTTATATTTTAAAGCGTGCGATCGGGCATGCGGCAGAGCTTGGCTATTCTTTCCAGGTCGGACCGGAGTGTGAATTTTTCTTATTCCATACAGATGAAAACGGACTGCCTACCACACTGACACATGAGCAGGCAGGGTATCTGGATCTGAGCCCGCTTGATCTTGGCGAAAATGCCAGACGTGATATGGTGCTGACTCTTGAGGACATGGGCTTTGTCATTGAAGCATCCCATCATGAAAAAGCACCTGCACAGCATGAGATCGATTTCCAGTATGATGAGGCACTTGCAACGGCCGATAATATCATGACATTCAAAATGTCAGTCAAGTCGATCGCAAAGCGTCATGGTCTGCATGCAACCTTTATGCCAAAACCGAAGTACGATGAGAACGGTTCCGGTATGCATATCAATATGTCGCTGTTCCATGATGGTAAAAATATTTTTGCCGATGCAAAGGATAAGATGGGGCTCAGCAAGGAAGCCTACTATTTTATCGGTGGCCTGATGAAGCATATGAAGGGAATCACAGCCCTGACCAATCCGCTGGTAAATTCTTATAAACGCCTTGTTCCGGGCTATGAAGCACCGGTTTATATTGCATGGAGTACAACAAACAGAAGTCCACTCATCCAGATTTCTGCCGGCAAAGGAGAAGCAACCAAGGTGGAACTCCGTTCGCCGGACTCCGCCGCCAATCCGTATCTGGCGCTTGCAGTCTGCTTAGAGGCAGGTCTTGACGGCATCCAGAATAAGATCATGCCACCAAAGAGTGAGGACTGCAATCTGTTTGATATTTCCTTAGAGGAATGCCATAAAAAGGGAATTGAAGTATTGCCGGGCACTTTATATGAGGCCGTTCAGGAAATGGAAAAAGATCCACTGATCAAAAAGGTGCTGGGGGAAGATCTGTTTACCAAGTACGTGGATGCCAAGCATGCAGAGTGGGATGAAAGCAAGCGGCAGATCACCCAGTGGGAACTGGATCAGTACCTGTTCAGATTCTGACGCAGATCCGAGTAGTTTTATGAGGACAAAGAGATAAAACGAAAGGAGGTGTTCGTGTGACCAGCATAATTGTAGTATTACCGAAACTGGATGACAGTAAAACAATTAAGAACCTGCTGGTACGAAACGGATTTCAGGTTGCGGCAGTCTGCGGATCGGGTTCGCAGGCGATCAGTGTCGCGGATAATCTGGATGACGGTATTGTAATATGTGGCTATAAGCTTGTTGATATGATGTATTCTGAGTTGCACGATTATCTGCCTCCGGGATTTGAGATGCTGCTTATGGCTTCCAGCCATCTGCTGGCAGAATGTGTGGGAAGTGATATCATGTCATTGTCCATGCCGCTGAAACTTCACGATCTTTTGAATACCGTGGAGCTGATGACAAACTCGATCGAATATAAGAGAAAGAAACGCAAATCCCAGCCAAGGACAAGAAAGCCGGAGGAGATCGCTCTGATCAATGAGGCTAAGGCACTCCTGATGAGCCGGAATAACATGACCGAGGAAGAGGCACACAGATACATACAAAAATGTAGTATGGACAGCAGCACCAATCTGGTCGAAACCGCCCAGATGGTACTCTCAGTGATGCAGTAACTGCCACACATTTACGAAGTAAATGTGCGGCCAAAATGTACGACCCAATAACAGAAAGGCGAAATTATGAAATTTACAAAAATGCACGGCTGTGGCAACGATTACGTCTATGTCAACGGCTTTACAGAAAAAGTTGCCAATAAACCCAAGGCTGTTGTCGCACTCAGCGACAGACACTTTGGAATCGGTTCCGACGGTGTGATCTTCATCAATCCGTCAGAGCAGGCTGATTTTGAAATGGAAATGTATAATGCAGATGGCACCAGGGCGGAAATGTGCGGAAACGGGATCCGATGTGTCGGTAAGTATGTATACGATCATGGTATGACGGACAAAACCAGTATTACCGTAGAAAGCTTCGGCAAAGTGAAATATCTGGATCTGACCGTGGAAAACGGGAAGGTTGTCAAAGTAAAAGTAAATATGGGTAAGCCAGAGCTAACTGCTAAGGAAGTACCGGTTGTATCGGAAAATGAGCAGGTGATCGACGAAGAGATCATCGTGAAGGGAAAGCCATATCGTATGACCTGCGTGTCCATGGGTAATCCACACGCAGTTGTTTTTATGGATGATGTAGAACATCTGGCGATCGAAGAGATCGGCCCGTATTTTGAAAATCATGAAAGATTTCCGAATCGTACCAACACCGAGTTTGTACAGGTGATTGATGACAGCCACGTAAAAATGCGTGTCTGGGAGCGAGGCACGGGAGAAACGCTTGCATGCGGAACAGGCTGTTGTGCAACGGCTGTGGCATGCGTCTTAAATCATCTCACGGGAGCCCATGTGACGGTACAGGTGCTGGGCGGTGAGATTGAGATCTACTGGGATCAGAAAGAAAACCTTGTTTATATGACCGGCCCTGCAGTGACCGTCTTTGAAGGAGAAACGGAGGAAGCATATGTTTAAAGTAAATGAAGACTATTTAAAGTTACCCGGCAGTTATCTTTTTTCCACGATCGGAAAGAAAGTAAACGCATTTGCAAAGGAGAACCCGGATAAAAAGATCATCCGTCTGGGAATCGGTGATGTGACCCAGCCACTTGCACCGGTAATCATTGATGCACTGCATAAGGCAGTTGCGGAAATGGGCGTAGCAGAAACCTTCCATGGTTATGCACCGGATCTTGGATATGAATTTTTACGAAATGCCATTGCGGAAAATGATTATAAGCTGCGTGGTTGTGATATCAGCCCGGATGAGATCTTTGTATCGGATGGTGCCAAGTGTGATTCCGGTAACATTCAGGAGATCTTTGCAAAGGATAACAAGATCGCAGTCTGTGATCCTGTTTATCCGGTCTATGTAGATACCAACGTTATGGCAGGCAGAGCAGGTGAGTATGATCCGAAGACAGAGACATGGAGCAATGTGATCTATATGCCATGTACTGCAGAAAATGATTTTGCACCGGAGCTGCCAAAGGAAGTGCCTGATATCATTTATCTCTGCTTCCCTAACAACCCGACCGGTTCCACGATCACAAAGCCGCAGTTGCAGGAATGGGTTGATTATGCCAATAAGCATGGCAGCGTGATCATTTACGATGCGGCATATGAAGCTTATATCAGCGAGGACAATGTACCACATAGCATTTATGAATGTGAGGGGGCGAGAACCTGTGCGATCGAGCTGCATTCCTTCTCTAAGAATGCGGGCTTTACGGGAGTCCGTCTGGGCTATACGGTAGTACCGAAGGATCTGAAGGCAGGAGACGTGATGCTGCATTCTCTCTGGGCAAGAAGACATGGCACAAAATACAATGGAGCACCTTATATCCAGCAGCGTGCGGGTGAAGCTGTTTACAGTCCGGAAGGCAAGAAGCAGTTAGCAGAGCAGGTTGCTTATTACATGAAAAATGCAGCATACATCAAGGAAGGTCTGAAGAGCGCAGGCTATACGGTTTCCGGTGGTGTGAATGCCCCTTATATCTGGCTGAAGGCACCAAACGGCATGACAAGCTGGGAATTCTTCGATTATCTGCTGGAAAAGGCAAATGTAGTCGGAACCCCTGGCTCAGGCTTTGGCCCGAGCGGAGAAACATATTTCCGCCTGACTGCATTCGGTACTTATGAAAACACAGTGGAAGCGATTGAAAGAATCAAGAAGTTGTAAGTGTATGATTCGAGATGAAGTCAGTGCGTGACTTGTGATTCTATAAGCGTATGGCTTGAGATGAAGCCAACATGTGCTTCAAGAAGAGATAAGTAAGCAGCTCGTGAAATTGTAAATGTATGGGTTATGATGATGTTTTGTCCTGTTATGTTATATGTTTTATAGGCAGGCAGTGTGTAAAATACCCGGGAACACCTTATTGTATGGTGTCCCCGGGTAAATTGTTTTCCGGGTAAATTATTTCCACGATACTCCTTTTTGTGGCTCACTACTGCGATTGCCCTGTTTTCATAGACTACTGTTGCAATTATTTTATTTTTGCAGACTATTCTCACGCTTGTCTTATTTGCACAGTCTGTTGGCGATTGTCATCTGATAGACCTTTTCCTATAAGAATCAGAATTTCAATGATTTTATCCATATCCTATAGCTGCTTTTTTCAATAATTTCCGGTTTATTACCGATAAAAATATTTTTTTCATGAAAATTATCGGTATAATTCTTCAAGCTGGCTCATTAAGGCAGCGAATTTAGAGATTTTGAAGCCAATATTGGACATTTTTCACCTATAAAATACAAATATTTCCAGATTATATAGGTAAATGCCTTGCCAAATACAAAATACTATGGGCTGAGCAGCTGTATCGGGCAACAAACAGCCACGCCAGACAACAAACATCCGCGTCAGACAACAAGCAACCGCGTCAGAAATGAACAGCCACACCACCAACAAACGCCCACGCCGTCATGATAAATATGGCAAAATACCGGCTATCCATGAAACAAACGGCAAAAAACGCTATCCTGCAAACCCCAACAAAAAAGTAGATACAAAATGAAAAAATTGATGTAGAATATCCATAAATGGTTGACACAGAAACGTAATACTACTGTCAGAAAGGAGTTTTATGTGACAGATCAAGAATTTGAATCATGCATGATCCTGATGACACAGGGAGACCGTGAAGGACTCCGCCTTGTGTATGAGGAATATATCGGTTACATTTATGCGATCGTGCTGGATGTACTGAAGAATAAAGAGAATGCGGAGGACATCAGTACAGATTTCTTTTTGAAGCTCTGGCATATAGCGGATACCTATAAGCCGGGAAACGGGCACAGAGGCTGGATGGCACGCATTGCAAGAAATATGTCGATTGATTTTATCCGAAAGCATAAACGAGAAGAACTGAATGATATGCAGCAGGCAGCAGAAGAAGGCGACAGAGAGGGTGCAGGCAGCCTGTATGAGGGTGATGTGACGAGCCAGATCGAAGATGAAGTGATCTCGCAGATGTCACTGACGGAAGCTCTTTCGTATCTGAATGAAAAGGAAAGAGAGGTCATCAATCTGAAGATCATTGCGGATATGACCTTTAAAGAAATAGCGGAGCTTTTGCAGACACCGATGGGTACGATCACCTGGCGGTATCAGAGTGCGATCAAAAAGCTTAGGAGATGTGGATATGAGTAAGAAGTTTGAAGAAGCATATAAAGAGTATTTAAACAGCCAGGCACCGGATCTGTGGGGACGGATCAATGACAGGCTGGATGCGGAGCAACAGGATAGTCTGAGACAGGCGGCAGACAATAATGTGGCAGAAATGTCACAGCGCAGGCAACGGCGTGCCAAGAAGAACCGCAGCAGATACATCCGGCTGTATGGTGCGATCGCAGCCTGCGTGGCGGCTCTCATTCTGGCAGTTCCGGTTCTGCGCATTGTCAGAGGCAGCTCCGGCAGTCAAACGGATGGTTACGAGCTGGCAAAGGTAGAAAACGGCGAAATCGAAAATATTACGGAAGAGTCTGCAGAAGAAGCTGCTCCGTCTGCCGATGAAACAGTCCAGATGGCGGCTGAGGATACAGCCGAGGCAGAGACAGACGGTGTCAGCACTGTAGAAACAAATGAAGCTGCGACGCAGGAAAATGAACAGGAGCAGGAACCTGCGGATGAGGCAGCAGTGACCAGCGAGGAAGATGGAAATGCAGTAGATGCAAATGTGATGGAAAGCAGTACACTGGCAGCAGAAGCCGGGGATGCAGGTGTTGTACTCTATAAAGATATTAAAGTAAAGATTTTAACAGTGGATGTGCAGGAGGATGGTATTTACTATACTGCTGAGGTACTGGAGAGTGGATATGAGGATGTTCTTTCGGTGGGAACGACCTGCAGCTTATATGCCGATACGGATGCGCAGCAGCTTGTGGCAGAGCAGGAATATACCCTGACAATGGCAGAAGGAGAACGTGCAGAATACTACAAAATAGTGCAATAAACACGGAAGAATCTTGATGAAAATAGTATGAAAAGATACGCACGATATCATTTTTGCTAATTTTGTATGAAAAGCGACCACTTTTGCAAAACCCCTTTTCAAATTGTATAAAAATGCGTACAATGAAACGCGTAAAGGGGTTAACGAGAATAAAATATACTTGCAGTATCTGCAATAAAGTGACCGCATGTTTGAAATAATAGCAGGCGGTCATTTTATGTTATAGCGACGAGGAAAATGCACGCATTTATGCGGTGCATTTGACGACCGCTAATCAGAGCGAAACTCGCAAAGCGTGTTTCGTCTCTGTAATGTCATGCATCGAAGATGCATGATGCAGCCAGCCACAGCTTATAGTAGAAAGGAAGATGCAGTGATGGAAAGAAGAAGTTTACTGATCAAAGACACAACAAGAGAAGAGAGGATCCGGATCGTACAGGAAGGACTGAACCAGTGCGGCGGAGCCTGTGATTTTTGTAATGGCTGTGAGAATCTGGGCGGTGGTCCGGTAGATGCTTTTTATGAGCCGTATATCAATGGGGAAAAAGAGTTGAGACAACTGAACGAAGAATACCGGAGCAATACCGGGATGATCAGGTGATCGGCTATGGGTGCACCGGAGATAGCAGCCTCCACAGAGGAGGAAAGACGACAATATATCAAAGAAAAGTATAAATGTATCGCCGACTGTGATATGTGCGGTCTTTGTACGGTATTCAGGGGAAAAGCACCGGAGCTTGCTTACGCGGATTATATCAGCGGAAAGAGAAGCTTTCTGGAAGTGTCAGGGGATTACAGGTGAAAAATTTCGTTTGACTTTTTGAAAAACGAGAAATATAATAATGCATTGAACGAGTAGCAAATCTGCGTAAATCCAGTTTGTTACTCGTTTTTGTTATGGCGACGAGGAAAATGCACGCATTTATGCGGTGCATTTGACGACCGCTAATCAGAGCGAAACGCACAAAGCGTGTTTCGTCTCTGTGTTTATCATATGCCATGAAAAAGTGTGTAGCTTATCAGCGTAAGTCCAACTTATGCGATAAGTGCACACTTTTTTGCTGTATAGGAAATTCCTTTGGCATTTCCTATACAGCAAAAGCAAGCAAGCTTGCAAAGATGCGCACCTCGCGGAGTGGAAAATTATGCTACGCATCCGCTCGGGCGCGAAAGTGTGCGGATGGCACACTTAAATTTAGAAAAGGAGGATTCAGTTAAAATGGCAGAGAGTAACAAAATGAAAGATATGCCGGTCAATAAGCTCATGGTGCAGATGGGAATACCGATGATCTTATCGATGGCATTGCAGGCGGTTTACAATATTGTGGACAGTGCCTTTGTCGGAAACATGAAGGTGGGAAGTGAAGCGGCGTTGAATGCGCTTACACTGGTATTTCCCGTGCAGATGCTCATGGTGGCGGTCGGAATCGGAACCGGTGTGGGAACCAACGCACTTCTCGCAAGAACGTTAGGGCAGGGTAACTCGAAAAAGGCAGCAAAGGTGGCAGGGAACAGCTTGTTTCTGGGAGCTGTTATTTATGTGGTTTGTTTACTGTTTGGTATTTTCGGGGTAAAGGCATACATTTCTTCACAGACAGTCGATCCGGAAGTTCTGACAATGGGCATCAGCTATCTGCGGATATGTTGTGTATTTTCCTTTGGCATCCTGTTCTTTTCCCTGTTTGAAAAATTATTGCAGGCGACAGGACGCTCTTTGTATTCAACGATCGGACAGGTCGCAGGTGCAGTGATCAATATCATCCTTGATCCGGTCATGATCTATGGGATCGGACCTGTTCCGGAAATGGGTGTGGAAGGGGCTGCTTACGCGACTGTGATCGGACAGATCGCATCAGCAGTGTTTCTCTTTGTTTTCCATGTGAAATTAAATAAAGAGTTTGCACATGGAGTAAGCTACATGAAACCGGATGCAGCGATCATAAAAGAAATCTATGCGATCGGACTTCCGGCGATCATCGCACAGGCACTTATGTCTGTTATGGTATATGTGATGAATCTGATCCTGAAATTCAATCCGGCCGCACAGACGGCATATGGCTTGTTTTATAAGGTACAGCAGTTTGTATTGTTTCTTGCCTTCGGACTGCGTGATGCGATCACGCCGATCATTGCATTTGCATACGGAATGCACAGCAAAAAGAGAATCCAGGATGGTATCAGATATGGTCTTATTTATACGGCGGTTCTTATGGTCATTGGCATAGCAATCACAGAGCTCTTTCCGGGAGCGTTTGCGGCATTATTTAATGCCGGACAATCCAGAATTTATTTTATAGGAGCGATGCGGGTCATTTCGATCAGCTTTATTTTTGCAGGCATTAACGTTGCCTATCAGGGAATTTATCAGGCACTGAACGGTGGCATGGAATCCCTTGTGATCTCGCTGCTCAGACAGTTTGTCATCATACTGCCACTGGCAGGAATCTTTTCCGTAATCGTCAAAAACGGACAGGCAGGTGTGTCGCTTATCTGGTGGGCATTTCCGATCACAGAACTGATAGCGTGTCTGGCAGGCTATGTATTTTTAAAGAGAATCAGAAAGACGAAAGTTGACAGTTTAAAATAGGGAGGAATTAAGATGGCAGCGAAAATTATTACGATCAGCAGAGAGTTTGGAAGCGGCGGACGCTTTATCGGCGAAGAAGTGGCAAAGAAACTCGGAATGAAATATTATGACAAAGACATCATCGGACAGATCGCCGAGCAGTCAGGCTTTTCGCCGGAGTATATCCGGGAACATGCAGAATTATCCCCAAAGAAAGGATTGTTTGCCTATGCATTTGCAGGACGTGACAGTACGGGGAAGTCAGTGGAGGATCTGGTATATGAGGCACAGAGAAAAGTCATTCTGGAAATTGCGGAAAAGGAAAGCTGCGTGATCATAGGGCGGAATGCGGATTTTATCCTGCATGGCAGAGCGGATGTTCTCAATGTCTTTATCCATGGAGATCTGCATGAAAAAACAGAACGAATCTGCAGGTTATACAGCGTTACAGAAGCTGAGGCAGTAAAAATGATGGCAGATATTGATAAACGCCGTATGACAAATTACAATTTTTATACCGATCAGAAATGGGGCAGGGCAGGCAATTATACGCTGTCATTAAACAGTTCACAGCTTGGATACGACAAATGTCGGAAGCTGATCATGGACTGTGTAAAATAGAACTTTGGCGCTTGCACTTCCAAAAAGAGTATGCTACAATGCGATTGCTGACTCGGAGGGCGAGTGGTTCAGAGAAACGATAGCCGGATAAGAGACAGACTGAGATGTCTGTTTCTTATCCGTTTTTTATGGCATGCAAAAAGAAGAAATCCTGCTGCCATCGAGATCAGAAAATATACAAAGGCACTGTAAAAACTGGAAATGGATGGAGAAACGATGATAGATAAAATGCTTGTCCGTGGCGAAAAAGTCCACAACCTGAAAAATATTGATGTAGATATTCCGCTTGGAAAGATCGTGGGGATCGCGGGCGTATCCGGATCAGGTAAATCCTCACTGGCACTGGGTGTGCTGTATGCAGAGGGTTCCCGCCGCTATCTGGAAGCACTTTCTACCTATACCCGCCGCAGAATGACACAGGCGTCGAAAGCAAGTGTGGACGAAGTGCTGTATGTGCCTGCTGCACTGGCACTTCATCAGCGTCCGGGCGTTCCGGGAATCCGCAGCACGTTTGGAACGGGAACGGAATTATTGAACAGCTTACGTCTCATGTATTCCCGGCTTGCCAGCCATCGCTGCCCGAATGGGCATTATCTGGAACCGACGCTGGCAGTTGCAGCAGGAAAAGAGCTTGTCTGCCCGGATTGCGGCGCACATTTTTATGCACCATCTGCGGAAGAACTGGCATTTAATTCGCAGGGCGCCTGCCAGAAGTGTGGCGGAACAGGCAGCATCAGGACTGTCAATATAGAGAGCCTTGTACCGGATGATTCGCTCAGCATTGATGAGGGAGCGGTTGCGCCATGGAACAGCCTGATGTGGTCACTCATGACAGATGTCTGCCGCGAAATGGGTGTGCGTACAAATGTACCGTTTCGTGAACTGACAGCGGAGGAGAAAGAGATCGTCTATCATGGCCCGGCAGAAAAGAAGCATATTTTTTACAAGGCAAAAAAATCCAATCAGGCGGGAGAACTCGATTTTACCTACTACAATGCAGTTTATACCGTGGAAAATGCGCTTGCTAAGGTCAAGGACGAAAAAGGCATGAAACGTGTAGAGAAGTTTCTGAAAGAAGATATCTGCCCGGCGTGTCACGGAACCCGTCTTTCCGATGCGGCGCGAGCACCAAAGCTGCAGGGGATCTCCCTGGATGAAGCATGTACCATGACACTTTCTGAGCTGACAGCGTGGGTGGCGCATGTTCCGGAAAGTCTGCCGGAGGAAATGCGTCCTATGGCGGAAAGTATTTGTGATGCGTTTGAAAACACGGCAAAGCGGCTGCTGGATCTGGGACTGGGCTATCTGACGCTGGACCGCTCCGCAGCTACACTTTCTACCGGGGAACGCCAGCGGATGCAGCTTGCCCGTGCTGTCCGCAACCGGACGACAGGTGTGCTTTATGTGCTGGATGAACCTTCCATTGGGTTGCATCCGTCTAACATTGTGGGACTGACGGGTGTGATGCATGATCTGGTAGCAGACGGTAACTCTGTGATTCTGGTCGATCATGACACACAGATCCTCAAGGAAGCTGACTGGATCGTGGAAATGGGACCACAGGCCGGTACAAAGGGCGGTTATGTGATCGCGCAGGGGACGATCCCTGCGATAGAAGAAAACCCAGTTTCACAGATCGGGGTATTTTTTTCCGGAAGGGCAGAAACAAAGCTGAGATGCTGCGCTGCAAAGGAAGAATTGTTTGCAAAGGGGTCCATTCATTTGTCTACAACACAGATCCATACAGTAAAGCCGTTAGAGGTGGATATTCCAAAAGGCAGGCTTACTGTTGTGACCGGGGTATCCGGTTCCGGTAAGACAACGATGGTACTCGAAAGTCTTGTTCCGGCATTGGATGCCAATATCAGTGGACAGGCGCAGCCCGGTCATATCCGCGCGATCACTGCTGAAGGAATCCGGCATATCAAGCTGATCGATGCAACACCGATCGGTATTAATGTCCGTTCTACAGTTGCTACCTATGCGGGTGCTCACGATGAACTGCGAAAACTTTACGCAAAATCTGAAGGTGCCAGGGAGAAAGGCTACAAGGCAAGTGACTTTTCCTATAATACAGGTTCTCTGCGCTGCCCGGGCTGTGATGGAACCGGTGTTGTCAGCCTGGATGTCCAGTTTTTGCCGGATGTGAATATCCCATGCCCGGATTGCCGTGGCTCGCGTTATGCAAAAGCAGCTTATGATGTAAAGCTCACAAATCAGTCTGGCGTAAGTGTTTCCTTACCGGAACTCATGGATATGGACGTCAATTCTGCTCTTACATTTTGCAAGGACATGAAAAATGTCAGTCAGAAGCTGCGTATTTTAAAACAGCTTGGCCTTGGCTATCTGACACTCGGCGAGGAAACGCCCAGTCTGTCCGGTGGAGAAGCACAGCGCCTGAAGCTGGCAAGCGAGATCGGTAAAACGCAGGAGGATTCCGTTTTCGTATTTGATGAGCCGTCCATTGGGCTGCATCCGCTGGATGTGCAGGTGCTGCTCGGTGTTTTTCAGGCACTTTTAGACCATGGCGCGACTGTCATCGTTATTGAACATGATCTCGATGTAATCCGGAACGCAGATTATGTGATCGATATGGGACCGGGCGGCGGAGAGGCCGGCGGCCGTATTGTGGCAAGCGGAACACCGCAGGAGATAAAGCATAATGAAAACAGCATTACCGGAAGGTATTTGTAAGAAAGAGAGTATGTGCTTCCTGCTGGCGCAGCATATTATGAAAATCTGGTAATCGCCCGGAAACAGAGAAACAGTAAATAATTTTATATGGTAAAATACGCGAAATTTGCAGGAAGTCCGTGAAAAATGAGCCGGAGAATGTTACAATACGTGTGTGAAATCAGAAGAAGTATAACTTGAATCTACATATGAAGGGAATCAAAATGATAGGATTGGGAACAGTAATCAACAGTGTCAGTATAGTGGCAGGAGGCATCACGGGGCATTTTACGGGAAAATTATTCAGGCAGGAGCAGCAGGAATCAGTAAATAAGGCCTGTGGTGTCAGTGTCCTTTTTATCGCGATCGCCGGTGCGATGGAAGGTATGCTGCAAATAGACGGCTCTACGATCAGCAGTGGGAAATCCATGCTGGTTGTGCTCTGCCTGGCGCTTGGCACGATGATCGGAGAACTGATCGGTATCGAAAACGGGTTTGAACAGTTCGGAGAATGGCTGAAGAGAAAAACCGGAAACAGCGGTGATGCCGGTTTTGTCAATGCATTTGTTACAGCATCTCTTACCGTATCGATCGGTGCTATGGCGATCGTCGGTGCGATCCAGGATGGACTTCTTGGTGATTATTCCACGCTTGCGGTCAAATCGGTTCTGGATTTTATTATTGTTGCTGTTATGACATCTTCCATGGGAAAGGGAGCAGCTTTTTCTGCAATCCCCGTCTTTGTTTTTGAGGGCTGTATTACATTGCTTGCAAAGCTGGTTTCGCCTGTTATGACAAAGACGGCGCTGACTTATTTATCACTCATCGGGTCAGTGCTGATCTTCTGTATCGGTATCAATCTGGTCTGGGGCAAAAAGGTAAAAGTTGCAAATATGCTTCCGGCGGTGCTGCTGGCGATCGGGGCAGCATACCTGCCCTGGCATTTTTAAAATCGCGATATGCACGAAAAAGTGACGAAGGGAGGAACTCAGATATGAAAAAGAAGATTGCTGTGCTGTTTCCGGGGATCGGTTATCATACAGACAAACCATTGTTATATTACAGTAAAAAGCTGGCAAGAAAGCGGGAATATGAAATCGTAGAGGTGAAATACGGAACATTGCCCTCAGGCGTGAAAGGGAATACAGAGAAGATGCGCAAGGCTTTTGAACTGGCGTTTACCTATGCGGCGGAGCAGCTTGCGGGAATCAATTTTGCAGCTTATGACGAAGTGCTTTTTATTTCCAAAAGTGTCGGAACCGCTGTGGCAGCAACTTATGCAAAAAAGTATGCGATCACCCCCGGGCAGATTTATTATACGCCGGTAGTGGAGTCATTTGACGCGATCGGACAGACCGGAATTGTATTTCATGGAACGGCAGATCCATGGGCAGAGACGGAGAAGATCAAGGCAGCGTGCAGGCAGAGAAATCTGCCGCTGTACCTGACGGAGCACGCAGATCACTCGATGGAAACGGGAGATGTGGAGCAGGATCTTCTGATCATGCGGGATATCATGCAGAAAACGGCTGCGTATATGGATGAATGGGAAAAACGGTAGAATGGAATCGGATCATCAGTTATATGGCACGCAGCCCTTCCCTGTCAAGGACCTGTATTTTCCTGTATTGCAGGCGGACAAGCCCTCTTTTGGAAAAATCGGAAAGTACTCTTGCAACTGTGGTGCGGTGCAGATTCAGACAGACGGCAAGTTCCTCCTGCGTATAAGGAAGTGTGTGGTCAATGATGCCCAGATCTTTCTGATCCTGCTTTGTCAGGTCGAGCAGATAGCTGGCAACTCTTTTGGCACTGTCATTGATCGTAAGCCGTTTGATCTGATTGCATAGTGCCGTGTAATTCTCAGTCAACAGTTCAAAAATGACCCGGTTCAGTTCGCTGTGCTTGGAAATGTACGGATAGAGTGACTGAATGGGACAGGTGATCAGCGCAGTATCCGTAACAGCCGATATGGTTGCCTGTTGTAAGTGGCTCAGAAAGGCGGCTTCTCCGATCAGTAGTCCTTCTCCAATGATGCGGTATGTGATTTCTTTTCCACTTTCGCTGATGTAGAACATCCGCACCCGGCCGGATTTTACGAGATACAGATTAGAGGACTGATCACCCTGCATATACAGAACATGGCCTGCCCGGATCATGAATTCTGTGCCAATTTCTTCAAAAAGCGGATAAAATTTACTGGATAATTTTGTCATATGTATTCACCTGTTTTTGCTGAAATTGTAGCGCGTGCTACAGTTTCTTTTTTTATAGTATACTATACTCTCCCCAAATGATAAACAA
>ERZ808242.1165-NODE-1165-length-15863-cov-3.983553_pt1 | contig 15863 bp, 13 predicted proteins | sample MGYA00521244_ERZ808242 | MGnify/ENA primary metagenome ERZ808242 (study PRJEB31516, sample SAMN03275573) | gut metagenome | biome: mammalia-associated habitat; material: feces | host: Papio cynocephalus | place: Kenya | collected 2012-07-27 ... | reverse complement strand
TGCCACATCGATTTTTTTCCTCTTTCATTGGGTCATATCTATTTACAGCACAGAACCGGGGCGGCACTTTTTTGCATTTCCAGTGGAAATGAAGGGAAGAATGTGGTATACTGTTCCCATCTGTAGATTCTTTGTAAAAGGGGGAGAACGCTATGTATTATGCTGCTATTAAAAACTGCGACATCGCCAACGGCCCCGGGGTGCGGGTGAGCCTGTTCGTTTCCGGCTGCACCCATCACTGCCCGGAGTGCTTCAATGAGGTGGCCTGGGATTTTCATTATGGAAAGCCCTTTACCGAAGAGACGATCCAGACCATTCTGGATATGCTGCGGCCTGCCTACATCCGTGGCCTGACCCTGCTGGGAGGCGAACCCTTCGAGCCTCAGAACCAGGGGGCGGTGGTGGAGCTTCTGCGCAGGATAAGGAAGGAAATGCCGGATAAGTCCATCTGGGCTTTTTCGGGCTACCTCTTTGAAAAGGATATCCTGTCCGGGCGGCTGGGAGACTGCTCTGAGTACCTGAGCTACCTGGATGTGCTGGTGGACGGGCCGTTTATGAAGGATAAGAAAAACTTAAGTCTCCGGTTCCGGGGGTCGGAAAACCAGCGGCTCATCGATGTGCCGAAATCCCTGGCCGCGGGAAAAACCGTCCTGTGGGAGGACTGGCAGGGCGACAGAAAGGGAATGATCTGATGGAAAACATTCATGTAAAGCCTCTGCGTCCGGGGGCAACCCTTCCGGCCTACGGCAGCACCGGCGCGGCGGGGGCAGACCTGACGGCCTGCATCGAGGAACCGATCGTCATCATGCCCGGCCAGACGGCCTTTGTGCCCACGGGCATTGCCATGGAGGTGCCGGCAGGCTGCGCCGGACTGGTGTACGCCCGCAGCGGCATGGCCTGCAAGCAGGGCTTGGCTCCGGCCAACAAGGTGGGCGTTATCGACAGCGACTACCGGGGGGAGATTCTGGTGGCTCTGCACAACCACGGCGGGGAAGCCCGCACCGTAGAGCCGGGTCAGCGGATCGCCCAGCTGCTCATTACTCCGGTGCTGACTCCGGCCTATGAATGGAAGGAGGCACTTACGGACACGGACAGAAATGCCGGTGGCTTTGGTTCCACCGGAAAATAATTGGCGCATTTGTAAAATATGCGTAAGATTTTTGACAAAATTACTCCGAAATTGTCACTGTACATTTCCCGGAAAGTTTTTTATAATGACAATGGGTTTGTTTGCGAGCCCGGGTTCGCGTCAAAATCAGACAGAGATTTAGGAGTATGATATGGAGATTCTCAACGCCATTATCCAGCTTCTGGGCGGCCTTGCCATGTTCCTCTACGGCATTGAGGTCATGGGCGACGGCCTGAAAAACAGTTCCGGTGCCGCTTTGAAGCGGGTATTGGAAAAGGTCACCGGCAATGTGGTCATGGGGGTTCTCACCGGTGCCATGGTCACCGCGGTAATCCAGAGTTCCACAGCTACCATCGTCCTGACCGTTGCCCTGATCGGCGCGGGTGTGCTGAATCTGCGTCAGGCGGTATCCATCGTCATGGGCGCGAACATCGGCACCACCGTCACCGCTCAGATTATCCGGCTGGGCTCCATCCAGTCTGACGGCAGTCTGCTTCTGTGGCTGTTCAATACGGACAGACTGGCACCCATTGCGCTGGTGGCCGGCATTGTTCTTGCCATGTTTGTCAGGAGCAAAAACTCCAAGACCATCGGCGACATCTGCATCGGCTTCGGCGTGCTGTTCATCGGCCTGAAGCTGATGACCGACGGCGTGGAGCCGCTGATCGGCACGGAGGCTTTCACTGCCTTTGTTTCCTTCCTGGCGAATCCCATTTTCGGCATTCTCTTCGGCCTGGTGCTGACGGTGATCGTCCAGAGCTCCTCGGCAACCGTTGGTATGCTGCAGACCGTGGCTTCCGTACCCGGCTCCGGCATTACCTTTGCCATGGCATATCCCGTCATCATGGGCATCAATCTGGGTACCTGTGTCACTACAGCGATGGTCTGCTCCATTGGTGCTTCTAAGGATGCCAAGCGTACCGGCGTGGTGCACATCGCCTTCAATACCATCGGTACGGTGCTGTTTCTGATTGTCATGACCGTGCTGCGCCGACTGTCCGTATTCGGTGAGTCCTTCTGGGTTCGCACGGTGGACAGCGGCGGAATCGCCAATTTCCAGACGGTGTTCAATCTGGCTACCGCCGTTGTTCTGATTCCCTTTGCCGATTGGCTGGTGAAGCTGTCGCTGCTGATGGTCAAGGATGACAAGCCGGAGGGCGAGCGACATCCGGAGCTGCACACCCTGGATGAAAAGCTATACAATTCTCCTGCCATGGCACTGGCTGTCGCCATGAAGGCGGTGGCCGCCGCCGGACGGCTGGCTCAGCTGAATTTCGAGCGTGGCTGCAAGGTGCTGGCGAAATATGACCCGGCACTGGCGGCGGAGATCGATAAGGACGAGGACTGCATCGACCAGTTTACGGACAATTCCGACCGGTTCCTCATTGGCCTGTCCAAGATGGTGGAAACCGAGGCCGACGACCGGCAGCTGGATATGCTGATGCAGACCGTGCCCAATTTTGAGCGCATCGGCGACTATGCCACCAACATGGTGGAGCTGGCGCAGCGGATGCAGAGCGAGAACGCCGCCTTCTCCGAAACGGCGAAAAAGGAGCTGGTTCTGATTACTCAGGCGGTGAATGAGATTCTGGACATTACCGTCAGTGCCTTCTCCAATGACGACAACGAGGCGGCCAAGGCCATTGAGCCGCTGGAGGAGACCATCGACGACATGATCATGATGCTCAAGGATCGGCACACCAAGCGGCTGAAGAACGGCCAGTGCTCCATTGCCAGCGGCCTGGTGTTCATGGAGGCTCTGACCTACTTCGAGCGGGCTTCCGACCAATGCTCCTCCATTGCCGTGATGATGCTGGCTCGGAACAACGAGCAGATTTTGCAGAATCACTATGAGTATCTCCGGGAAATCCACGCAGGCAACGACGTGGTCTACCTGGCGGAGAAGGATCGCCGCCGGGAGCAGTATATTAAGCCCCTGAAGCAGATCGTTTGATAAAAAAGTCCCTGAAAGCTTTGCTTTCAGGGACTTTTTGCACTAAAATAATAGGCTGTCATTGCGAACCAGTGACCGATGTCACTGGTGTGGCAATCCGTTTCTCTTTGGTTCCCCTTGGTCAACAAGGGGAACCGTAGGCGGCCAATGGCCGCCCCTACACACAATAACCATAAAATTTTGCATAAATATGGGGCTGTTGCGATTTGCAACAGCCCCATATTTATCAGATACCCATTTCTTCCATTTCCTTGGCAACGGAGCTTTCACAGGAGCGCATGGCCAGGATGGTCTTCTCCATCAGCTCGTCCAGGCTCCAGCCCAGTCGTTCGGCACCGGTGCGGATCACGTCCCGGGAGCAGCCCGCGGCGAACTTCTTGTCCTTGAACTTCTTTTTCAGGGAGGATACCTCCATGTCCATGACGGACTTGCTGGGCCGCATCCGGGCGGCGGCACCAACGAGGCCTGTCAGCTCGTCCACGGCAAAGAGAATCTTCTCCATCCGGGCGGTAGGCTCCACGTCGCAGCAGATCCCATAGCCGTGGGAGCAGATGGCGTGCACCATTTCCGGACTGGCGTTTACCTCCGCCAGCAGCTCCGGGGCTTTCCGGCAGTGCTGCTCCGGCCACTTTTCAAAGTCCACGTCGTGGAGCAGGCCGCACAGTCCCCAGAAGTCGGCATCCTCGCCGTATTCCTGGGCAAACCAGCGCATAACGCCTTCCACCGTCAGTCCGTGCTGGATGTGAAAAGGCTCCGAATTGTACTTTCTCAGAAGGTCAAGTGCCTCCTTGCGGGTCAATTCCATAACAATCCCTCCTATCGGATTTTGCCATCTATTTTACGACGAGTCGGGACATTTGTCAACGGGATCAAAACGGGGTAGAATTTTTTACAATTGTCTGGTAGAATGAAGAAAAAGGAGGCTGGAAATATGACGAATATGTTTGACTATCTGACCTGGCGGGGAGACCTGACCTTTCCCCAGGATCCGCCCAATCCGGTGGACGCTCTGATTTTTTCCACCTTGGCGTATGTGTTTTACGGAGACAGGGCAAAGGCAGAGCCGAGTCAGGCGGGCACCCTCCGGGATTGTGCCGCAGAGTTCTTTACACTGGATGATCTGGAGAATCGGGTGCGTGTGAAAAAGGATATGGATCTGCTTCGCGCCGCTGCGGCCACTGCCCGCTTCGGACAGACAAAGCTGTGCCTGTACGAAAACGAGTTCCTGCCGGAGCAGGAGACCCAGTTTGCCGCCATGACCTTCCTGCTGGGTGACGGCACCGCGTTTGTGGTCTACCGGGGCACGGACAATTCTCTGGTGGGCTGGAAGGAGGACTTCAACATGACCTTCCAGCAGTCTATCCCATCTCAGCAGCTGGCGCAGGAATACATTCGCCGGGTGGCTCAGACCTGCGGCAGACCCATGCGGGTGGCGGGGCACTCCAAGGGCGGAAATCTGGCGGTATTTGCCGCCGCCCGGTGCTCGCCTCAGGTTCGTGCCCGGATTCTGGAGGTCTACAACAACGATGGGCCGGGCTTTACCAAGTACATGATGGGCGATCCGGGCTATCTGGAGATGGTGCCCAGGATCCACACCTTTGTGCCCCAGTCCTCGGTGATCGGGATGCTCCTGGAGCACGAGGAGCCATACCAGGTTCTGCGCAGCTCCAGTGTGGGCATCATGCAGCACGACCCCTATTCCTGGGAAGTGCTGGGGGCGGACTTCGTGCGGCTGGAGGGGATTACCGGCTCTTCCCAGTTTATGGACGCTACCATTAAAAATTGGTTTGCCAGCATGACCAACCAGGAGCGGAACCAGCTGGTGGAGGAGATGTATGCTTTGCTCACCACCGGCTCGGTGGAACACGCCACGGATGTGTTCCAGCCGAAGAACCTTCTGGCCTACGCCAAGACCCTGTCCGCCGACGCGGATATGCGTCATCTGCTGTCCGAGGAGTTCCAGGGACTCGTTTGCGCGGCACGAAAGGCCTATGCGACAATGTCTGCAAAGTCCCTTCCCGCCGGGAAGGAGAAATGAGCCGCACGCACAGAAATAGAAGCAACAGTGCCGGATCCAGTCGGATTCGGCACTGTATTTTTATTCCTGCATCAGCTTTTCCAGGGCTGCCAGCTTGACGCTGGTGGTCAGCACCTCCATGGCCTTCTCCAGCTCCTCCACCGGAGGCAGGCTGGGAGCAATGCGCAGGTTGGAATCCGTGGGGTCGTTGCGGTAGGGGTAGGTGGCACCGGCGCCGGTGAGAACCACGCCCGCCTGCTTGCACAGCTGCCATACCCGTTTGGCGGTGCCTGGCAGAACGTACAGGCTGACGAAATAGCCGCCGCTGGGATCGTTCCAGTGGGCAATGCCCAGGGACTTCAGCTCCCGGTTCAGCCACTGGGAAACCACATTGAACTTAGGAGCCAGAATGTCTGCATGAAGCTTCATGATCTCCAGCGTGTGGGCTTTGTCACGCAGATAGCGCACATGGCGCAGCTGGTTGACCTTGTCCTGGGAGATCATCTGAATGCCGAAGAGCCTGCTCAGATAGGCAATGTTCGCTTCACTGGCCGCAATGCAGGAAATGCCGCCGCCGGCAAAGGTGATCTTGGAGGTGGAGGCGAACTCGATGACCATATCCGGCCGGCCGGCCTTTTCGCACAGGGACAGAATGTCCGGGAAGGGGACATAGTCGCCCCGGAACTGGTGAAGGCTGTAAGCGTTGTCCCACATGATGGTGAAATCCGGGGCGGCGGGCTTCAGATTCGCAAACCGCCGGATGGTTTCCTCGCTGTAGATAATGCCGTCGGGATTGGAGTATTTGGGCACCGTCCAGATAAGCTTCACCTGGGGATCCCCCACCAGCTTCTCCACCACGTCCATGTCCGGCCCCTCCGGGGTCATGGGCACGGGGATCAGCTCCGCGCCGAAGTTCTCCGTAATGGCAAAATGCCGGTCGTAGCCCGGAGCGGGGCAGAGAACCTTCACTTTTTCCTCCCGGCACCAGGGGCGGGGACTGTCCTTCAGGCCGTGGGTATAAGCCCGGGAGACGATATCGAACATCAGATTCAGGCTGGCTACGCCGCCGACAAAAATATTTTCAGGCTTACAGTCCAGAATTTCCGCCCAGTACCGCTTTGCGCAGGGCAGACCGGCCAGCTCGCCGTAGTTCCGGGCGTCGATACCGTCGGTGATGCAGTCTGCGGGATCGGTCAAAGCGGTGAGCAGGCCGGAAACCAGATCCAGCTGCGCCTTGGCGGGCTTGCCCCGAGCCATGTTCAGCTTCAGATTCTGGGTCTTGAGCTGATCGTAATCATCCAGAACCGTGGCGTATTCCCGGGACAGGTCGGCGGTGCTCATGCAAGAATAAGGGGTCACAAAAATCATCCTTTCTCTGAAATCCCAGCTATTTGCAGGCTAATTATATGCGAAAGTGCTGAAAAATGCAAGACGATTTTCACTCAAAATTCATTTTCCAAGGCGTAAGACGGACAATTAGGTGGAATGCACAAACCCCAGCCCAAACGATAAATGTTTTTACTGCACAATCACGCCTTGCATTTTCGGAAAATCCGGGATAGAATCGGATCATAAAATGGATTGCTATGCAATCTGCCGGAAAGGACGTGCGCCCATGGAAGAGATTTTTGATCTGCCGGAGCGGTTCGGCGAGGATGTTTTTAATGAGGCGACCATGAAGCAGCGGCTGCCCCTGCAGACCTACGAGGCCTGGAAGCACTGCGTTGCCCAGGGAGAGCGGCTGCCTCTGGACGTGGCCAACGAAATCGCCGAGGCCATGAAGCAGTGGGCTCTGGAGAAGGGGGCTACCCACTACACCCATTGGTTCCAGCCCATGACGGGCATTACCGCGGAAAAGCACGATTCCTTCATTTCTCCCACCGGCGACGGCCGGGTAATCATGGAATTCTCCGGCAAGGAGCTGGTGCGGGGCGAACCGGATGCCTCCAGCTTCCCCTCCGGCGGTCTGCGGGCCACCTTCGAGGCCCGGGGCTATACGGCCTGGGATCCTACCTCCTTTGCCTTCGTCCGGGACGGAAGCCTGTACATTCCCACCTGCTTCTTCTCCTACACCGGCGAGTCCCTGGATAAGAAGACCCCGCTGCTGCGCTCCATGGACGAGGTGTCCCGGGAGGCTCTGCGGATTCTGCGGCTCTTCGGCGACACCAGAACCCGGCGTGTCATCCCCTGCGTGGGGGCGGAGCAGGAGTATTTTCTCCTGCCTAAGGACTTGTATGCCCAGCGGGAGGACCTGCGGCTGACGGGCCGAACCCTCTTCGGTGCTCAGCCCCCCAAGGGTCAGGAGCTGGACGACCACTATTTCGGCACCATCCGCACCCGGGTGTCCTCCTTCATGCAGGACTTGGATCACCAGCTCTGGCGGCTGGGAATCCTCAGCAAGACCAAGCACAACGAGGCCGCCCCCTGTCAGCATGAGCTGGCTCCGGTCTACACCGATGCCAACACCGCCTGTGACGACAACCAGAAGATGATGGCCATTATGAAAAAGTGTGCGGCCAAGCACAACCTGGTGTGTCTGCTCCACGAAAAGCCCTTCGCCGGGGTGAACGGCTCCGGCAAGCACGACAACTGGTCTCTGTCCACGGACACGGGCAGCAACCTGTTCAGTCCCGGCAAGACTCCCCGGCAGAACGCCCGGTTCCTGGTGTTCCTGGCGGCCTTCATTGCCGGCGTGGACGAGTATCAGGATTTTCTGCGCTGCACTGTGGCCACCGCCGGCAACGACCACCGGCTGGGTGCCAGCGAGGCACCTCCCGCCATCGTCTCCATTTACCTGGGAGACGAGCTGGATGCGGTGGTCAAGTCCATCATCGACGGCACCAACTACACCGAGCCGGGCAAGAGCGTCCTGCGCATCGGCGTGGACGTGCTGCCCATGATCCCCAAGGACACCACCGACCGGAACCGTACCAGCCCCCTGGCCTTCACCGGCAACAAGTTCGAGTTCCGGATGCTGGGTTCCTCCCAGTCCGTGTCCGGCCCCAACATCGCCCTGAATACCATTATGGCCGAGGAGCTGGGGCGGTTTGCAGACGTTTTGGAAAAGGCGGAGGATTTTGACGCTGCCCTGCAAACCCTGGTCTGCAAGGCACTGACGGAACACAGCCGGATCATTTTCAGCGGCAACGGCTACAGCGAGGAATGGAAGCAGGAGGCCGCTCGCCGGGGTCTGAGCAACCTGCCCTCCACGGCGGAGGCCATGCCCACTTACGTCAGTGCCAGGAATGTAGACTTGGTCACCCGCCACGGGGTCTTCACCGAGACGGAATTCCGGGCGCGCTATCGCATTCACCTGGATGCCTACAACAAGGTGGTGGCCATCGAGGCCAAGACCATGATCGACATGGCACTGCATCAGATTTTGCCTGCCGCCCTGGGCTATACCAAGGAGCTGTGCGGTGGCATTGCGGTGAAGAAGAACCTGGGCTTGCCCTGCAAGGCGGAGTCCGGGCTGGCGGCCTCCCTCAGCACCGGCTGCGACGGCCTGTATGAGGCGGTGGAGACCCTGAAGCAGTCCCTTTCCCAGGTGCCCGGAGGGGCGGAGGAAGCGGCTGTGCATTACCACCGGGCGGTGCAGCCCCGGATGGAGGCCGTCCGCGCCCAGGCTGACCTCCTGGAGACTCTGACGGATAAGAGCCATTGGCCATTCCCGACTTATTCCGATTTGCTGTTCTATTGAGAGAACTCCAAACAAATCGTCTGCGGCTGAGTTAACGGTCATTCCCCTTAAAATCTGCTTGTCAAATTGTGCGTTGCCGCCTTAAAACGCCAACTGGCGCGGTTCCGTCACCTGGAACCGCGCCGGTTTTCCGTATTTCGGTGGGGCATCAGGGGTCTTGGCTGGTTGGTAAGGCCGATCAGATAATCGGCGGATAAATTGTAGAATTCACACAGTAAAATCAGATCATCGATTTTCAGCTCGGCTCTTCCGGCTTCGATATGGTTATAGCCCTGCTGGGATTTGTGGATCACGGCACCCACCTCTGCCTGGGTCAGATCCCGATCCTCCCGAACGTTTCTGATGCGCGTCCGATAATGCAAGCTTATGCCACCCCTCTATCATGACAGTTCCGTCATGATAGCATACTCAAATTTTGAGTATTGACTTTTACTCAAAGATTGAGTAAAATAAGACAGATTGTTTACTCAAAACCTGAGTAGACAGAAGGAACGCGAAATGAGAGGTGCTGGGGATTGATTCTGGCAGAAGAAGACAGAAAATGCGATTTGGCTCCACGAACGGGAATGGCCGCCGCGCTTGCTTCCGGAGTGGTGGTTCATTTATTTGGCTTGGTGAATACTTTACATAATTACGATGATATTGCGCAGCAGCCCGCGGGCTACGGCACAGGCGTGACAATTGGCCGGTGGCTTTTGACCCTGTCCGGCGATCTGATGAAGCGGCTGCGCTTTGGCTACAATCTGCCGGTGGTGAACGGTCTGCTGTTTCTGGTGCTGCTGGCGGTGGCGGTCTGGCTGATGGTTGATTTGTTTCAAATCAAAAGCCGGGGACAGGCAGCGTTGATGGGCGTTCTGTTCACGGTTTTTCCAACGGCGTTTTCCACGTTGCTGTTCCGCTACACCTCGGTGTATTACGGCGTTGGAATTGTTCTTGCGGTTCTGGCGGCGTGGATTCTGGGGCGTGTCCGGTTTGACTGGTTTCTCAGCGCAATGTGCGTTGCCTGCTCCATGGGCATTTATCAGGCCTATGCGCCCATTACGATCACATTATTTGTGCTGATGCTGCTCCGGCAGTGCCTGATTCTAAAGTCGGAGGACATTGTAAAGAAGACGGTTATCCAGGGATTGAAGGATTGCGGCATTCTGATCTTAGGCCTGGCGCTGTATTTTTTGCTGCTGCAGGCGACGCTTTCCCTGTATAAAACCCAGTTGACCGACTACCAGGGTGTGAACCAGATGGGGCAGATTTCCGCCGGAGAGCTGCCGGGACTTATCAAGCGGGCGTATTATCAATTCCTGATGCTGCCGGTGCGGAGCTTTTGGGGTGTGACGGATACGCCGATCCTGAAAATCGCACTGGCACTTCTGGGACTGCTGTCTCTGGGAATGCTGTGGATGCTTCTGCGGGGAAAGCAGCTCGGAGTCTGGCTGCTTGCGGGTGGACTGTGCCTGTGTCTGCCCCTTGCCGTAAATTTTGTGATCGTGATGTGTCCAAAAAGCGACATTTACACGATCATGGTCTACGCTGTCGCGCTGGTTCCCTGCGTTCCGATCCTCCTTTTGAGCTGCTTCCCGGAGCAGCCGAACCGAATGCGCAGAGCCGTGGCGGCCTTACTGGCGGTCATGTGCTTCAGCTACGGCTATCAGACGAACGTGAATTACGCGGCGGTGTACTACAGCAACCGCCAGGTGGAGAATTATATGAGCGGCCTGGTGACTCAGGTGCGGATGACGGAAGGGTTCACGCCGGAAAAGAAGTGGGCGTTTCTGGGGGTCATTGACGATCCGCTGCTGTACTGCTACTGGCAGTTCGAGCCGGACTACGGCGGCGCGGAATTCACCGCCCCGCTGCTGCGCCGGTACAGCTGGCAGTGGTGGATGTGGAATTACTGCGGCTATATGCCCACAATGGCCAGCGACGAGGAGGTCAGCGCGCTGTTTGAGATACAGGAAGTGAAGGACATGCCCTGCTGGCCGGCGGAGGGTTCCATCCGGACGATCGGCGATACCATGGTGGTCAAATTCTCCCAGACGAATATCAAGCCTCAATAAGCAAAGCAACCCGGCGCGGTTCCAAAAGTGGAACCGCGCCGGGTTTCGTTATTTCTTTTCTTCCTTCGGAAGTATCACATGCTCTTTAAGCACGATGGCGGTGCGGGCGGGCAGGTACAGCTCCACATAGTCCTTGCCGTCAAATCGCTTGGTGGGGTAGGGGATGTGCGCCACCTGATGGAAGCCGCCGTATTTGTCGTCGTCGGTACACAGCTCCACGGTGTACTCCCCGGGTCGGGGTACGGGCACCAGCACATTCGTCAGGCTTTGACAGGGATGGAAGTTGAAGGCGAAGAGCAGCCCATTGCGATAGAAGGCCAGGGTTTTCTCCGGCTCCTTGTTCAGAAGCAGGTCGCCCATTTTCTGATCGAAAATCCGGTTCTCCTGAGTCACCTTCAGCATATCCCGGTCGAAATCTCCCAGCCACTGGTATTTCAGCATTCCGTTGTCCAGCAGGCTCCATTGCCGGCGGCAGTAGTGGAAGCTCCAGCCGTTGCCCTCTCTGGGAAAGTCGATCCACTCCGGATGGCCAAACTCGTTACCCATGAAGTTCAGGTAGCCCTCTCCGCCGCCACCCAGGGTGAACAGGCGGATCATCTTGTGCAGGGCGATGGCCCGATCGATTCTGGGATTGTGGCAGTCCTTGTTCATGTCGGTGTACATGTTGGCTCCCGCCAGCCGGAAGATCAGGGTCTGATCGCCCACCAACGCCTGGTCGTGGGACTCCACATAGGCAATGGTTTTTTCTCCCGGACGGCGCAGGCACATGCTGCACCACAGCTGAAAGATGTTCCATTGCTCGTCGGACTTTTCCTTCACGGTCTTGATCCACATATCCGGCAGCCCCATGCCCAGCCGGTAGTCAAAGCCGATGCCGCCGTCGGCAATGGGCAGCCCCATGCCGGGCATACCGGACATATCCTCGGCGATGGTGATGGCCTTGGGGCTGACCTGACGGATCAGCTCATTGGCCAGCTGCAAATAGGTGATGGCCTCGGTGTGGGTATTGTAGGAGAAATATTTGTCATTTGTGTTGAAATCCGTGCCCAGACCATGGTCATGGTAGAGCATGGAGGTAACGCCGTCAAACCGGAAGCCGTCGAAGTGGTACTCGGTCATCCAGAATTTCAGGTTGCTCAGCAGGAAGTGGAGCACTCCGGTTTTGCCGTAGTCGAAGCACTTGGTGCCCCAGGCGGGATGGTCGCCCTTGGAGCCGTCGTGGAAGAACTGCCAGGTGGTGCCGTCGAACATGTTGATGCCCTCGGCGGTATTCTTCACCGCGTGGGAGTGCACCACATCCAGCAGCACCCGGATGCCCATGGCGTGGGCTTTGTTCACCAGGTATTTCAGGTCTTCGGGTTTGCCGAACCAGGAGGAGGCGGCGTAGAAATTGGACACCTGATAGCCGAAGGAGCCGTAATAGGGATGCTCCATGATGGCCATGAGCTGGACGGTGTTGTAGCCCGCTCTCTGGATCCGGGGCAGGGTCAGATCGGCAAATTCCCGATAGGTGCCGATGCGCCCTTCCTCCTGAGCCATGCCCACATGAGCTTCATAAATGTACAGCTGGTCGTTGCCCACGAAGTCCTTATCCGTCCAGGGAAAGGTCTTCCGGTCGTCTGTGACCTCGCACTCGAAGGTGATGGTTTCCTTGTTCTGCACCACCCGCCGGGCGTACAGGGGAATGTGCTCGGTAAGGCACATATTGGCCTCCACCACGGTCTTCACCCGGCAGCCCTCCCACAGAGCGTCGTCGCCGGGCAGGAACAGCTCCCAGTTGCCGCCCTCCAGCTTTTTCAGGGGATGGGAGGTCTTGTTCCAGCCGTTGAATTCGCCCTCCAGATAGAGCTGATAGGCGGCTGGAGCCCACTCCCGGTAGTACCAGCCTCCGTCGGCAGGATGGAAGCCATAGTAGTTATAGGCGTTGGCAAAGTCGTTCAGGGTCTGGTCTTTTCCCAGAATCCGCCCCTTGGCGGAGCGGTACAGCTCCATTCTCAGATCGATGTCTCCGGCGAAGGGCTGGAGCTGCGGATTGAGTTCCAGTAATCGATACATGTTATGTCACCTTTCCTAGTGGTAATGGGAAACGTTTGCAGTTCTATTTTAGAAGAAATCCGCCCGTCTGTCAAGGCTTTCCCCCATTGACGGATGGCGAAAAAGGGTATACCATAGAAGGTAAGGAGGGGATGTCCCTATGAACGAAATGGAAACGCTGAAGCAGTGGGTGGCGGAAAGTCACAATATCGTCTTTTTCGGCGGCGCGGGGGTCAGCACCGAGTCCGGAATCCCGGATTTTCGGAGCGTGGACGGCCTGTACCACCAGAAGTTTGATTATCCCCCGGAAACCATCATCAGCCACAGCTTTTTCCTGAAAAACCCGGAATATTTCTACCGGTTTTACCGGGAGAAAATGCTGCCCCTGGGTTTTGAACCCAATGTGACCCATAAGGTGCTTGCCCGGTGGGAGCGGGAGGGAAAGCTCAGCGCGGTGGTGACCCAGAACATCGACGGCCTGCACCAGAAGGCGGGAAGCAGGAAGGTCTATGAGCTTCACGGCAGTGTTCTGCGCAACTACTGCATGAACTGCGGGAAATTCTACAGCGCGGAATTTGTGAAAAATTCCACGGGGATTCCCCGGTGTACCTGCGGCGGTATCATCAAGCCCGACGTGGTGCTCTACGAGGAAAGCCTGGATCCGGCCACCATCGAAGGTAGTATCAAAGCCATCCGGCAGGCGGACATGCTCATCGTGGCGGGCACCAGCCTGACGGTGTACCCCGCCGCCGGGCTGATCCGGGACTACCGGGGATCGCGGCTGGTGCTCATCAACCGGGACGTGACGCCTTACGACGACTACGCCAATCTGGTGATTCACCGGAGTCTGGGAGAGGTGTTCTCACAGTTATAATAGCACTAAAAATAGTTGCAAGCAGAGCGGGTCAGTGATATATGATATAATAGAAACGAAGCGGATGGGGGAAGCACCATGGGACAAAAGGAAAAGCTGATCGGGGACGACTGAGAGCAAAGCCAAAGACATTTACCTTTGACGACGCAGAGAGCCTGCTGCGTTATTTTCACTACGAACGTTCCAATGAAGGCCGCACCAGCGGATCCCGGATCGTGTTTGTATCTGAGGAGCATCCGCCCATTTTGATGCATAAACCTCATCCACGGAAGGAATTATTGGAGTATCAGGTAAAGCAGCTGATTGAAATTCTGGAACAGGAGGGACTTCTGTGAACAATACAATGGAATACAAGGGCTATCTTGGCAGCGTGGAATTTTCGGAGGAAGACGCTCTGTTCTACGGCAAGGTTCTGGGCATCCGTGCGCTGATTTCCTACGAGGGAAGCAACGCTCAGGAGTTGGTTGCGGATTTCCACAGTGCGGTGGATGACTACCTGGAGCTGTGCGCCCATCAGGGCAAGGAGCCGGAGCGGGCCTACAAGGGCAGCTTCAATGTCCGCATTTCTCCGGAGCTGCACAAGCAGGCGGTGGTCGCCGCCATGGCTCACAATATGACCCTGAACAGCTTTGTGGAAAGCTCCATTGCCCAGGCTCTTCACGGGGCATAAAAAAACAAAACCGGGAGCAAGCGCGTCCAAGGCGTTTGCTCCCGGTTTTGCTATGCGATATGGTGCCGCTGCTTCCAGTCGGAATGAAGCCGGAAGAGGGTAGAGCCTAACAGAATCCCAACGGCCATGATTCCGGCAATGGCGGCGGTGTGCATCCCCTCCCCGGCGAACGCGTCCATCTGTCCCAGCACGGCGTAGTTCATGGTGTAGTACACCCCCGCGCCGGGGATCAGGGGGAAGATGGTTACAACCAGGTAGGAAATGGCCGGGTATTTCCGGATCCTGGCCATGATCTCCGAATAGACCGAGGAAAACAGAGCAGACCAGAAATAGCAGGCGATGTCCCCGCAGCCCAGGCGGGCGGCTATGCAGTATACGAACCAGGACAGCACGCCCCCCAGGGTGCTGATGGCCGTGCCCGGGCCGTGAATATTGAACAGAATGGAAAAGCCGATGCAGCCGATCAGGGAGAAAAGACACTGAGCCCAGACCGGGTAGACGGTGTTGACCGCGGATACCGGCATCCCCCACATGAGACTTGCCGCATTCCAGGCACCGGCGGTACCCAGGGCGATGGCCGCGGCCAGCAGAAGCACCTGGACGATCCGGTTCACGCCAGAGTTGGTGTCCCCATAGAGAATATCCCGCATGGCGTTGGTGAAGATCAGCCCCGGCACCAGAATCATCAGGGCACCGATGGTGGCGGCGTTGGGGTTGGGGCAAAGCCCGGCGGCGTTCAGACCGTAGGCAAGCAGTGCCATGAAGAAGGACGCAGCCAGGGTGTTGAAGAAGGGGCCTGCCCGCCGGGTGCCGAGAAAGCCCATGACGAACCCAACCAGAATGCCGCACACGCCGCCGCACAGAGCATCCACAAAGCTTCCGCCGAAGAACAGGGCAAAGCCCCCGGCTCCCAGAAAGTCCCCCACGCCCCGCACCAGGGGGGAATAGGTCTTCGTACCCGCCAGAGTGTCCGCCAGCTGCTTCTGAGCGGCCTTAGGGTCAGGGCGTGTCTGGCAGATCCGACGGCTGAGGGCACTGAGCCGCTCCAGGCTGTCCAGGTTATTTCCGTGGTTGCCGATGCGCCGCATCCGGGTGATGGGGGTGCCGTCGCTAAGGAGCACGGTGACGGCCAGATAATTGGGAATGGCGAAAACCTCGGCGTTCAGACCATAGGCCGCCAGAATCCGGCTGATGCTCTCCTCCACCCGGAAGGTCTCCGCGCCGCTCATGGACAGCTCATAGCCTAAGTCGCAGGCAAGATCAAGCAGTGTAATTTCTTCCATGGGAATCCTCCCGACAAAAAAGTCGGAAACAGTATATCATATTCCGTAAAAAATGCAAGAAAAAACACGAGATGTTTGCATTGCTGTTAGCCTTCTGGGAACCTTCGGCTCTGGTTCCTCCGGAGGCAATGTTCTTGTCCCGGCAAGA
>ERZ808242.1162-NODE-1162-length-15897-cov-4.410807_pt1 | contig 15897 bp, 13 predicted proteins | sample MGYA00521244_ERZ808242 | MGnify/ENA primary metagenome ERZ808242 (study PRJEB31516, sample SAMN03275573) | gut metagenome | biome: mammalia-associated habitat; material: feces | host: Papio cynocephalus | place: Kenya | collected 2012-07-27 ... | reverse complement strand
CGTACCGAGAGAAGGGGGCTTCGACATCACCGTAGCTTCCGAAGTGATGGCGATCCTTTGCCTGGCTGGCTCTATCCGGGATATGAAAGAACGGTTTGCTAAGATTATCGTTGGCTACACCTATGACAACCAGCCTGTCACTGCCGGCGATATTCACGCCGAAGGGGCTATGGCAGCTCTTATGAAAGATGCGCTGAAGCCAAACTTGGTACAGACCTTGGAACACGTACCGGCCTTCATCCATGGCGGTCCATTTGCGAATATTGCCCATGGCTGTAACTCTGTACTGGCTACAAAGACTGCTCTGCACTTGGCAGATTATGTGGTCACCGAAGCTGGTTTCGGTGCTGACCTGGGAGCCGAAAAATTCCTGGATATCAAGTGCCGTTTCGCTGGTCTGAAACCAGACGCTGCTGTACTGGTAGCTACCATCCGTGCACTGAAGATGAATGGCGGCAAAGCGAAGAATGAACTGACCGAATCAGATCCGGAAGCCGTTAAGAAAGGACTGCCGAACCTGATGCGTCATATTTCCAACCTGAAGAAATTTGGCCTGCCCATCGTAGTGGCACTGAACATGTTCCCGTCTGATACTCCAGAAGAAAAGAAAGTCATCGAAGACGCTTGCAACGAAGCAGGTGTGGCTGTGGCGGAATCCACTGTCTTTGTTGACGGCGGTAAGGGCGGTCTGGAACTGGGCGAAAAAGTGCTGGCTGCCATTGACCAGGGTTCTCAGTATCACACCCTCTATGACCTGAACCTGTCCTTGAAAGAAAAGATTGAAACCATTGCCAAAGAAATCTATGGAGCGGCTGACGTAGCCTACGATCCGGCGGCTGCCAAAGAATTGAAGCACATCGAAGAAATGGGCTTTGCCAATGTGCCGGTCTGCATCGCCAAGACACCGGTTTCTTTCAGTGATGACCCAACCAAACTGGGCGCACCTTCCGGATTCACTCTCCACGTCAGAGAAGCACGCATTGCCGCTGGCGCAGGATTTGTTGTCATCTTGACCGGCAAAGTCATGACCATGCCTGGCCTTCCGAAACGTCCGGCTGCCGAACGAATCGATGTAGATGATGACGGAAATATTACGGGGCTCTTCTGATATGGCAATCATTTTAGACGGAAAAGAAACAGCCGCTTCCTTGAAGAAAGAACTGGAAGCCCGGTTGGAAGCCCTTAGAAATAAGGATTATGAGCCGAAACTGGCGATCATTCTGGCAGGTAGCAGCAAACCTTCTGCTATGTATGCGTCGTTCATGCAGAAAGTAGCCAAAGGCTATGGTATCGAAGCAGAAATCTTCCGTGAATCCGATGATATCACCGAAGAAGAACTGGGAAATCTTGTGACAGACCTGAGCAATGATAAGGAAATCACCGGAATTCTCATGATGATGCCGCTGCCGAAAGGAATCAGCGAAGAAAAAATTATTTCCCTTATGAATCCAGACAAAGACGTGGACGGACTGACCGAAACCAATGCAGGCCGTCTCTTTGCGGGGAAGGCAGGTCTCTTTGGCTGCACCCCGAGAGCCGTCATGGCGATTTTGGATTACTACCACGTTTCCTTGGATGGGAAAAAAGCGGTGGTTATCGGCCGAAGCAATGTGATCGGGAAACCGGTTTCCATTATGCTTCTCAATAAGAATGCTACTGTGAATATCTGCCATTCTCACACCCAGAACCTGGCAGAGATCACCAAAGAAGCCGACATCCTGGTGGCCGCTGTGGGCCATCCGAACTGTGTCACCGCGGACATGGTGAAACCGGGAGCCACCGTCATTGACGTAGGCATCAACCGGGTAGAAGGAAAAACCGTAGGCGATGTGGATTACGAAGCCGTAGCCGAAGTGGCCGGTGCCATCACCCCTGTACCAGGCGGTGTGGGCAGCGTCACTACCACTATGGTGATTGAAAATATCATTGCCGCAGGGGAAAAAGCCGTAGCTGACTGAGTGTGTAATGCGAAGTGCGTAGTGCGTAATGGTGGAAGGGGCGCATCAAATTGTATAGCGCCCCAATACCCCTGTTTATAAGAAAAAATCATACATGACACAAAAAGATCAAATTCAATCATATTGGATTTGATCTTTTTATATATGGCAAAACTTGAATGGATTATTTTACAATGTTACAATGAATTGAGCCTTTAAGATATATTGACTATCATATAAATTAAAAATAGGGGGCGCTATATGAATTGTGCGCCCCTTCCACCATTACGCACTACGCACTACGCATTTTTACCAAAGCGATTGCATAAGAAATGATAAGAAGGAGTATCACATGGAACCAAACGTTGTCACCAAAGTGGTGACCGATGAACTATCTATCACCGCCCGTGTCATGAATGGCATTAAAGAATTTGCTTTGACGCGAGGCATCGATTTTGTGGAAGCCATCATCATTTTCATTGTGGGCTATATCATTTGCCGGTACATCCGTCGGGCGGTGGATCACATCCTGACGAAGAGTAACATTGACCCATCGGCGAAAACTTTTATTGAAGAAATCATCTTTTTCTTCTGCTTGGCCATCGTGGCTATTGTGGCCTTGGGAACGGCGGGCATTGGAAACGGCACGTTGGCTGCTGCTTTCGGCGGCATTGGTCTTGCCATTGGCCTGGGGCTGAAGGACAATATCGGCAATGTGGCGTCCGGGATTTTTATTCTTATTTTCCGCCCCTTCCAAGTGGGGGACTATATCCAGGTGGATGCCAACCAGGGCACGGTGACGGACATCAGCATCATGTACACCATGCTTTCTACACTAGGAAATCAGCGAATCGTGATTCCGAATTCTTCCCTAACCAGTAAGGTGATCAAGAACTTTTCTGCCAATGATATCCGCAATGTAGAAATGACCCTCGATGTGGGCTACGACACCAATCTGTCTCAGTGCGTGGCTCTTTTGAAACAACTTTTCACCGAAGACCCCTATGTGGTGGACAAAGAAAAATTGGTGGTCTACGTGAGCGGTATGGCTGATTCTTCCATTCGTATCTACGTCCGTGCATCAGTAGACCGGACGAAATATTTCGAAGCCCAAAACGAACTGTACATCAAAGTAAAAGAAGCCTTCGATAAAGCAGGAATCGATATCCCCTATCCGCAGTTGGTGGTACATAAAGGCAGTTAATAATGAGGAATGAGAAATTAGGAATGAGGAATGTTGGTGGCGGCGCATCATAATTGGGAAGCGCCGCATTTGTTTAATGGTTAGCCCTTCGGGCGGGTTATAGTTCATATGATTTCTTATTTCTAACAGACCAGTGTAACGAAAAGGCAAAGGGTTAAAAAGGTTATAAAGGTTATAAAGGGTTATGGGAAAACGGTATCCCCATAACCTTTTATAACCTTGACACTTTTGGTAATGGTTCAAATGACACTGGCCGTATATTAGAGTATAAGCTGCCCGCAGGGCTAACCTTTTTACTCCTTTTATTTGACACCGCCATTGTCTCATGCTATAATCCGAATTAATAAAAGAAAGCCTTTGATCAGGAAGAGTAGGATAGAAGAGCTGTTTCAGGGAGCCGGCGGATAGTGCAAGTCCGGTGCAGCCAGCTATGTGAATGGGCCTGTGAGGTGCCATCTGAGCCAATGTGGGGTAGGGTGCGCCGGAGATCTTCCGTTATAGATACGAGTTGGGTCTATGACCAACTAGGGTGGTACCGCGGAATGTGAATCCTTTCGTCCCTTTGCGTTATGCAGAGTGGATGAAAGGATTTTTTGTTGTATACAAAGTGACTCGTGACTAGTGACTTGTGACTGGGAAAATAATTGGCTCCCAGTCACAAGTCACCAGTCTACCAGTCACTGACATTCAAAGGAGGAATCAGTGATGGAGCAAGTGAAAGATGTATCCAAACTAGTCTTTATCAAAGCGAGAGGGGGACGTTTCCGCTGGCTGACTATTTCTACCTTGATGCTGGCCATCGGTATGCTGCTGCACCTGGTGTCTCCGTCTGTGGCAGGCTTCACGCCGAACTGGATGATTGCCACTTACGTGGTTGCCATCCTTCTGACTAAGCCGACCTATAAACAGTGCTTAGGCATTTGCATGGTGGCGGCGTTGATGGAAGTATTTACCAGTAAATCCGCCTTTCCTTATGGCGATTTTGCTTCTGAATTTTTCGGTGCCTATGTGGCTGGGTTCTTTGCCCATGCAGTGCCGCCTATCAAAATCGGAAAATTTTCCCTTCGCCCGGCCATTGCTGGTTTTGTGACCACTTTGGTATCAGGTTTTACCTTCGTTTCCATTTTGACCTTGGTTATGGGGATTCCGCTGAAAGTATACCTGTACGGTATGCTGCCCATGGTGTTCTTCATTGGTATCGGCAATGGGATCATCACGCCTTTCCTGTATTTCCCAGCCCTTCGCCTGTTCAAATCCATGCACTACATGGCCGAATCGGATGTGGAAGACAGCGACCATAGCGCCTATGATTTGAAACAATCCCAAGACGGTGTGATCAGTGTGGAACATTTGACTTACACCTATCCATTTTCCACTGCGCCGGCTTTGAAAGATGTATCTCTGGCCGCTGAAAAAGGCGATTTCTTTGTAATCACTGGACCGAACGGAGCCGGTAAAACCAGTCTCCTCATGGCTATGGCCGGCGCCATTCCTCATTACTATGGGGGCACCATGGAAGGCATGGTATTTACCGATGGAAAAGCGGTGACACAGCACACCATCGCCGACCTGGCATCGTCTATCGGCGTCATTCTTTCGGACTATAAAGCCCAGATTGTCACTATGACCGTAGGGGAAGAAATGGCATTCACGTTGGAAAATCATGGATTTCCGCCCGATGAAATTCGCCGTCGCTCCAAAGAAGCTTTGGCGAAAGTCCACTTGGATGGACTGGAAGAGCGGAAAGTTTCCACTTTGTCCGGCGGCCAGTGCCAGCGATTGGTGACCGCTGCCGTGCTGGCGGAAGAACCGCAGGTATTGATTTTTGACGAACCGACCTCCGCCTTGGATCCGGAAGGGATTCGGGAATTTTATGAAATGGTCGGGGAGCTGAACCAGAAAGAAGGACTCACCGTCATTGTGGCAGAACACCATCTGGAAGCCGCCCTGCCTTATGCAAACAAATTCGTTCTTATGAACCAGGGAGAAATCATCAGTCAGGGCACACCGGAAAAAGTCATGCGGTACATGTACGATGAAAATGTGTACCAGGAAGCCATTCCGGATATGTACAAAGCCCAGTTGGAATTGGAGTCAGTGGGGATTTCTTTTGATACTCCATTTTTGAATATTGCAGAAGCCGAAAAATCGGTGGTTCGTTCTTTTGAAGGAGGCAGAAACGATGCTTGAATTATGTGATGTCACATTCCGGTATGGAAAAAATCTGCCTATCGTGTTGGATGATATTTCCTTGTCCTTTGCACAAGGAGAATGTATCGCCGTGACCGGACGAAACGGCAGCGGGAAAACCACAGTGACCCGCCTTTTGACTGGTCTGGAAAAGCCCACCGAAGGAATCGTTCGGTATGACGGCACCGATGTGACCAAAGAAGAACCGTCCGATAGAAGTCGCTTTATTGGTTACGTATTTCAACAACCGGACCGGCAGATGTTCATGCCCACCGTGCGAGAGGAAATAGCCTTCGGCCCTTACCAGCAGGGCATGCGGGGCGAAGAGCTTGACGAAGCGGTGGAGCAGGCCATGAAAGATACAGATACCACCGGGATGGCCGACCAGTATCCGCGTATTCTTTCCCGGGGCGACCAGCAGCGGGTGGCTATCGCTTCGGCACTGGCTATGAAAACCGAATACCTGGTACTGGATGAGCCAACCAGCGGCCAGGACGGACGAGAAAAGCAGCGTCTCATGGAGCTTATGGAAAAGCTGAAGGAAAAAGGAATCACCATCATTCTGGTGACCCATGATATGGATATCGTGGCGAAAAACTGTGATCGGGTCATTGTCATTGCCAACCACCATGTGGCCTTTGATGGCAAGCCGGAAGAACTGTTCTCCGCTGCCAACCGGCCGGAAGATTGGGGCCTGGCCTATCCGCCGTCGGTTTTGCTGGGAAGAAAACTCCCCGGCAGCCCCTATTGCAAAGATATGAATGCTTTTTGTCGGGCTGTGTATGAATTGAAAGGAGGCGTCATCAAATGAGAAATCTGGTTCCTTTGACAAAAATTCTTCTCACCTTTGGCACCGCTGTATGGGCCATTGTGCTGCAGAAACCGGAAAGTCTGGGCTACCTCTGCGTGTTGGAACTTCTCATTTTGGCAGTCTCTGGTGAACTTTTGAAAAATATCAAAGCCCTGGTGATGCTCGGCATTTTCGCAGCCTTCCTGGGACTGGTGGAATATATCGGTGGAGGCAGTCAAGAAGAATGCATCGTGGCAGCCCTTCGTATGCTGGGCATGACCATCATCTTCATTTACCTCCTGATGACCGTGAAACTGCAGGACCTAACCGCGTCCATGGTGCGGCAGTTGAAAGTGCCTTACGAATACGCCTTCATGTTCACCGCGGGCCTTCGTTTTATTCCTGATTTCATTGAAGAAAATAAAGCCGTAGCCGAAGCACAGGCTTGCAGAGGCTTGGCGGGGGAAGGAAATTTCTTCAAACAAGTGAAACGGTATATGTCTATTGTCCGTCCGTTGATGCTCCGTTCCCTGGGGCGAAGCGAAGTGATGGCCCTTTCGTTGGAACTCCGCGGCTTCGGCGGCGCTCAGCGTACCTTCATGGAAAGCGTGGCACCAAAAGGAAAAGACTTTGCCATTATGGCACTGACATTCCTTCTGACCGTGGTTGTGATTTTTGTTCGTGTGAAATATGGAATGTAATTAGTGGCTGATTTTCATTTACTTTTTTGAGAAAAGTGCGTAGTGAGTAGTGCGGAGTGCGTAGTGGTGGAAGGGGCGCGCAAAATTTGGAAGCGCCCCAATACCCATTTTTATAAAAAATTTCGATGCGAGGATATTTGCCAAAACTTGTTTAAATCTTGGCGGTATTGAGTCATACATTTATGTGCTATTTTGAGATAGATACACAAGCTGTATGGAATGAATGACCACCCACTAATTAATTAGCAGTAGGCAGTCAGCTACTTCATAAAATAAAAAGGTCGAGAATTCTTCTTAGAAAATTCTCGGCCTTTTTATTTGTGACTTTTTTCTGAGATAGGTATAATGAGAGAAAACGGTTGGTAGTTGTTGGTTGTTAGTTGTTTGGTTCCAGACAACCAACAACTACCAACCAACAACTAACAATAGATAACAAGGAGAATCCGATGACTATCACATTTTCTATCATGATTTTACTTACTGTCATTATAGCGTTTCTTTTGGTGCGCTATGGTTCCCAATGGATCGACCAACTTTACGAAAAAAGGAAAGACATTCTGACGTTTCCCAATAACATAAAAAAAAGAAAAAAATATAGAAAGTGGATTTTGGGCATTTTGTTCACAGGAAGTGGTCTTTGGCTGTGCTGGAAAGGTTCTTTGCCAGAAATTCTATTTTTCCTATTTGCTACGGCGTTGCTGCTTTTGATGACTGTGACCGACTTTGAGCAATATTGCCTCTTTGATGACATGATGATTCCTTTTGCTCTTGGTGGACTGGCGTGGTGTCTGGTATTTCCTGAAACTGCCATCAATCATGGCATCGCGGCTGTAGTGGGTGGCGGCGTATTCTTCCTTTTAGCGGTCCTCTCCGGCGGGGCTTTGGGCGGCGGCGATGTAAAGCTGGTAGCAGCCCTGGGCCTTTGGTTAGGCACCGAGCAGCTACTTTCTGTGGTTTGCTTGGGCATGGTCTTTGGCGGCCTAGTGGCCGGTATCTTGCTTCTTTTGAAAAAGAAAAAAAGAAAAAGCGCCTTCGCCTATGGTCCATACTTTGCATTGACCACAGTGGCACTTTTTCTGATACATGGGGGAGTATAATAAAAGGTTCCCTTTTTGTTTTAGTTGGAAGATTTTCCTAAGGGAAACCATGATTAAATCAGCGTATCTCTAGTACTTATGTTTCCATAGCGGTATCACCGCATAGATAGTTGAATCAATGGGTTTCCTTGGCTATTTCTTGTAATTGTTCTACAGGAAGATGAGTACAAGAAGAAACTACTTCTATGGCGATTCCTTTAAGAAGCATCTCTTTTGCAATGGTTTTTGTCGTTTCAGTAGCTCCTTCCACTCTGCCTTCTGCTTTGCCCTCTTCTCTCGCTTCTTGACTGACAATTTTTTTCATTCGTTCCATTTCCATAGCTAATGTCATATATTCTCGCCTCGTTTCATCATGTCTTTTTACGTGAATCAATTCTTTATCAATTTGTTTTACAAAAGCGCCTTCTGCAGATTTGCCATCCACATACCGCAGGAAAGCCGCAATATCCGGATCGATGGTATCACTATTCCCTTTACAATTTAAGAATAACTTGGTAGTCTGGTCACCCAGCTCCAGTCCTTCTTGCTCGATACAACGATTTCGGAACGTATACATTGGAAGTCCTTGGCGGAAAGGGTCAAAGGTACAGATAAAAATAATAAAGGTAGGCTTTAGTTCCTCATATATATGTCCTTTTTCCAGCAAATCCATATCGATGGATCCTTGATAATACCTAGTGCGCTTCGCCAGTGCGTCATCGTGGCCATCGGTGCACTGCATTTCGATATCAAACACACGACCGGCTTCATCCTCCACATACACATCCAAGCGGATACTCTTTCTGTCATAGCGCGACCCCATGGACTTCTCTGTCTCTGGAAAAGAAATATCTTTAATTTTGATTTGGAGAATCAGCTCAATGAGATGTTTACAGATTCGCTTGTTCTGCATGACCTTTTGAAATAGGAAATTATCCTGAATGGTTAACTCTTCCCAAGTCTTGATTCGATACATGGCACCACCGCCTTTCCTGTCTGTATTATAGCAAAAAAAGAAAGAGAAATCGAGAAAAGGGATTGTACGATTAGTTCCTTGTTACGTATAATAGAAATGCGAAAAATTTATCGAAATGTAATGAAATATGATATGAGGAGTACCTATGAAACTCATTGAAAATAAGAAATTATGCCTCGCCTATCTTGGTATATTTGGTGTTATTTTTATCCTAAATTGCTTGACTCACCGTTCCATCGGCGATGATTATCTCTATTCTTTTATGTGGGAAGGCCACTCCATGTATGAACCTTTGTCAGAAAATGCGCGGCAAATCAGCAGCTTTTCCGACATTGCCGTTTCTACCTACTCCTATTTCATGACCTGGGGGGGACGTGTCGTGGCCCAAGCACTGGCCATGTTTTTCTTATGGATGCCACGGATGGTATTCAATGTAGCCGTCTCCTTGACTACGGTCCTTCTGGTGCTTTGCATCCAATGGATCGCTCGGGGCGGGAAAGTCACCAGGAACCTCTCTGCCAAAGAAGCCGCTCTTATTTTCTTCTGCCTCTGGGCTTTCCATGCCAACTTCGTAGGCGTTTTCATCTGGACCGATGGGTCCTGCAATTATCTCTTCCCCATGGTGTTTCTACTGCTATTCTTGCTGCCCTATATCCGGCACTATATGAGTGGGGGAGAGGAAATAGAAAAGAAATGGCTCACTTGGGCCATGTTTCCTTTGGGACTCTTGGCAGGAAATTCTAATGAAAATACCATCTGCTGGATTGGGCTTTTCGACTTCTTCTATATTTTGTGGGCCTATCGAAAAGGCAAAGGAAAACTTTGGATGCTGACCGGTTTTCTAGGACTTACCCTTGGCTACGGTTTGCTCATGCTGGCACCGGGAAATTTCTTGCGTATTTCTGATAGCGGAGAATCAATAGAAAATTTCGGAGTGACTTCTGAAAAATTGGTGGTTATATGGTTTAGTGTTCTGCTGCAGTCTGTTCTCTGGTTTTATCTGGTAAAAGCTTTTTTGTTAAAGAATAAATGGAAAAATTTGAATTGTGGGAAAAAATATAGTTCGTTTATTTTGTTTTTGGCAATCAATAGTATATTGTTTGATTTGATTATGCTATTTGCTCCAGAATTTCCCAATCGAAGCCTATTTCCTGGCCTTATTTTTGCTATTCTTGCCACCTTTTCTATGGCATATGTGGCAAGAAAAGAAAATATCAATATTTTAAAAGAAAATCAGAACATCAATTATGCCTTGGCTGCTGTATATTTTTCCTTTACATTTTCTACAACCCTTTGGTGGTTTTCACAACAATATCAATATGAGGAAGAGGTACTTTGTCAAGCCGCTCAATTAAGAGAACAAAACAAGGTAATGCTAATTGAGCAGGTGCCACCAAACGACTCTTTAAAGTGGTTGTATTTAACCGGGTTACATCAATATGGATATGGCTTGTCTGCAGATGAAAATAATTGGAGAAATGTAGCCTTTGCAAGATTTCATGATTTGAAAGGTGTACGGCTGGTAAAAAAATAAAGAAAAAATTTTTTTCAAATCGTGTAAAAATGGAAATTTTTCCGATTTTATTACCAGAAGGAAAAATTTGAAATACATTTCGCAAGATTTGTAATAACGATTTTTCTTTCAATAGTACGTATTGGAAAGGAAAATACGGCTTCTCTCGCGAACCGAAACTTCTGAAACGACTTGGGATCTTCTTTAAATTTTATCCATGGAGAAGAAGAGCGCAGGAAGGGACAGAAGGGACGGTGGATATCCGAAGTCTTATTTTTACTTTCCCTCCTCCAAGTGGCCATAAGAGGAGCCAATGAGTACAAAAAAACAAATAGGTACAGTAACCGCTTTTTACAAGCACTTGCTATACGAGACTCTCTTGGACGACAAACCGTAGCACGAAGTTTAGCCGCTTTGCGACATGAACCGTGAAATGTGCTGGTGCCTGATTCCCTGGTTTCTCCAGATAGAAGTCAAAAACAAAAGCGGAAGCTGTGCCTTTTTGTGGTGCTATAAAGGCAGTTAGAAGTGAGAAATGGTGGTAGCGGCGCACAATATTTGGAAGCGCCGCATTTTTTATTGTCTGATGATAATCCAAGCAACCAACAACTAACAACCCACAACACTAACTATAAAAATATTCTAAGAGAATATGGAAAAATAGGGGGCGGATATATGGAATTGGAAAAAAGGGTATGGTAAAATAGGAACAAATATAAAGAATCGAAATTCATAGATAACTATAGAACGGAAATCGACAAGAATTTGATTGTTGTTCTAAAAAAACAGGTAACGATTCCTACTTGTTTAGTTATCTGTGATACAAATGGTAGCCCAAGATCACAAGAGAGGGGATTTCATTGAAACTACTTCAAAAAATAGCAGCAGCCGCAGAGAAAATGTCTCCGCGGAAAATTTTACTGCTCTGTACCTTGCTGGCAGTGATTGTATTTATTGTGATTTACAGCGTGCTTTCGTCTCTCCTGGGGGGAAAGGAAGAGAAGAAAGAAGAAACGGCGGTGAACGACTTGGTGCCGGTCATTGAGGCGTCGGTGGATATCCAGCCTCGTACCATTATCACCGATGATATGATCAAAGCCTCGGCGGTACCGCAGAACTTGGTACCTCAGGGAGCACTGACCGATAAGTCAGCAGTGGTCGGAAAGCCTGCTTCAGTGGCTATTTTTGCTGGCGACATGATCACCACAAGAAAGGTCAATCCGTCCAGCGTTACTGGGTTCAATGGGCTTATTCCGAAAGGCATGCGAGCTATTTCCTTTGCTGTCAATGATGTGACCGGTGTGGCTGGTTTTGCTAAGCCGGGTGATAAGGTGGATATTCTTCTCATCAGTGATAAAGATGGAGAAAACCGCATTGCTTCTCGTACCATTCTGAAAGATGTGCTGATTTTGGCAGTGAATAAGACTAGCATGGCTCCACAGCCAGCTCGTCAAGTAAAGAAAGATGAAAATGGAAAAACTATAGCGGATACTACGCCGAGACCGTCCAGTGATGCCTCTTCGGGAGGTACACCAGCGGTGGTGACCGTGGCTTTGACGCCCTATGAAGCAGCAAAGTTGGCAGCATCCCAGCAAGTGGGACAGCTGCAGCTTCTGCTCCGCCCATACGAAGCAGCCATGGCGGAATCGGATTCTGTTTCCTACTATGTGATTCCTATGCCAAAAGCACAGGCACAAGCTCCCTCTGCACCGGCCTATACACCGGCTCCGCAGCCTAGTGCACCAAGTGCGCCAGCACCGGCCGTATCCATTTCGTCCGGCAATTCCGGCGGTGTATCGGGCGTAGAAGTGATTCGTGGTACCAATGTAAGCAGGGGGTATTGATAATGAATAAAATAATGAAACGATTGGGCCTCCTGGTGACCGCTTGCATGCTGGGCACAGGCGTGGCCGCCGCAGCCACACCGCTCAGTGTGAATCTTAATGAATCGAAATATATAGAATCACCAAACATCACCCGTCTGGCAGTGGGAAATCCGGAAATTGCCGATGTGCAGCTCTTGTCCCACAATGACTATCTCTTGGTGGGTAAGAAAGCCGGCTCTACGTCTCTCATTGTGTGGTCCAATGGAGAGCGGAAGGAATATAGCGTCTACGTTTCCAGTGAAGATCAGGGGACAGCCCAGGCCATCCAGCAAGCCATCGGATATCCGGGTGTCAAAGTGCAGATGATAAAAGATAAAATTCTTCTTCGTGGCAAGGTAAAGAACCAATATGAACATGATATGGCTGTTCGTATGGCACAGTTGTACTTGGGGGAAGGAAATAGCAGTTCCTCCTCTTCTTCTAGCGGGGATGTAGGAAATAGCGGCCTTTCTACTAACTTATATGCCCATAGCGATAGCGTTTTGGATATGCTCGAAATGGAGCATCCTAGCCAGATCCGCTTGGAAGCGCTGATTATTGAAATCAATTCGGAAGATACAAAGAATTTGGGAATCCAGTACTGGTCGCAGAATCCAAGTGATGACAGTGGCAGCGGTAGCAGTACTGGAAGTGGTGTCAATATTGGCACTGCAGGTCTTTTCTATGGCGGGGAAGATTTTGCTAATTCCAGAAACGGCGGTGGCTGGATTGGTAGTCATATCAGCAAAGTCAATGCCACTTTACAGGCTTTAATCAATACAGGAAAGGCACGGATTCTCTCCCGTCCATCCATTACCACCATGAGTGGTCAGCAAGCCTCTATCCTGATTGGTGGTCGTATTCCAGTACCGATTTCTGATGGAAATAACAATATTTCCGTAGATTGGCGAGAATATGGTGTGAATCTTCAAATTCAACCCACCGTTGACAATGAAGATCGTATCACATCCAATGTGCATGCAGAAATTTCTACGTTGGATAATGGGCATGCTGTGAAGATTGGCTCTTATAGCATTCCAGCATTGGCATCCAGAGAAGCCAATGCCATCGTCAATGTACATTCTGGTATGACCATGGCCATTGGAGGTCTCTTAAATTCTGAAGATTCCAAATCGGTATCGAAATTCCCACTTCTGGGGGATTTGCCAATCATCGGACAGTTCTTCCGTCATACATCGACCACCCGAGACAAGAGAGAACTGATGATTCTCATTACACCAACCTTGGTGACCGATGATACCCCGACACCGATGACCCAGAAGCTCAAGAAGAGCTACGAACTGGCACAGCGGCAAGCGAGAAATAGAGAAGAAGTCAATGCTTCCTATACGCCACAAGGTACCGCTTCTGAAGAAGTGGATCTGTGGGGCGAAAAGCCAGATGAGAAAGATACCATCATCCTGGAAGAAAAAGCACCGAAAAAAGTACCATCCTATTTATTAAAAATCAAAGGAGATAATGGAGAAGATATTCTGGTGCCTATGACCCAGGAAGATTATGAAAATCGGAAAGACGAACTCCAGCTAGCCGATACAGATAACAAGAAAGACAAAGACGAAAAGAAAGATACGGTACGTAAAAAAGAAAAATCTGTCAAGAAAGATTCTAAAGATCCTACGCAAAAAGACATTGCTGTGCAAATCAAAAAGAAACTGACCCAAGCCTCCGCTACTGATGCAGAAGCCCAGAGAGCACGGATTAAAGCAGCTATGGACCGATATTCGGGCGGTGCAAGGTTCTAAAAAAGGTTTCTCAGGTTACTCAAGATTCTCAGGTTACTCAGGTTTTGCGATGACTACGCTATTGAATGATAGTGTGCATCGGAAATGAGAGGGATTGATGTGGGAAGTTACAAAGAATTACTGGTATGGAAAGAAGCCCGTGCTTTAAAAGATATGGTTTATGAAATGGTTCGATTCTTTCCCAGAGAAGAAATATATTGTCTTTCGTCTCAAATTCGTCGTGCAGCGGTTTCTGTAGGTTCTAATATAGCAGAAGGTGCTGGGCGTGGGAGTCAAAAGGATTTTGTACATTTTCTCTATATAGCTCGTGGATCTGCTTATGAAGTGGAGACTCAGGCCATATATGCCGATGATTTACATTATTTAACCGTTGTACAGTCTAAAGAATTACATCACCAGATTGCTAAGGTAATCTATTTGCTGAATAAACTTATTAATGCTATGGAAAACACTACATCCTATCGTACAAGAGAAGATGTGATACTTTACGGTTATGGCACCAATCAACCTGAGAAACTTGAGAATCCTGAGCAACCTGAGTAACTTTGGCAACTTGTTATTGAGTCATCTATCATCAAGGAGGTGTATACATACTCATGATCGGTCAAAAAGGAACGATTATTTCCGTCTTTAGTACTGCCTATGCGGTAGGGAAGACGTTGATTGCTATCAATTTGGCGGCAGAGTTGGCTCGAAGTGGGGAGCGGGTCTGCTTGGTAGATTTGGATCTTCAGTTTGGCGATGTATGTTATTATTTGAAACTCCATCCGAAGACCACCATTGCCGATGCAGAGAAATCCATGCGGAATCATCCTTACGACACGGTGGCCGCTGAATTTCTGACCCCCTTTCGGGCGGAAGGGGTCGGCTTTGATGTGATGGCGAACCCGAAACTCTTGGAAGAAGCCTACAATTTGGATGTAAATCTCATCCATGATATCGTACTGCAGCTCCAACTGGAATACGACTACGTCATTATCGATACCACATCCACCTTCAGTTCTCTCAATTTGTCTGTCATGGATATGTCTACCTTGATTGATTTCGTGGGCATTGTAGATTTCATTCCTACCATCAAGAACATGAAATCCGGGGCAGATACACTAAAAGAACTGGGCTATGAAAATAATAAGATTCGCTATGTGCTGAATCGTTCCAATGCAAAAACGAAAATCGATGTGAAAGACGTAGAAGCCATTTTGGGCAGAACCTTCAATTACGTCATTTCCAATGATTTCATGACTGCTAGAAAATCCATTGTCTCCGGGATTCCGTTGGTGCTGGCATCCAAAGATACCCAGGTAGCCAAAGACATTCGCGGTATGGTAGGAACCGATGAAGCAGAAAGTCCGAGAAAAACAGAAAGCAACGAAAAAGGCTGGCTCAGTAGACTGTTTTCGTAGGGCTATACATGTTGTTATGGTGATTGACTTGTGTATGAGATTGGGGTTAGAAAATAAAATGAAGCCCCTTCCTTAGGAAGGGGCAGGCTCGCTTGCGAGCCGGGGATAGGCCGATGAAGAAGAGTTGTGAGACAAGCCGCTGTTGCAGGACGCCTTACCCAGTTGTGGTATAAGGGCGTAGACAACGCTAGTGCGGGCTATCCCCTGGGACGTTTCGCTACGCTCACGTCCTATCCCCTTCCTAAGGAAGGGGATATAAAGTATTTCCTAATCCCTAGCTACTAATCCCTAATCCCTAAAAATAGAGGAGGTGATTCCATTGGCATATAGAACTGTCCTGATTGAAGAAAATGCACTGATGCAAGAACGACTGTCCGGCATCATCCGCAATACCCCCGGCTTTGAAGTGAGCGCTCGCTATACTTCGGCTGGAGAAGCCATGGGGCAGATGCAAGCCTTCAATCCGAACTTGATTCTTT
>ERZ808242.1161-NODE-1161-length-15905-cov-4.507508_pt1 | contig 15905 bp, 13 predicted proteins | sample MGYA00521244_ERZ808242 | MGnify/ENA primary metagenome ERZ808242 (study PRJEB31516, sample SAMN03275573) | gut metagenome | biome: mammalia-associated habitat; material: feces | host: Papio cynocephalus | place: Kenya | collected 2012-07-27 ... | reverse complement strand
TGAGCTCGAAGATGATGACGGCGAGCTTGATTCCTGCGAAGAAGACGATACCTGAGACTGAGACTCACTAGACTGCGAAGAAGATTCTTCATCATCTTTTTGCACCCAATGCTGACCGTCACATCTGCCGGTAGGAACAAATCCGGGGACATAGTATCCTACAACTCTTTGGCAGTTTGAACCGCTTAAAAGTCCCGAATAGGGGCAATAGGTTTCCTCAACTACCTCTTCATCATATTCGAAATCCTTTTCCTCAAGATCTTTATGAACCTTAGTCATAATCTCTTTCCAGATCATGGCGGCGGAATTTGAATTATTGACATATTCCTTTTTATCGAAGCCATACCAAACCGAGCCGATATAATAAGGAGAACCCGCAACCATCCAAAGGTCGTTTTGCTCGCTTGTAGTACCTGTTTTTGCAAAGGTTTTAAGCTTACTGTAATTTGCAATATAGGTACCTGTTCCGCGCCTGCCGTAAACAACATTCTGCAAGAGCTTATTCATAACCGTTGCGGAGGTAGACTTAATGACCTGCGTACCCTCAGAATCGTCCTTTAAAATAACCTCGTCGTTGCTTGATTTAACAACCTTAAAATAGGTTTTCGGATCATGATACTTTCCGCCGCTTCCGAACACGGCATAAGCCGCCGCCGACTGAACGGTTGAAATTCCCTTTGTACAGCCGCCGAGAGCGAGAGAAGATAAGTTTTTATCGTCCTTATTAAGATAGGAAAGCTTATACTTATCCTTAAGGAAATTAAAAGAATTATCAATTCCGAGCTCGTCTTTTAACAGCCAGCACGGAATTGTATTAACGGAATGCTCCAAAGCGTCCTTCACTGTCATTCTGCCCGCATAATAGCCGTACCATTCCTTAGGACCTTTTTTTCCGTTGCCGTAATAGTTATCAAGCGGTTTATCATCATAGATTGAGGACCAATTTATCTTTCCGTTATCAATAAGCTGAGAATAAACGCCGAGCGGCTTCATGGTAGACCCGGGCTGGCGCGGCGAGGTCGCGAAGTTAACGCCTCTGTTAACGGTTTTTTCTCCCGTTCCGCCTACCAAGCCTACGATATGCCCGCTGTAGTCCATAATAGTCATAGCGCATTCAACATGCTTAGTTTTATCGAGCTTGGAGCGCTGAGAGAAATATTTATTGACATTTTTAAATACGCTTTCCATAGTATCCTGAATTTCGGGATCAACAGAGGCATAAATTTTATATCCGCCGTTATAAAGCATGGAAGACGCGGTATTTTTACTGCAATTATATTTTTCGCTCAAATCGTCAATAATCTGATCTATAAGAGTATCGACGAAATAATTATTTATCGGGATTTCGAAATTGCTCTGCTGGGATTTATCTATAACCAAATCTTCAAGACAGCTTTGAGCATACTCGTCCATTGTGATTTTATCAAGCTCAAGCATTTTTTTAAGGACATTGATTCTGCGCTTTTTATTTTCCTCGGGAAATCTGTCGGGATTATAAAGCGAGGGGTTTTTAGTAATTCCGGCAAGAGCGGCGCATTCCGTTAAGGAAAGCTCGCTTACATCCTTATTGAAATAATAGTTAGCCGCAACCTGAACTCCGCAGATTCCGCTTCCGAGAGAAATCGTATTTAAGTAAGCCTCTAAAATCTCATCCTTACTGAGCATTTTTTCAATACTGAGCGCTCGGGTTATCTCGCGAAGTTTTCTTGTCGCTTTTTTTGAATCATCGCCCGTTATATTCTTTATCAGCTGTTGGGTGATGGTAGATCCGCCCTGCTTGGTAGAATAAATATGAATTCCGGGGATAGAGTTTACAAAAGCGCCTAAGGTTCTTTTCCAGTCTACTCCGCCGTGGGTATAAAATCTCTCGTCCTCAATGGAAACGAAAGCGTCAACAAGCTGTTTGGGTACCTTTTCAAGCGGAACCCAAATTCGGTTTTCCTCGCCGTGCAGGCGCTGATACTCCTGCCAATCTCCGTTTTCGTTTTTAACATAAATAATTGAGGTCATGTTAATTTCGAGGTTACGGATATTTTCAACTATATCTCCGCTGTTAAAGGGGTCAACCTTTGAAGAGTTCTTTTTATTGCCCGCAACCGCAAAAACCATTCCTATTGAAGAAATGAAAAGGATTGCCGACATCAGAACGCACGAAAACTTAAATAATCGCTTCAAAACTTCTCCTCCGATATGTTTAAATAATTTTTTTCACCTGCCATTATAACACCTTTTTTCGAATTTATCAATTTTTTTACAAAAATTCACAATTTTGTTATATTTTAAGTCTATAATTCTTTTATAAAAATTTTAGAAACGGAGAAAATCATGCTGAAACTTAAAAATATCGTTAAGGAATACGATATCGGCGATTCAAAGGTCACCGCGCTTAAGGGAATTGACCTTGAATTCAGAAAAAATGAATTTGTCTCGATTTTAGGTCCCTCGGGATGCGGAAAAACCACCCTGCTTAATATAATAGGCGGACTTGACAGGTATTCAAGCGGAGACCTTATTATAAGCGGAAAATCCACAAAGCAATATAAGGACGCCGATTGGGATACCTACCGTAATCATACGATAGGCTTTGTTTTTCAAAGCTATAATCTTATCCCCCACCAAAGTGTTTTATCAAATGTTGAGCTTGCGCTGACTTTGTCGGGAGTGAGCAAGACTGAGCGTAAAAAGCGCGCAACGGACGCGCTTATAAAGGTAGGTCTCGGCGATCAGCTTGATAAAAAGCCGAATCAGATGTCGGGTGGTCAGATGCAGAGGGTCGCTATCGCAAGAGCGCTTGTAAACAATCCCGAAATACTGCTTGCTGACGAGCCTACGGGTGCGCTTGACAGCGAAACAAGCGTGCAGGTAATGGATATTTTAAAAGAGGTTGCAAAGGACAGGCTTGTTATAATGGTTACCCATAACCCCGAGCTTGCCGAAAAATATTCAACAAGAATTATCAAGCTGTTTGACGGAAAGGTTGTCGGAGACTCCGACCCGATAGAGGAAGAGACCGACGAAAAGAAGGATGGTAAAAAGCAAAAGAAGCCTTCAATGTCTGTTTTTACCGCCCTTTCCCTTTCGCTTAACAATCTGTTTACGAAAAAAGCGCGGACAATTCTTACTTCGTTTGCAGGCTCTATCGGAATAATCGGAATAGCCCTTATTTTATCGCTTTCAAGCGGTGTTCAGATATATATTAACCGCGTTGAGGAAGACACGCTTTCAAGCTACCCTATCGCAATCGAGCAGACCGGCACCGATATAAGCGAGCTTGCGCAGACCCTTATGGGCGACAATAAATCGGAAATTAAAAAGCAGAACGGCAAGATTTATTCCAATGATATAATGAGCGATATGATCACCTCAATGGTAAACGGAACGAGCAACAATGACCTTGCCGCCTTTAAAAAGTTTGCCGAGAGCGGTAAAAGCGATTTAAAGCAGTATACCTCGGATATTAAATACGGATATTCGACCGTTATGAACATTTACACCGAAAGCGGTTACAAGGTAAATCCTTCCTCTGTTTTTGAGGACCTTGGCTTTAAGCCCGAAAGCACGCAGTCCTCTTATTCTTCGATGAACGGCTTTTATAATTCAAATGTCTGGAAAGAGCTTATAGATAATGACGAGCTTATTGACAGACAGTATGAGGTAGTATCGGGAAGAAAGCCGAAAAATTATGACGAGGCGGTCGTAATCGTCGACGAAAACGATCAGATAAGCGATTACACGCTGTACACCTTAGGTCTAAAGGACTCCTCCGAGCTTAAGGAAATCCTTAAAAATGCCATGGAAGGCAAAAAACAAAAGGTTGATAAGCAGAAATCCTCCTCTTACACCTACGATGAAATTCTGTCCCTTAAATTCAAGCTTCTTTTAAACACCGATTATTATTCAAAAAATGCCGACGGCACCTACACCGACAATTCCTCCGACGAGCTTTATATTTTAGATAAGCTTAAAAATTCTCAGGAAATAAAAATAGTCGGAATTCTTCGCTCAAAGAGCAAATCAGCCGCTCAGTCGGGCGGAAGCACCGTAGGCTATTTAAGCTCGCTTACAGAGCATCTTATAAAAGAAATAAACGATACCGAAATCGTCAAAGCCCAAAAGGAAAACGAGCAGACGGATATTTTCACGGGTATGCAGTTTCCTAAGTCGGACGGTTACACTATGGATGAGCTAAACGCTTATATTGCAAATCTTCCCGCCGATCAGCAGGCGCAGTTTACCGGATATATTCAGCAGTTAAAGGCTCAGGGTCAGACCGACGCCCAGATAGTCGATAAATTTTCCTCATATCTTGCTCAGGCGTTCAGCGGCTCGTCCTATGATGAAAATATGTCAAAGCTCGGCGTATCGGATATCGATTCTCCGTCAACAATAAATATTTATCCTAAGGATTTTGAATCAAAGGAAAAAATCAGCGATATTATAAAGGATTATAATAAATCCGTAAAGGAATCCGAGCAGATAACCTATACCGATTATATCGGACTTCTTCTTTCCTCGGTAACAAAAATAATCAATGCTATAAGCTATGTTTTAATTGCATTTGTAAGTATTTCGCTTGTTGTTTCTTCAATAATGATAGGAATTATAACCTATATTTCCGTGCTTGAAAGAACAAAGGAAATCGGTATCTTACGCGCAATGGGCGCATCAAAGCACGATGTTTCAAGAGTTTTCAATGCCGAAACCTTAATTGAGGGCTTCACCTCGGGAATTTTAGGTATAGGAATAACCCTGCTTTTGTTAATTCCGATAAACGCGGTAATAAGACATCTTACAAACATTGAAGAGCTTGCGGCAGTCCTGCCTGTTCAGGGCGCAATAATCTTAATTTTAATAAGCATGTTCTTAACCTTTATAGCAGGCCTTATCCCGTCAAGAATGGCGGCAAAACGCGACCCTGTAACAGCTTTGAGAAGTGAGTAAATATAAAAAAGCAGTGATATATCATTTTTAAGAAATATCACTGCTTTTATAAATTAAAAATAATCTTTATTAAATAATTCTATTTTCTTATACATTGAAGAGCTTCCGTTGTCCTTGAAATATGACCTTCAATATCACGATCTCCCTTAAAATAATACCATAAAAGACGATCAAAATCTCTTCGCGAAATTAAATACCCTGTTAGTTCTTTATTGCGATTTCTAATATCGTCAATCAATTTTCTATAAGCCGCATAGTCACCATTCTTATCTTCAATACCAAATATTTTACTGATTTTGCTTTTAGTCCGTGCTAAATAGCAATCTTTACCCAAATATTCCCATGCATAATAAGGTAATACATCATTTATTACTTTATCAAAAATAGAGTATACATCATTTTCGTATAATGCATTAGATACGAATGTACAAAATTTTGTGGCAAAGCTGAATGTATATCTTCCTCCGCCTTCAGCTTTATACAATGCTCTAGCAATTTCATTAACTAATGTAGCATCTCCGGTCTTTAATCTACTATACAAGTTTTCAATATTAAAAATAAATTCAGCCGTCTTTTCGCGACCGCCATTATTTTTAGAATCTTTATTATCCTTTTTTACACCTGTAGAAGCTTGATGAGTTGAATTTTGTTTGTCTATCTCGGTTACAATTTTTAAAATGTCCTCTACTTCCCAAGGTATATTATTTTTATTACGCTTAATGAAATTATAAACAGTTGAAGAATTATTTTTGTCATTATATATTCGATAATTTGAATCATTCTTAACAATAAAATTTATTCTTGAAACATTATCTTTTGTCAGGGCTAATATACCATTTTTATCGAAATCAAATTCAAAACAATTGCCGTTCACTATAAAATCCCCTTTTTAATAAATCTGAATCTTTTAAATAGCTCAGCTTTTAATCATCTTTAAAAACTTACATTTATATTATAAATCAAGAAAAAATTTTTTCAATATATTAATTTAAACAAAATACTAGCCCCCTTTTTGTAATAAATTAAGGAGGCTAGTTAAAAATGTTTTAAATCATCGGAACTAAAATCATTCTGTCATTTTCGATTGTTTCTTCTGTCAATTCATTGATACGCATTATTTCTTTTACGCTTGCGCAGTATTTTTTCGCTATATTCCAGATATTTTCGTCCTTTGAAGCAAAGTAAACGGTCATTGCTCCGCGCGAGGTTTTTTCTACGGGCTTTGAAGAATTGATATTAACTCCGATAAGCACCGCGTCGGTATTATCTGTATAAATCGCGGCTTTAATTTCAAGCTCAAATCTAAGCTCGATACAGTTTTCGGATGCGATTATATATGAGCCGCTTAAGACATTCACCGTAGGCTCGCAATAAAGATTATCCGAATTGATTTCAAGCTTTTTAGAGTATTCAAAAGGAATTTTCTTTTCTATAATGCAGGGATCTTCGTCCTCGCAGTCGGCAATAATGCAGGCGTTTATAAATCCGCTTAATTTAAGCTCGCCGTTTTCTATGGAATGGTTTTCAATTACCGACGAATACCACATATCGCACACAGAGCAGATTTTTATATCATTTTCCTCGGCGGTATCCTTTATCTGCATTCTGTCGGTTACTTCACAGCAAAGCTTACTGAGTCTGATACTGTTCTTTTTAAATTCGGTTTCAAATTTTCTTGAAAAAGCGTCGGTTATAACCTCGACATCATTTTCACAATAGGTTTTACAAAATGCCAAAACCTTAGCGTTTATAGTAAAGCTTTTGCTTTCTTCCGACGAGGACGGTTTAACCTCTAAAAAGCAAAGCTTACAGCCGGAGCTTGCCTTACAGCTTTCATTTAACCCGTCAATTCCGAGCAGCTGGCTGAAAGGAATTACAGTACTGAGGTGCTGCTGCTTGCCGTTTACGGTGGCATAGACTGTTTTAACGCAAAGCTCGCCTTTAAGCATAGCCTTATTCGGAAGAAGCTTACATTCCTTTATCCTTGCTGTTCCCTCATATCTCAAAACGCATCTTACCGCGTCCGAGGACTGACCGATTTCTGTTTCTTCCTCTATATTTACATATTTTTCGGCATAGCCTATCGGGCTTGTGGCAGGAATTACAGAGCGCTTAAGCTCTATTGTATCATCGTCAATATCCGAAATAATTTCAACTGGTTTTTTCTTTTGTGCATTAACGCAAAGGCTTATCGCGCCATGGACATCGACCTTTCTCGGACTTACGGCGCGGCAATTGATATAATCTGTTTTCGCGGCGGCGAAAACATCCGCGTTTTCGATACCGTCCGTTCCCTCAAAGGTTTTATTAAAAGGATACTGATACTCATAAGAATACAGCTCACCCTCATCGCTTACATAAATAAGGGTTATAAGAACATTTCCGTCAATACCTACATTCTTACCGTTTATACCTTTTGAAATTATGAAAACATCGGTTTTGCATTTAAGTATTTTTGAAATTTCGGGACAGTAATCCGGAAGTGTATAATCGGTATCAATAGGTATTTCGGCGGTTTCTTTCAACACGGTTTCATTGACCGTGACGGGCATTGTAAGATTTTTTTGTTCCATAGCAAGTCACACTCTCTATTTTTTTTATTTAATAATATTAAATCAAAAAGAAAAATATAACCTGTTAAAAATAAAAAGCTCTCCTCATTAAAAGGAAAGCTGTGATAAAAAATAATTATATTCTTTTTAAAATTTCGGAGTAACCCTTACCGTACTGAACGCACCTTGAAACTCGGCTTAAGGTAGCAGACGAAATATCCGTTTCATCAATAACCTGATTATAGGTTTTACCCTCCATTAAAAGCTTAGCCGCGCAGACACGCTGAGCCATCTGCTCTACCTCTTTATTAGTACAAAGGTCATCAAAGAAATCCTGACATTCCTGCTCAGACTTCAGCGACAAAATCGCCTTAAACAAATTTGAAATCTCATTTTTTTCAATATGCTTATTCATTAAAAATAAACTCCTTATTTCCTATAAATCGGACATTGCCCGTAAGCCTGACCTTGCCCGAAGGTGCGGCGTCAACAGTAAGAGTTCCGCCCTCTTCGGATATATTAAGGCTAACCTTGCTTTCATATTTTTTTGAAATATAAAATCCTAAAGCGGCGGTTCCGCTGGCGCAAGAGGATTCCCAGTAGAGCGTATCAACCGCTTTTACATATACAAGCGGCTTTAAAAATGCTCTTTGCTCATCAAAAAACATAAGCCCGAGCGCATCCGCATTAAGCTTATTGCACCACATTTTTATTAGCTTCTCAGCCAAGCTTTTTTCTAAATTCTGCGATATAATTATATGATAAATTCCCGGGATTTTTATAACAGGCAGATTAAGCTTATCAAAGCCGATATCAAATTCCTTATATATTATTTCTTTAAAAATCGGCATATCCACGCTTGCCGTAAACTCATTTTCCGAATTTTTTTTAACCGCCGTTTTAACAGTCTCTCCGGCACCCGAAACCTCAAAGGAATAAGCCTTGATATTTTTAGGGTCCTCGCCCGAATTTTTAAGCTTTAAGCAAGCGAGGCTTGCGGACGCGTTTCCGCAGAACTCTCCGCCCGACATATAAAGATTTCCGTTTTCAACAAATCCGACCTGTTGTGCGGCAGGCTCGATTTTTAAAATTTCCTTTGAAATTTCGGCATAAAGCTTTTTGTCGGTATCGGTCTGAACAAGCGCAGTTATATTTCCCGACGGGTCAAATAAAGAATAGGCTATTTTCATCTTTGATAATTGCTTAAGAACTGCTTTGTGCGTTCATTTCTGGTATTGCCGAAAACCTCTTCGGGCTTTCCCTGCTCTATGATATTTCCGCCGTCAATAAAAATTACTCTGTCGGAAACAGCCCTTGCAAAGGACATTTCATGGGTTACGATAACCATTGTCATTTTTTCGTCGGCAAGCTGTTTAATAACCTTAAGGACTTCGCCCGTAAGCTCAGGGTCGAGCGCACTTGTAGGCTCGTCAAAAAACAGGATTTCGGGGTTCATCGCAAGCGCTCTTACGATAGAAACTCTCTGCTGCTGTCCGCCGGAAAGCTGGCAGGGATAGGCGTTTGCCTTATCGGCAAGACCCATTTTTTCAAGCAATTCCATTGTCTTTTTCTTTGCCTCATCGGGCTTCATTCCGAGAACCGAAACGGGAGCATCGGTAATATTTTTTAAAACCGAATAATGCGGAAAAAGGTTGAAATTCTGAAAAACAAGACTGAAGCATTTACGAATGCGCTGAATGTCCTTAGAATACAAAACCTTATTATTTTCGGTATAAACCGCTTTTTCACCCATATAGTAAATCTCGCCGCTGTCAATTTTTTCAAGGAGAGTTGCACAGCGCAAAAGGGTTGATTTCCCGGAACCTGACGGTCCTATAACAGAAACAACCTCGCCTTTATTAACCTCTAAAGAAATACCTTTTAATACACCGTTTCCGTCAAACCCCTTGACGATATCTTTCATTTTTAAAACATTCATATTCTTTCTCCCTTATCACTTATAATAACTGAGTGCTTTTTCAAATCTGTTCATTATAAACGCAACAAGATAGTTGAATACATAGTAAAATACCGCCGCGGCAACAAATGTTATCATTCCGGGGGATTTCGGAGCAACGGCAATCTGCTTAGCCTTTGTGAACATCTCCACAATTCCTATTACGGAGGCAAGCGAAGTATCCTTAACCAGAGTAATAACCTCGTTTGTTACAGGTGGAATTACGCGCTTAATCATCTGAGGAAGAATAATTTTAAAAGATGTTTTTATTTTCGAATATCCTAAAATCTGTGCCGCTTCATACTGACCTATCGGAATGGATTCAATTCCGCCGCGATAAATCTCGGCGAAATAAGCCGCATAGTTTATAACAAACGCTATTATAACGGCAGTAAATCTCCAGTTTCCGGGGACAGATATACCGAACAAAAGGTTCGGGCCGAAATAGACCACCATAAGCTGAAGCATAAGCGGTGTTCCGCGCATAACCGAAATATAAATATTTATAAGCCATCTTAATGGTTTAAATTTGCTCACCTTTCCGAAGTATACAAGAAGTCCTAAAGGAAGCGAGCCTAAAAGTGTTAAAAAGAAAATGAGAAGAGTCTGCACGAACGCAATTCCGAGCTGACTTATCATTACAGATACTGACATAAATTACTCCATTCAAACTTATAATCACCGATAATCGCCGAATAGGCGGAGTGATTTTATCACTTCCGACTGAGAGTGTCGACTTTTTCGACACTCTCTTGGACGGGAATGCCGTTCGCTCGAAAATCAAAGATTTTCGGACTGCACTCTATCCCCGCCAATTCCACCCCAGTGCCCTTGAAAAACCGCTAAATTAAGCGGTTTTTCGCTTACAAGGTGTTTTTTCACCGCACATGTCGCTGAAAAAAACAAAATGCGGCTCTAACGCCGCACTGCAATCTTATTTACGGCTTATCTACAGACTTAGGCGGAGTGATTTTATCACTTCCGCCTTTGACTTTAAAATTAGGTTTATTATTTGCACATGCAAAGATTATCAAGGACAAGACCTGCGTCAACATACTTCTCGCCGATCTTTTTCATTGTTCCGTCCTCAGCCATAGCCTTGAGCTGTTCGTTTACCTTGTCGCGAGTTTCGGTATCTCCTTTTTTGAAGCCTACTGCATACTGCTCGGTGGAAATCGGCTTTTCAAGGATTACATATTTATCGCTCTTATTTGCTATCTGGAATTTTGCAACTCCGATATCAGCGGCAACCGCGTCGACACTTCCCTGCTCAAGGTCCATAAATCCGGTATTGTAATCGGCAAGCTCGACAACCTCTTTTAAGCTGTCCTTAAACTCTTTGTTGTCGTTTATAGCATCTGTTGCCGATGAACCCGACTGAGACATTACCTTTTTACCCTTAAGGTCTTCAAGAGATTTAATTCCCGAATCGGCCTTGACAACAACAACAATACTGTTATCTACATAAGGATCAGACCATGTGTACTCATTTTCTCTGCCGGTATATGTAAATCCGTTCCAGATGCAGGTTATGTTTCCGGCATTAAGCTCTTTATCCTTTGAGTTCCAGTCGATAGCTTCTGCCTTGAAGTTCCAGCCTAAACGCTTGCAGACCTCTTTTGCGAGAGCGAGGTCAAATCCGTCATAGCTTCCGTCCTCTGCTACAAAGCCGTAAGGCGGGAACTCCGCGTCAAATCCGACTGTAAGTGTTTTCTTGTCTGATTTTTTACTTCCGCAGCCCGCAAGGCTAAGTACCGTGAACGCCGCCAAAACAATTGCTAATATCTTTTTCATTTTTCTCATTTCCCTTCCGGTTTTTTATCTGATGATGTTATTATACTTCACCAAGCTAAAGTTGTAAAGTGTTTTTTTACATTTTTTCGCATATTTGTAGCCTTGCACAAAAGAAATAAGCTCAACACCGTTTTGTTCGCTTTATTGCACTAAAGTGATGAAGAAAACTCTTGCTATTCAAAAATCGGCTCCGTTTTTTTAACGAAGCCGATTTTTTATTTTGTGACAAGCATTAAATAACTCTTGCTCTGATAACGCCGTCAATTTCTTCAAGCTTTGCAATAATGTGCTCGCTGTCGACATCGGAAACATCAAGCATGGTATAAGCATAATCGCCGCGCGATTTATTGAGCATATTTTCGATATTTATATCGTTTGTCGCAACAATACCGGTAATAGCGGTAATCATATTAGGAACATTCTTATGAATAATGCAAATTCTGTATTTTCCGCTCCTCGGAAGTGTGATTTCGGGAAGATTTACCGAATTTGTAATATTTCCGTTTTCAATATAATCTATAAGCTCGGTCGCCGCCATCTGAGCGCAGTTATCCTCGGATTCGGGAGTTGACGCCCCGAGGTGAGGAATGGCGATTACTCCGTCGGTGCAAAGAAGATCGTCCGACGGGAAGTCCGTAACATAGGACGCAATCTTTCCAGACTCCAAAGCCGCCTTGATATCAGCCGAATTAACAAGTCCGCCGCGCGCAAAATTCATAATGCGGACGCCGTCCTTCATTTTGGCAATCGCCTCGGCATTTATGAGATTTTTGGTAGACTCGGTAAGCGGAACATGGAGAGTGATATAATCGCACTGCTCGAAAATTTCCTTGATATCATATATATGAACTGCATTGTGAGTAAGATTCCAAGCAGAATTTACGGACAGATAGGGGTCGTAACCGTAAACCTTCATTCCGAGGTGGTTCGCGGCATTTGCCACAAGAACGCCTATTGCGCCGAGACCTATAACGCCGAGCTTTTTGCCCTTAAGCTCAGGACCCGCAAAAGCGCTTTTGCCTTTTTCAACAAGCTTTCCGACCTCGTCGCCCTGACCCTTTAAGGTCTTAGCCCACTCAATCGCCGAAACAACTCTTCTTGAACCTATAAGCATACCCGCTATAACAAGCTCTTTAACGGCATTTGCGTTAGCCCCGGGGGTATTGAATACAACTATTCCCTCTTTTGTGCATCTGTCGATCGGGATATTATTTGTTCCGGCTCCCGCACGGGCAATGGCAAGAAGCGATTTTGAAAACTCTGTATCATGAAGCGAGGCGGAACGGACTATAGCGCCGTCGGCATTTTCAACCTCGTCGCCTACGGTATATTTATCGTCAAAAACGGCAAGACCTGTTTTTGAAATCTTATTATAGGTTTTAATCTTATACATCAGGCATTCTCCTCTTCGAATTTCTTCATAAACTCAACAAGCTTTTTAACGCCCTCTAACGGCATCGCATTGTAAATCGAAGCTCTCATTCCGCCTACTGTTCTGTGGCCCTTGATATTAACAAAGCCGTTGTTCTTAGCCTCTGCGATAAACTTAGCGTCAAGCTCCTCGTTACCTGTTACAAAAGGCACATTCATAAGCGAACGGTCCTCCTTGACAACAGTTCCCTTAAACAGCTTGCTTGAATCGAGAAAATCATAAAGAACCTTTGCTTTTTCCTCGTTTCTCTTTTTCATTTCTTCGAGTCCGCCGAGCTTTTTAATCCATTTGAACACAAGACCCGCAATATAAATATTGTAGCAAGGCGGAGTGTTGAACATAGAGCCGTTTTCGGCATGCGTAGCATAATTAAGCATTGTAGGAGTAATTTCCATAGCGTTGCCGATAAGGTCCTTACGGATAATAACTATCGTAACACCCGCGGGAGCGACATTCTTCTGAGCGCCGGCATATAAAACTCCGAATTTGCTTACATCAATCGGCTCAGAGAGAATACAGCTTGAAATATCGGCTACAAGCGGAACATCTCCGGTGTCGGGAATGTAATTATACTTTGTTCCGTAAATAGTATTGTTAAAGCAGATGTGGACATAATCGGCCTGCTTGTCAAAATCCTCGGCTTTAACCTTAGGAATATATGAGAAGGTCTTATCCTTTGAGGAAGCAACTATTCTTGCCTCGCCGTAACGCGCGGCTTCCTTATAAGCCTTGTTAGCCCACTGACCGGTTATTATATAATCAGCCTTATGATTTTTATTCATAAGGTTAAACGGAACCATTGCAAACTGCGTTGAAGCGCCGCCCTGCAAAAACAGAACCTCATAATTATCGGGGATATTCATTATATCCCTTAAATCCTGCTCGGCAGTCTTGATTATCTCTCCGTACTCCTTAGAGCGGTGAGACATTTCCATAACCGACTGACCGGTTGTACCGTATTCAAGCATTTCGTCCGCCGCGGTCTTTAAAACTTCCTCGGGAAGCATCGAAGGACCCGCGCTGAAATTATAAACTCTTGCCATAATAAAACCTCCATACAGGCAAATATTGCGCCGCTTACCGCGGCATGATAATAACATTATATTTGCAGTATGAAGGTATGTCAACAATATAGTTATTTTTTTAACATTCTTTTTATTTTATAAAATAAGATTTTGTTAATCTTTGTTATTTTTTTAACATTCTTTCTCTTTGCTTATAATCCGGAAGATATGTTTCGATAATTTTATAAAAGCGTTTTGAGTGGTTATGCTCAACCGTATGCGCAAGCTCATGTACTATGACATAATCTATCGCTTCTTTCGGATAAAGCATAAGAATATAAGAAAAACAGAGGCTGTTTTTGCCCGAGCAGGAGCCGAATCGGGTTTTCGCAGAGGTAATTTTAATCCCATTGTATTTAACATTCATAATTTTTGCGAATTCCTCTGCCCTTTTAAAAATATATTCCCTTGCGGCTTCTTTAAGCGCCTGCGAATTTTCCTCCGCAAATTTAAACATTTCGGCTTTTTTAAGTCTGCCGTTTAAATGCTTTTCTATCCAAGATTTATGAGAATTTACGAATTCTTCGATAAATTTATCCTTTGTTCCGTAAGGAGCGCGGACTATGACCTCTGCGTCCCTCGAAATTTCAAGCGATATTGTTTTTCTTCGTGATTTTATGACCTTATATTCCATTACATATTATCTCTTATAATCTGAGCGAGCTTCATATAGCCCTCTTTACCGAAATGCAGACCGTCGTTAGGCTGATAAAGCTTTTCATTTTCTGCGCAAAATTCGGGGCACTTTTCAATATCTATAAGCTTATATCCCTTTTCCCTTGCGAATTTGCGGACAAATTCAGCAGCATTTTTAATATTAGGCATATATCCGCAATTTGAATATTCGGGATTTTCCGTAGCGTGAGGCGGTGTGCAAAGAATAATTTCCGCTTTAGGCTCGTCTTTATTGCAAAGCTCGATTATTTCCTTATAATCGTCATTGCCCCGAACATTTTCATTCGGATTAAGTCCGCCGTTGGTGCCTAACATAATAATTATTTTATCGGAATTTTTCACATTAACATTTCCGTCTTTATAAAAGCTTAAATATGACGATGATGTATAACCGCATTTTCCGAAATTTCTCACTTCAAAGCCCGTAAGCTTTGAAAGAAAATAAGGATAGTTTTCGGCGTGAACATTTGCTATGCCTCTTTTTCCGAAAATTCCGTAATCCCCCTCGGTTAAGCTGTCGCCTAAGCAAGATATAATCATATAATAATCTCCTTATGTTTTTTTATATTATACAGCCTGATACAAATAAAGTCTATACAAAATTAAAATAATGAGTTATAATAAATCAGGTGATGAAAATGTTTGAAAATAAAAACTTAAAAGCAGTTACTTTCAGCTTTGACGACGGAAATGTTGACGATATCAGACTGATAAGAATTTTAAACAAATACGGACTTAAAGGCACTTTCAACCTGAATTCGGGAAAGCTTACTAAAGCTTCGGTATGGAACTACGGAGAAAAAGAAGTTAATCATATCAATCTTCTTGAAAGCAAGGATATTTATTCTGGTCACGAGGTCGCGTGCCATACATATACTCATCCGGATTTAACAAAGCAAGACCGTGATACCATTTATAATGAAATCGCGCTTGATATGGAATTGCTTTCATTTTTATTCGGATATAAGGTTGACGGCATGGCATATCCTTACGGAACATTTAACGACGAAGTTATAGAGATACTTAAAAAATGCAAAATTTTATATTCAAGAACAGTAAACAGCACTTACAGCTTTGAATGCCCCGAAAATCCCTACCTTTGGAATCCGACATGCCACTTTAAGGACGAAAAAATATTTGAGCTTGCAGATAAGTTTATAAATTTAAAGCCCGACACACCGAAGATATTTTATATATGGGGTCATTCCTATGAATTGGTGACCGAGAGCGACTGGAAAAGATTTGAAGATTTCTGCAAAAAAATATCGGGCATTTGTGATATAAGCTATATCACAAATAAAGAAATAATAGAAAGTATATAAAACAACAGGCGGTTAAACACCGCCTGTTGTCAGTCTGTCGAAAAACCCAAAATTCAAGCTGAGATTGGGATTAAAAATTTTTCAGCAAAGCAAAACAGAAAAAAGCGAGTAAATGCGAGACTTCTTAAGATATTGTGTAAACCTCCGAGACGGTATAAAATAGAAATA
>ERZ808242.1158-NODE-1158-length-15973-cov-4.438560_pt1 | contig 15973 bp, 10 predicted proteins | sample MGYA00521244_ERZ808242 | MGnify/ENA primary metagenome ERZ808242 (study PRJEB31516, sample SAMN03275573) | gut metagenome | biome: mammalia-associated habitat; material: feces | host: Papio cynocephalus | place: Kenya | collected 2012-07-27 ... | reverse complement strand
TTAACTCATAAAGCTATGGAGAGGTGTTCAACTTAATATTGCAATTTAAAAAAAACTGTTTTTTTATTGCGACCGGCTAGGCAACGTTCACCACGGCTCAATATAGCTTTAAAAGCAAAAAAGAGAGCTTTCCAACTCTCTTAATTGTGGTCGGAGTGCCCGGATTTGAACCGGGGGCCTCTAACGCCCCATGCTAGCGCTCTATCCAAGCTGAGCTACACCCCGATATAAACTTTCTTCCGCCTAGGAGCCTCACTCCCTAGCGCCCGAAGATAATAGCAGGTCAGCATATAATTTGCAAGGCCCTACAGCTAATAAATAACTATTTTTATGAAAATTGTCTATCAAGAGTGCAATATGGCGGAAAATTTTAGGTATAGAGCGAACTATCGCCATAGCTCTAGCAAAAGTTTTTGCTGCGGTCGGGATACTTAGTGGGGAAAAGCCGCTTTATTTTACATTTTTTAAGGTAGGAAAATTATATGAGCGCTGATTTAGCTTCTATTATCAAAGCTTCTCGTGGTCTTATACCCTGCGATTTTCTCTTGCGTGGTGGTAAATATTTAAATGTTTTTACTAGACAATTTGTGCAAGGTGATTTAGCTGTCTATCAAGGGATGATAGTCGGCATTGGTGAGCGTCCGGCTCATAAAGTTGTGGACGTGAGCGGAAAATATATTGTGCCAGGTTTTATAGATGGTCATGTCCATTTAGAATCGTCTATGCTTACTCCTGAGCAGTATGCGGCCGCCGTTATTCCCAGAGGTACTACTGGAGTTGTGGCCGACCCACATGAATATGCTAATGTGGCTGGTTTGGAAGCTATAAAATATTTGGAGAGAGCTGCCGAAATTTTACCTCTAGATATTTATATAGATGTGCCTTCTTGCGTACCTGCTACTAATATGGAACACTCTGGAGCTAGTCTGAGCGCTAAAGATATTGCTTCGGTAAAAAATTGCCCGCACGTTATTGGCTTAGGCGAAATGATGAATTATCCAGGCTTACTTTATGGTGATCAGTCTGTATATGACAAGCTAGCAGCTTTGGGAGAAAATTCCCATGTAGATGGTCATGCTCCAGGGCTTAGTGGCTACGACTTGCAAGCTTATGTGGCTGCTGGTATCAGTACCGATCACGAATGTACAAGTTTAGCTGAGGCTAAGGAAAAACTTTCTTTGGGAATGCGTATTATGATCAGAGAAGGTTCCGTAGCTCGCGATTTGGAAGCCCTGGCTCCTTTAGTTAAAGGAAAAGTTTTTGACAGAGTGCTGGATCGTTTGCTTTTGGTCACTGACGATAGGGAGCCAGAAGATTTACAAGCCGATGGCCACATGGATCACCTTTGCCGTAAAGCTATTGGACGCGGAGTTTATCCAGCGGCAGCTTTTATTATGGCTTCCTGGGGAGTCGCTCAGTGTTTTAATTTACCTAAGGTAGGGGCGTTGGCTCCTGGTTACAGAGCTAATTTGGCGATTTTGGAAACAGCTGATGAAAGTTTTTCCCAAGGTTTTAAAGTTCAGCAAGTCTATCGCGACGGTATTTTATTGGCTGAAGACGGACGCTGCTTAGAAAATATGCCTTCCGTGCCTTTAGGAGCTATGGCTCGCAATTCCATCAATTTGGCTGAAGTTTCTCTAGATAAACTTAAGATTAAAACCAAAGCTCCAGGGAAGCACAAAGTGCACGTAATTGGTGTCACTGCTGGTAGTATAGTTAGTCATCATTTGAAAGAGAGTATGGAAGCTCAAGTCTATCAACACGATGGACTTACCGAATACGAAATAAAAGCCGATTCCCAGCGTGATCTTTTGAAAGTGGCTGTTTTAGAGCGCCACAACGCTTTGGGTAATATTGGTTTAGGTTTTGTACATGGTTTTGGCTTAAAAGGCGGTGCCATTGCCTCTACTGTAGCTCATGACTCTCATAATTTAGTCGTTGTTGGTGACAATGATGAGGATATGTTAATTTGCATAAAAGAAATAAAGCGCTTAGGCGGTGGCTTAATTGTCGTTAGTGGCGGTCAAATAAAAGCTTCGGCTGCTTTGCCAGTATGTGGTCTAGTGTCCGATAAGTCTTTGTCTGAAGTTTCTGCCTCTATTGCCCACTTGTACGCAGAAGCCAATAAATTAGGCTCGAAGTTAAAGCGTCCTTTTATGAATTTAGCCTTTATGACTTTGCCAGTCATTCCTCAACTTAAATTGAGTGACGTTGGTTTAGTCGATGTGGATTTATTTAAATTTATAGATTTAGCAGAAATGGAAGAAGGACAGTAAAAAATGGTGAGCGCTTGATAGCTTAGTCGCTTAAATAAGCCATTCCTACAGCGCCAGAGCCACAGTGCACGCTGACTGCACAGCCCGTCTCTGCCTTGAGGCTAGGGGCGGGCAAATTTAATTTTTGCAACTCTTGGCTAAGAAAAGTTACCGCTTGAGATACGTTCAAGGTATCATTACTTTGAGTTGACTTCAAACTTGGGCTATGCACTATAAAAATTTTGCGGATTTTGTGCTGATCATTTTCTGCTTTTGCCCTTTGGGCTATGTAGCATAAGGCTCGATTGAGATTTTGAGAGCGAGCTAGGGGAGCTATAGAAGTTTCGCCGCTATAACTGAATATGTGATAAGCTTGCGACAAACGTTCCAATTTTTGTTTGGGAGTGCGCAAACGTCCACCTCTAATTAGATATTGGAGGCTAGATACAGTAAAGAGCAAATGAGTTTTACTGCTGAGCAATTTAATATAGGCACTCACTTCATCTAAATCAGCTTGGGGACAGGAGGTTATATAATTGCTAGCTTCGGCTATTAGACAGCCTAATCCGATACTTATGCTCTTAGAATTGATTACTCTAATGCGTTTCTGCTCTGGATCTACACAGCTAGCAGCTTGACAAGCGGCATTGTAAGATCCAGATAAAAAAGCTGAGGGGTGCAAAGAAATAATCTTATTTTTAGGATAAGATTTATAAATAGAAGCAAAATCGTGTGGAGAAGGATGAGCTGTGGAAATTTCTGCCTGACTATTTTGCCAGCTCAGCAATTCTACCAATTGTCTAGAGCTAAGGTCGTATCCATCTAGGTAACTTTGACCATTTAAATTAATACGCAAAGGCACCGAAATCACTTTTAAAGTAAGGAGGGTTTCCGGGCTAAGATCACAAGTTGAGTCGGTTACTAGCAAAATGCGCTCATCTTTTTCGTCTATTTGGTAAGAAGGAAGTTGAGCTTCAAAGCTTTTGCTCCACAAAATATCCTTTCGCCGAGATAGGCATTGCTCAGTCAAATCGTCTTTTTTGCTATCTATTAGACGGCCATAATTGCGCAAAATACCACCTATAATTTGGGGAGAGTCGGTATGCACATGAATTTTTAATAATTTGGGAGTTTGAGCAATAACTAAAGAATTGCCCAGAGGAGCCAATTCCGCTTCTATTTTGCTCTTTACATCGTTAGGACAATCTGTCAACAAAAACTCACTGCAATATCGGTAAATTGGTGTGTGTACAAAAGAGACTGAATCAATAGCCCCGAACTTCAGCTTCTCAATAAAGGCAATTTCTTCGTCGTCTTTTTCCCAGCCTGAAAGAGAACGCCCTTGAGCTACGCGCAACATACCGGCAAAGAAAAAATAAAGTCCCAAAGCTCCAGCATCTGCCGTTTGAGCTTGACGTAAAGCCTCTGGGCGTCCGTCGCCGTCTTTTATATCAAAAAAATATTGACTTCCGTCCAGAATTGTGCGCAAAAATGAAACTAGATCGCTTTTATCCTTTCCCAAGGAAAGCTTTTCAGCTTGCTCTCCCAATATTCTTATAAAACTTAAAATTGTCCCTTCGGCTGGATGTTGCAAAGCACGATAGGCAAACTCGGCACTTTTACGTAAAGCGGCCGTTAGATCTTGAATTGAAGCTTCATTTTTATCTTCTAAGCTGCAAGCGAAGCCATGTAAAATTTGGGAAAATATTACGCCAGAATTTCCGTGAGCTTCCCAAAGTGCACCTGAGGCCGCTCTCTGGGCCGCTTGTCCTAAAGTTTCCCAAGAAGGGGCGTATGCTAAAGCTCGCAAAGCTCCGCGCACTGTAAAAGACATGTTGGTGCCTGTATCGCCATCCGGAACCGGGTAAACGTTCAGTCTGTTAAGAAAACGCCTATGCAAAACTAGCCAGCGTCCCCCACCTACAAATATTTTTTTAAAAGTCTTACTATTTAAGGCTGTGATCAAAACGAGCGACCTGCCTGCCCATTAGCTGAAAGTTAGGCTACCTTTTCCTAAATTATCTCCTTTCCTGCGCCGAAGGTGGCTTTTGCTATGGTCTAAAGGGGCAAAAACTAGAAAAGATGCCAAAATGAAAAAGACAAAACGTAGCCCAAACTTTATAAAAAGTGAGCTTGGGCAGGTAAAAAACACAGCTAAAGCCGCTGTAAGAGCTGTTAGCAAAATACGGCAGCCCTGCCATCTGTCCCTTAAGCTTGCTGGCTGACGGTTTTTTGTAAAGCCAAGGCTAAATCGGAAAATTGTTGTAAAGTCAGCTCTTCAGGGCGTTCACTGCCTGTCAAATGTGCTTGAGCAAAAGCCTTTTCCAAATCGGCTTTCATAGAAGCAGCCACTCCCTTAAGCGATTTACGTAAAGTTTTGCGTCTTACGTTGAAAGAGGTCCTGGTTAAGGTTAAGAAGAGCTTAACTGGAGCTTGTACAGGTGGAGTTTGATAAATATCTAAGGCCATTACACTAGAATCTACTTGCGGTGGAGGATTGAAAGAGCCTGGCTTCACATTAAATAGAGTTTTGGCTTTAGCATAGTAACCAACAAAATAGCTCAAAGCGCTGCTATCGCGACAAGCTAAGCTTTGTATACGATCGGCTACTTCCTTTTGGATCATAATAATCATACGCTCTATGTAAGGGCTGCCCTCTACAAGCAATTTCTCAATAATCGGAGTAGTAATGTAATAGGGGAGATTAGCTACTACTTTCCATTTTTTAGGAGCGCCGTCAGCAGATGAACCGTCAATTTTTAAAGCTTCAGGCAAGTTAAGTTTTAAAAAATCTTGGCGAACTACTTGCAAATTGGGCAAAATGGGCAATTTGTCAGCTAGTTCTTCATCTACTTCTATAGCTTTAACTAAGCGAACTTTTTTGACCATTTCTAAGGTGATAGCTCCGCGGCCAGGACCTATTTCCAAGATATTGTCGTCTTCATGAAGATCGGCTGCTTCTATAATTTTGCTAATAATATTGCGATCGGCCAAAAAATGCTGACCGAGAGGACGTCTGGACATTATTTGCTGCTTTCCTTATTTAACTTAATAACATTGGTTATATTGCCCTAAATTTTTACTTTAGGCAAGAGTTTTTGCCTTGTCTATAGAACGATCGGGCGGATTTTGGGGGATAGGCCCGCAGCCTTCGACGTTTCGTGCTCTTTCCGCCAAGCTATAAAAAAAGTTTGGATATAATTGCCTAATTTAGGACTGATCAGCTTACTATGAGTGACTTAAATAAGAATCTGAACACCGAGCCTTCTGCACAAGAGAGGCAGACGCTTTTTCCCGGAGCTTATCGTCAAGCCGAAGATAAGGGAGAGTCCGCTGAGCAGGAGCAAGAGCCTTTGCAAGATGCAAAGGTAAATGAGGCTGATTTGTCCGCTGACACAGAAGAAAACGATTGTGATAATGACGAGATGAGCAAAAAAAAGTCTTGGTTCGGACGACAGCCTAAGTGTTTCCGCTTGATACTTTTTTCTACTACAGCGGTTTTCATCGGGATTTTAGTCCTGATAGTAGCACTGTTTTATCTTAATACAGTGCAAAATGGTGAAGAGGGATCAGCCGGATTTATTTCTGAAGCGCTCAACACTATAAGTGGTCACTCTGGAGAACGCGCCTTTAAAGGTAGCGAGCGCATGAATGTTTTGTGCTTGGGTATCGATTACAACCGAGATTCACGCGGTATGGCCTACACTAAAGGGGCCCGCTCCGACACGATGTTTGTGGTAAGTATCGACGCCAAAGGCCAGACTTTGAATGTCGTGTCTATTCCTCGTGATTGTTATGTCTATTTAGGTGACGACTACGGTTATGACAAGATTAACGCTGCCTACATGTACGGAGGTATAAAGTTAACTCGTAAAGTCGTTTCTGAGTTTTTAGGCGTACCTATTCATCATTACGTAATTATTAAAGTAAGCGGCGCTGCTCAATTAGTCGACGCTTTGGGTGGTTTAGTGGTTGATGTTGAGAAAAACATGGACTATGACGATAATTGGGGCAATTTGCATATCCACTTAAAAGCTGGCGAACAGTTGCTGCGTGGTGACCAAGCTGTCGGCTATGCGCGTTTCCGTATGGATGCCGAAAGTGATCGCGGTCGTATCCGTCGTCAGCAGCAAGTTATGATGGCCGTTATTAAGCGTTTAAAAGATCCTATGGTTGTTTTGCGCTTACAATCGATTGTGAAGGCCGTAAAAGATAATATTGAAACCGATTTTAGCTTGATGGATATGCTCGATCTTACCTACCTTTATAAAGATTTTGACCGCAAGCGTATGAAGACTGGTGTTATTGTAGGAGATGATACCGATATCAACGGTATGAGTTGCATTATTCCTTACACTCCTATGAACGAAAAGACCGTTTTGGAATTGCTCAAAGATCCTTCTTCCTTACAGCGTGAAGATGTTCGTATAGAGGTTCTTAATGGCAGTAGTGAGGAAGGCTTAGAAGGACGTATTGCCGAGTACCTTTCCAAAGAAGGATTCCGCGTTGTTAATGTGGGCAAGGCAAAAGAAAGTTGTGAAGTTACTACTATTGTCGACCATTTGAATAGTGCAGCTATGCGCAATTGCTTAGAATCACTCTTATTAGGATGTTACTATGAAGTGGAGCAATTGCCTTACGATAAGCGCAAAGCCGATGTTACTATTGTAGTTGGTGAAGATAGAGTTAATTGTGGTAGTTACGATTCTGGCAGTTCTTACAAGACTCCCAATAATGATAATCGCTATTATCAAGAATATGCTCCGAGCCATACTGAGGAACCAGCTTACTCTTCTTCAAGCACTGAAAACTATTCTGGATCCGATTCCAATTACGATAGTTCCTATAATGATGGTGGTGGCTATCCACAAGTAAATAGTGATGGTACTGTTAGCAATTCCAATCGTGAATTTGGCTCTACTGCGGAAGAGCAGCCTCATGTTGAAGAGTCAACTCCTTTAGCTGCTCCTGAAGAGTATGTGGCTCCTGAACCAGCTGAAACTGTTGAAAGCAGCATTGTCGAGCCAGCTCCTTTACCACCAGCTGAAGACTACATCGCTCCCTTGCCTGAGGAAGTAGAAGTTCCTACTGCCACTCCTTCTGGGGCAGATACCGGTAGTTAGTGAAGTGCTTTAACGTATACTCCCCATGGCTAAAGCTAGGGGAGTATCCAGTAAGAAACTGAGAGCTTCGCTCTTTATACTAAATACTAAACAAAAAAAACGGCTTCCGCATTTTTTCGCGGAAGCCGTTTTTATCTAATCGGTCAGAAAAAACTAATGTTTACTATTTAGTTCTGTATAAGTCAAGTCCACGTTTACTGTAAACTACAAAGTAACTGCCATCCTCGGCAAGACGAGTAACGCCAAAACGAACTGTCTTGTTGCCAATATCAGCTGTCGGTCTCAATTTCCAACCCGTAGATTCATCGGCATAGTAGTAAGTCGCTCTACCTACACGATTTTTAGTATCGGTGCAAAGTACGGTGCTGCCGTCCTCAGACAGGAAGACGTTCTTATAGGGATCTTCTGTGTCATCAGCAATGACAGTCTTTTTCTGAGTTTTAGCATCGTAAATAGCTAATTGGTAAAGGTTGTTAGGCTTCTGGCTAGCGTAAGCCATGCGGTCAGCAGATCCCCAGAAGGAAATAAATTCTTTACACTCGTCAAATTGAGTGGGGGTCTTGAATGTCGGCGGATTCCAAATATAAAGCTTGTAATTACCGTAAGGTTTGTTGTTCTTACGATCCTGGGCAACATAAAAAGCGCAATTTGTATTATTAAATACTATGTTTTGTGGCTTTAACTTAGCTTCTTGAAGCTCTACATCAAAAATGCGATCAAAAGCTAGAACACCTTTTTGGTTGGGATCCAGAGTTGCGGTGCAGTTTACGTCTGCAAAGTCCTCGCCATTGTAGAAATAGCCCTTGACAAACATTTTGCTGTCAACGTTACGTACGATCTCGGGATCTGCACGGAAACCAGGTTTGCCGCTTTCATGCTCCATAAGAGTTTCCAATTTGCCAGTTTCCATATTTAACTTGGCAAAAGTGGCTCCGGAACGAGTAACAATGATCATGTCCTTCTGATCAGGAGTGAGCATGGTATACTCTATATTGGTAATAGGCTTTCCTAACGGAATGTGTCTAATTCCATCTTCGTTGAATTTACCATTAGCAATAGGAATTACGACTAATTCCATAACATAGCCCTTGCGGACTTGCTCTATGTTGTGGTTTCTTTGAGCAAAATAAACGAAATCACCTTCGTGGCTGAAACCGTCCAATTTTGTGTAAAGTTCTCTGGCACCTATATCGTTGGCCCTAAGCTTCTGGTTATCTAAACGATCTTCGGCAAAAGCTTGACCGGCAGCTAAGGACAACACGCAAGCACCGGTAATCAGACCGACGGCAAATTTGTTCATCATGATCGATTGTATCCTCCATCTCAAGAAAAGAGTATGTTCAAAAAAACTTAAGTTCAACTCTAATGAGAAAACATATCAGCGATTGTATTTTGTGATCCTAAAGAAATATCCTAGCAATTTTTAGGCATGTCATAATAAAATACTTAGGCTCAAAATAAATATAAGGGCACTGAGCCTTCTAAGCTCAGTGCCCTTACACTCTAGCAAAAGCTAGTACTTACTTTTTGAAGTATTCATCCCAATGCCAAGCCAACTCGGTGAGTGTCCTGACGCCTACGCCAGTAGGGCCAGCGGGATAATATTTCCAAGCTTTGCTACGCCAAGCTGGGCCAGCGATATCCAAGTGGGCCCAAGAGGCTGTTTCTGGTACAAATTCTTTTAAGAAGAGACCAGCCGTAATCGCTCCAGCAGTGGGACCGCCTACGTTGTTCAAATCGGCAAAAGGCGTATCGAGCATTTCTTTATATTCCAAAGGAAGAGGCAACTTCCAATAAGATTCGCCCTGAACTCCGCCGGCAAAGGTAATAGCGTTAACCAAAGAGCGATTATTGCCCATAATACCGGTGAAAGACTCACCTAAAGCGCGAACGCAAGCTCCGGTAAGAGTACAAATGTCGATAACATGGGTGGCACCCAGTTCTCCCGCTAAAATCAGACCATCGGCCAGAACTAAGCGTCCTTCAGCATCGGTATTTTCCACATGGACGGATTTTCCGTTTTTGTACACCACAATGTCGCCAGGACGCTGAGCTTTAGCGTCGGGCATATTTTCGGCACTGCAAATAATGGCTGTAACTTTAATATTGGGACGAAGGGTGCCCAAAGCTCGCATAGTAGCCAAAACGGCAGCGGCGCCGGCCATGTCGCCTTTCATTTCGTGCATTCTGGAAGCAGGCTTGATACTAATACCACCGGAGTCGAAAGTAAGCCCTTTGCCAACCATGGCGAAGTGGGGAATAGGCTCGTCGCTTTCTTCTTTTTTGCCCTTTTGAGGATCATAGGTGATAGCGAACATGCAAGGAGGATACTGAGAACCGCTACCCACCTTAAGATGGCCGTTGAAACCTTCTTCTTTTAAACGCGGCTCATCGTACTCTATAAAATCGTAATCGAACTCTTCAGCTAACTCTTTGCCCATAGCGCAGAGAGTTTGAGGGTTGATCACGTCACCGGGCTCGCAGCAAAGGTTTCTGGCCATATTGACGCAATTGGCTAAGACTAAGCCTTCAGCTAAGGCACGTTCGGCTGGCTGATATTCACTGACGGCAAAAGAGATAGTCATCTTTTCAGAGACATCTTGTTTGTCTTTTTTATATCTGTCGAAAGACCATAAAGCCATACCGGCAGCTTCGGTAGCTTTGCCCACATATTGGAGGCCCATAGGACTATTTAAAGCAAAAAGTACGTTATAACGCTTTGTTTTGGAGGCGTATTTGATAGCGTCAGCTACGCAAATCTTAACAACTTCCGCAGTACTAAAGCCTTTATAGTCTCCGGTATAATAAGCGAGAATGGCGCCGATATTTTCACTCTGGCTAGGCTCGAAGAATAAGTAAGAACCGCTGCGATTGTTGCTGTCGTATTCAGCTTGTAAAGCTTCCGCTTTGGCTTTTATTTTCTCATCTTCAATATCAAAAAACTTCTCGTTTTTATCTAAAATGAGTACCAGCAAATCTGCTTTCCACTCGTTAAAAGGAGTGGCTATCGGTTTTATAAACATGGTGCCTCCGACTAGGTTAAGTTTGTGGCACGATTTGAAAGGGCCAACATAATTTAGAAGGCGCGTTGACACCTAAACAGCGACCGCGCTCCGCAGTTTTTGGGAAATCAACCAATGATTCCTGCCGTAACTTTTAGCAGGTTTCACTTTAATAAACTGTTAGGAACAGTAAACGACTCGGCAAAGGGAAGAAACTGCCAATGCGGAAATAACTTTCCGGCAAGTTTTTCGGTTAAGGGTCGAAGGAAAATGTAATTAGCCGATAAGAGAGCTGCTCCGTATTTTAGGCTGCTTTGTGAAGGAGAATATAAACAACGTTATGCTAAAGCAAAAGTTATTTGTCTGGGGAGTCGTATTCGCTGCAACAGGAACTTTGTGGAGCGCTGTCAGTTACAGCGAAGCTAAGGCTTATTCTCCTTCTTCCGAGGTACAGTATGCTTATGCTATTAGTCTTAACGATGGAGCTAAATTATTGGCTCAAAGTGGCGAAAATACTTCAAAATCAAGTAAAGATTCCGGAAAAGAACGCAAAGAGCGCAAGAACTTTACATCTAAGCGGCAGCGTAATAAAATGGCTCAGGAACGTAAGGACCGAGAGACTCAGGTCGACTTTATCGATTCTGAAGATGGCTATTGGAATGCCAGGGGAGGAAATGCTCCTCAATTCGGTGACGGAGGCTCAATCAATTCTGTTATGTTTGAGAATCGTCCTGGACGCAGAGTTAAAGAACTTCCGGCCGGGCCAGTGCGCAGCAGCAATGTGGAGGTTACAGGGGGAAAATCCACAGAAATTACTGTAAACGGACGCCCAGTTCACCTAGATAAGGCGAAAGATAAGCAAAGGTAAAGATAGTAAAGCAACTCAAAAGTGATAATCTCAAGTGGCGAGCGTCAATGAAGAAAGTTGCTCGTTACTCGTTAAGTTATATTTTAAAAGTTTTTAGGGGCAGGTTCTATGGAGCCTGCTTTTTTAGGTGGTGATAATTATGGATGAAACTACTATGGCTGCTGGAGCGGGTACTGCTGCGGCGGCTTTTCCTTGGCAAGCTTGTTTATTGCAATTAAGTGGAGGCACTGTGGCCGGTTTGGCCGTGGGATATTCGCTTAAAGCTGCTCTCAGAGCCGCTCTTTTGGTTTTGGGATCTATTATTCTTCTTATGGCCCTTTTAGCTCATGCTGGTTTTATAACTGTCAATTGGGGAGCTGTTTGCGGCTCGATAGAAAGTGGCACCAAAGCGGCCGGAGAGTTGGTCAATAATTTAGCTTCTCAGCTTTCCTCTTCGATGGCTGGCTTTACTGCTGGAGCTATCGGTGGCTGGAAAATGCACCGTTAATTGGTATTATCTGAAGATGGCTATAGAGTGAGCTGCTCCTTGAGCTAAAGTTTTTTGTAACTTTTTGGCTTTTTTGGAAATATTTAGTGGCTCTTTCTATAGCTTCTTTCTTTATAAGGGCTTAAGATTATCATGCTCGGCGTAGAGTACGTCGGCTTGCAATTATATTGTTGGATTACTCGAATAATATTTCTTTTCGAGTACATGGGAGGACTGTTTTGGATCCTGAGCTGATTAGAGCTTTCGTCTTTATGCGTAAAGACCCCAAGTTTACTGTCAAATTGGCCATCTTGAGCGCAGCCATGTTTGTGCCTATTTTTGGCTGGATCTTGGCTTTGGGCTATTGCGTAATGCTATACCGCAACTATATAGACGGTAAAGACGACGAACTGATCTTACCTGAATGGGAAGATTTCGGCAATTACGTCTTTAAGGGCGTTTCTTTAGCGGCAGCTTTAGCTTGTTATGCCGCATTCTTTCTCGGTTTGGGATTGGCTTTGGCTTTCGCTTGCGGAGCTCCTTTGTTGGTTGTAAATGCTGTCGGAGGAGAGGGCGTCAGCATTTTCACTTCCTTATTACTATTTGTCGTCTCTTTTGCAGTTGTTTTTGTGGGTTTCCTTATTTCTGGAATGGCCTTCAGTTTCTTTAGCGAGAGTCTAACCGTTTCTGATTGCTTTAAAGTTCTGGATGTTATCCAGCGCGCTATGGGCTTAGGAACTAGTTATTACTTATTTTGCGCTATATTGGCTTTTATTTTTACTTTATCTATAAAGTTCTTATGGTTTAACGGTTTCTTCTTATGGATTTTAGCTTCAGCACTTCAGGCTTACCTGGCTGTTACTTTTGTCTATGGTTTAGCCAATTTGGTCCAAGACACATACCATCCGTCGCTTTATGATCCTACTGATATTCATATTGAGCGCTCTGCCAATATGGAATTGGATCCCACAGAAGATGAAGACGAATATGGCCATTCTAAACCTGGTAAACATGGTGCTTCCTACTGGGCTAGTCACCGTCCCGATACTTCTATTACTTGGTCAACAGATTCCGACAAAGCTGAATAAAATACGCCGAAAAAAGCTCCAGTGTATCATAAGCGGTTGCTTTCTATCTAGATTCCAAACTTCAAAGTTTGTCTGGGTTGAGAGCAGCCGCTTTGTACATTTTAAGTTTTTGCTGCAAGGCTAATGACGAAATTGGCGACAACTTGTCCCTAGATCTTATGATTTTATGTCTGCTTTTCGTTATATTCTGAAGGATACAACGAAAGTGGGTAGAACAGGGGCGGCCGTATACGTATACAGTAACTTTTTTCTGGAGATTGGGCTCGCTATGCAAAGCGCTCATAGGAACTCCACCACTCGTCCTTTAACTTATAAGTGGTTCGTTTTAAACGATTTAAATGGTTTTTTTAGTGTCATGTTTGACAACTTGACCGTTTTGGCATTTTTAGCTTTTATTCTGACGCAAATTTTTGCTATGCCGACCGAGTTTGTCTATGGAAAAATTTTCCCTGGTACGGCTTTAGGTGTTCTTTGTGGAGACTTAGCCTTTGTATGGTTGGCTTTTGTGCAAGCTAAGAGGCAAGGGCAAGATTCGACTGCCATTCCTGTAGCTATAGACACTCCCTCCACTGTGGGCTTGGCTTTTGCTGTTTTTGGCCCTGCTTTTATTACTTATAAAGCTGCTGGCTTATCGCCTCAGGAAGCAGCTATACAGACTTGGTATTTAGGTATGGCTACAGTTATGGGCTGTGGCTTGGGAAAATTTTTGGGTTCCTTTATCGGCGAATGGATAGGTAAGATTGTTCCTAAAGCTGGTTTAGTAGGAGCTTTAGCTGGAGTTGGTATTGCCTTATTGGGGGTAGTGCCTTTTATTGAAGTTATGGGAGCTCCAGCCGTAGGTTTATTGTCTTTCGGCATTATATTCTATTCTTTAATTGCTAAAATAGAGCTACCTGGTAAAGTTCCTGGAGTATTAGCAGCTGTAGTATTGTCTACCGGTTTATACTATATTTTAGGCCCCTTGGGCTTAGCTGGTCAGCAATTTATCGTTCCTCAATTTTCAGCCGCTTTCAATTTCCCTTTGCCTAATTATTATTTTATTTACGGATTAAAAGATTCTCTACAGTATTTGCCTGTTGTGCTTCCTTTTACGGTTTTAACTATTGTCGGTGGTGTTAATGTGGCCAAAGGAGCAATTCTAGCTGGTGATAGTTACAATATGCGTGAAGTCTTACAAATAGACGCCGCTGTAACCTTAATTTCCGGCTTATGTGGTGGTATTGCTCCTACTACTTTATATATTGGCCATGCTGCATTTAAGGGTATGAATTGTCGTGCCGGTCACGTTTTATTGACTGGAATTTTTGTCGGCGTGTTTGGTATTTGCGGTTTAATTAAAGTTATTGTCGATTTCGTGCCAACGGCCGCTTTAGCGCCCATTTTGGTATTTGTTGCCTTGGAACTGACTTCACAAGCTTTTCGAGATAGCGATAATAATTTTCGCACTGCTTTAACCTTCGCTCTATTTCCTTGTATCATGAGAGCTTTAGCCTTAAAGGGCAATTACAGTGATAATTTTGAATCATTGGTCAGTCGCTTAATGGCTGAAGCCAATGGCCATCGCTTTTTGAGTGAAAATTTGATTATTCCAGCTTTGGGTAACGGTTTTGTTTTAACGTCTATGCTATGGGGCGCCTTTTTAGCCTTCTTCATTGAACGTCGCTTACGCCGGGCTTCTGTTGTGCTATTTATTTTAGCAGCATGTTCATTTGTGGGCTTAATACATTCTGTTTCGCCAGCTGGATTTATGTATTGGCCTTTTAATTTACCTAACGATATAGAAAAAGCTATACCTTTTCAGTTTGCTGCTGGGTATCTTTTAGCTGGTTTACTTATTTTTGGATTATCTTTTAGCAAGTCTTCTATTTGGTCTATTTATGAAGATGAAAATCGTGAAATACGTGCTAAATTAGCCCAAAAAGCAGCAGCGCCGGAGTCAGTTTCCTAGTTATAAACCGGGAAGAGGCTGTTTTTGCAGGAATGGAGACTAAATAGCCAAAAGATCGCCCCGATTTTTTGCTATTTAGAGAAAAAAGATGCTCGCTAAAGATTGTGAAACTACCTTAGTAAATTTTGATGATTACTCTGTGCCTAGCACTGCAGAAAGGTTACATGCTGATTCTAGTATGAGAGGGCGGGGAGTAACCATTGCTTTTTTAGATTCTGGTTTTTACCCTCACCCCGATTTGGGAGATCGTATTGCTGCTTATATCGATTTAGGTGAAGAGACTCAAGATTTAAATCCACATGCCAATCGCAATGGTTGGAATTGGCATGGCATGATGACTTCCGTATCTGCTTGTGGTGATGGCTCTCTTTCCGGCGGCCGCTATCGAGGGCTGGCTTCCGAAGCTAAGGTTGTGCTTATAAAATGCAGTCGCAACGGTATGATTTGCGACGATTTAATTCTAAAAGGTTTACATTGGGTGCGTGATAACGCTGCCAAGTATCATATCAATATTTTAAATATTTCTGTTGGCAGCGATTTTGATCCTAAAGAATTAAATTGTGAGATTTCTCAAGCTTCGGAAGAGCTTGTGTCTAACGGCATTTTGGTTATCGCGGCCGCCGGTAACACGCGTACGCTGCCTCGTCCGCCAGCCAATGCTCCTTCTGTACTTACTGTAGGTGGTTGCGTTTCTCGCAATGCTTGCACTCCAGAAGAAGCCGAGCTATATTGCAGCAGCTATGGTGTTATCTTAGACTTGGTAGTTAAGCCGGAAATTATCGCTCCAGCTGCTTGGGTAGCTGCTCCAATTCTGCCCGGCACAGTGCAATACAAGCGAGCTCAATATTGCTATGACTTGGCAGTGACGACTGGCGGGCCTTTGCTCAATTTGCTTAGCGAAGTACCTGAAGGCATAGGCTTGCCAGACAATTTATATCAACTCAGCCGCGAAGAACTAGCTAAAAAACTAGATAAATGGCTACTAGATGATAAAGTTGTTGGTCGTCATTATCAGCATGTGGATGGAACTTCTTTCGCGGCTCCTACTGTAGCTGCTATTGCCGCTCAGATGTTGGAAGCCAATTCGCAACTAACTCCAGCTGCTATACGCCAGATCTTTATGTCTACAGCCGACCGTGTTAATGGCAAAGACCTTCTAGCTCAGGGCTGTGGTATCGTTAATGCCAGCCGAGCTGTTGAGCAAGCCCACGAAGCTTGGACGT
>ERZ808242.1155-NODE-1155-length-15999-cov-17.404102_pt1 | contig 15999 bp, 19 predicted proteins | sample MGYA00521244_ERZ808242 | MGnify/ENA primary metagenome ERZ808242 (study PRJEB31516, sample SAMN03275573) | gut metagenome | biome: mammalia-associated habitat; material: feces | host: Papio cynocephalus | place: Kenya | collected 2012-07-27 ... | reverse complement strand
ACTGGGGCTACTACCTCGGCGTCTTCTATTCGCACGCCACGGAGGCGGAGCTCGAACGGGCCGAATCAGCCGCGCAGGAATCCGCCGAGAAGACCGAGGCGCTTTCGGTCGCGGAGACCCCACGCAGTCTACTCGACGAATACAACGAGCTCTTCAAGGGCCCCTGACGGCGGAGGAGTTTTAACACAGAGGCTCAGCGGCACAGAGGCACAGAGAAGAGGAAGAGATTTCAACCGTGCAGAAAATGCAGAGAATGTAGACGAGGGATCGCGCGGAATTTTCAGACAGGATTGCCAGGACTGTGGGGCCTCTCTGCGTCCTTGGCGTCTCGACGTGAGATACTCCTCCTCCCCGGCGGTCCGACGCCACTGCCGGGGAGGCGCGGAAACAAAAAAGCGGCCCCAGGCCTATTTCAGCAGGGCGGCGAGCGTCTCGCCGGGCGCGGCGGTTTGTTGGACGCGGTCCAAGAGCGCGAAGAGCATCTTGCGTTCGTCGGAGGCCAGCGCGGCGAAATCCTCGAAGCGCGCGGCAAAGTCGCACGCCCAGGCGTCAAACCGCCGGCGCTCCGGCGACGCGTCGTCCGCCAAGTAGGGGTAGCTGCCTTCCTGAATCCACTTCTGGACCTCTTCTTCCCGGTCCTCCTCTTTCCGGACGGCGAAGTGGGCCCTCAGCGTCTTGCGCGCCGCCTCGAGATAACTGCGAACCTCGGGATCCAATTCGTCGAGCGCAAGCCTGTTTTCGGCCTGCAGTTCGACAAGGCGCGGCGCGATGAGATAGGCCGTGAAACTCACGCCCGCGGGTCGTACGCCCGCAGCCGTCTCGTGCAGGCGAAAGCCGTCCGGATCCGACAACACGAGCCTGCCGGCGCCCGTGAAGCGGCGCCGCCACTCGATGACGGCCAGTTTCGCTTCCGCTCCGTCCGGAAGGGTCAGGCGGTAGGTCGTCTCCTGCTTCTGGACGATGAGGGGCGTGACGGGGATGCCGCTGAAGTAGATGCGCACATTGGGATAGCTCTTCAGATAAAGCGCGAAATGCGCGGCCAGGGCCTGGACCGTCTCTTCGACTTTGAGGAGCGCCGTCGCCGCCGGGCGCACGTCCGTGATATAGACTTCCGTCCCCGTCGCCGGACCGGGCGGCAAGGCGTCGAGTGTGAATACGCCCGGGTTCGCGAGGTCGCCGGCGATTTCGTAGGAGAGCAGTTCGCCGCCTTCGCGCACCGTCGTCCGCCACGCCGCGCGGCTGCCGAGCGCAAAGGCCTTGAAGCGGCCGCGCCCGTGGCGTCCGTGCAGCGCACGGTGCGAAAGGCGCGTCTGGGCCTTGCCGCGCTTCCAGCTGCCGCCCAGCGAGCCGAAGGTCGCGTCCGCCTTGAGGATGTCTATGCCCGTGCCGTCGTCCGAGACGCGGATGGCGTCGATTCCCTGCAGGGCGTTCTGGACGAGATCGACGCGCACCTCGTGCGCATCCGCGTCCAGCGCGTTCCAGATGAGTTCTTCGAGGGACGCCAACGGGGCGCCTTTGGCGAGGGAGGCGATATGGTCGGCTTGCGCCTGGACATAGACGAACTTGCTCATGGAATTCCTTCCTATTCTTTGTTGACGGGGAAGTCGAACGGTTCCGTCCGCCCGTCGGCGGTCACTTTTTCGATCTTGAGGCGGATGGCGTCCAACTCCTTGCGGCAGCTCTCCACGAGCGCGCGCCCTTCTTCGAAGGCCTTGAGGGACTCGTCGAGCTTGAGTTCGCCCGACTCCATCTTGCGGACGATGAGTTCCAGTTTTTTGAGGTTTTCTTCAAATGTCATGTGTGTGCCTCCGTCAGAAAAAGGTCATCTGGCCCGGGATGTCCGAGAGTTTGCGCCGCGGCTTGCGCGCCGCCTTCGCCTTGCCGTCCACGTCGATTTCGCTGGCCTCGAGATTGCCGAGGATTTCCGCCGCGCGCTTCACGACTTCCGCCGGGAGGCCCGCCATCGCGCCCACATGGATGCCGAAGCTCTTCTCGGCGACGCCTGGCACGATGCGGCGCAGGAAGACGATGCGGTCGCCTTCCTCCTTCACCTTGACGGTGTAGTTCTTGATGCCGGCGAAGCGTTCGGCGAGGTCGGTCAATTCGTGGTAGTGGGTCGCGAAGAGCGTCTTGGCTTTCGCTTCCGCCTTGCCGTGCAGGTACTCGGCCACCGACCAGGCGATGGAAATGCCGTCGAAGGTCGACGTGCCGCGCCCGATTTCGTCCAGTATGACGAGCGAGCGGGGCGTGGCGTTGTTCAGGATGTTGGCGGTTTCCTGCATTTCGACGAGGAAGGTCGAGCGTCCGCGCGCCAGATCGTCGCCCGCGCCGATGCGCGTGAAGACGCGGTCCAGGACCCCGAGGCGCATTTCCGCCGCCGGCACCCAGCTGCCGACATGCGCCATGACGGCCAGCGTCGCGACTTGGCGGATGTAGGTCGACTTGCCCGCCATGTTCGGTCCGGTGATGAGATGGATCTGGTCCGTCGTGCCGTTCAGGAACGTCGAATTGGGGACGAACGGTTCCGCGTCGGGGAGCTGCTCGATTATGGGATGGCGCCCGTCTTTGATGGAAAGGACGTCCGACTCGTCCACCGTCGGGCGCACGTAGCCGGCCGCGAGCGCACGGTCCGCGAAAGCGAGTAGGACGTCGAGTTCGCCCAGCGCCGCGGCGGTCGTCTGGATCTCGGAGGTTTTCGCCGCGGCCGCGGCCAGCAGTTCGCGGTAGAGGGCCTGTTCGAGGGCGATCGCGCGATCCTGGGCGCCGAGGACCTTGCGCTCGTACGCCTTCAGCTCGGGGGTCGTGTAGCGCTCGCCCGTCGTCAGCGTCTGCCGGCGCTCGTAGTTCGCCGGCGCCAAGGCGACCGAGCCCTTCGGAATCTCGATCACGAAGCCGAACGTGGAGACGTGCTTCACCTTGAGTTTCGGGATGCCCGTCCGCGCCTGCTCGCTCGCCTGGTAGTTGGCCAGCCACTGGTGGCCTTCCGCCGCCAGGGCGCGGATTTCGTCCAGTTCGGCGTTGTACCCGGGCGCGATGAACCCGCCGTCCGTCAGCAGAACCGGGGGCTCGGCCACAAGCGCGCGGTCTATGAGGTCCACGAGCCCAGCCTGGCCGGAGAGACGCGCCGCGCACGCCGCCAGCAGGGCGTCGGGCACCGCCGCGGCCGCCGCCTTAATCTCGTCCACCGGACGGAGCGAAGCGGCAAGCGCCCGCATGTCGCGCGGATTCGCGCGCCCGGCGTCCACTTTCTGGACGAGCCGTTCCAAATCGCGTACGCCCGCCAGCAGTCCGCGCAGCCGCCCAAGCGCGGCGCGATTCCCGACGAGCGCCCCGACCGCGTCTAGGCGCGCATTGATTTCGGACGCGCACGCCAGCGGGCGGGCGATCCAGTTGCGGAGCGTACGCGCGCCCATGGGGGTCTTCGTCACGTCCAGGACGCCGAGGAGCGAGGCGTTCTTGGCGACGTCGCCTCCCGGAAGAAGCTGCAGGTGGCGAATCGTCCCGCCGTCCAGGACCAGCCCGTCCGCGGCATTCCGCAACCGGAGCCGCCGCACATGGCCAAGCGCATGATGGAGCGTCGTCCCCACATAATAGAGGAGGGCTCCGGCCGCGCCCACCGCGTCAGGCTTGTCCGAGAGGCCGAACCCTTCCAGCGAAAGCACGTTGAAATGCCGCGTGAGGCAGTCCAGCGCCGCGTCGTAGGAGAACGTCCACTCGTTGTTCGCGTCGTGCGCCAGCATTTCGGCGGGGCGGACGATTTCCAGCGCCTCGCGGAGTTTCGCGTCCGTAGCGTACTCCTCGACGAGGAACTCGCCCGTCGCCAGATCCAGGAGCGCGAGGGCGTGGCCTTTCGTCGCGCCCACGTAGTTGTTGGCCGTCTCGTCCAGAAGCCCGTCTTCCGTCACCGTGCCGGGCGTCACGATGCGCGTAATCTCGCGGCGCACGAGCCCCTTGGCGGTTTTGGGGTCCTCGACCTGGTCGCAGAGCGCCGCCGTCAGGCCCGCGCGGATCAGCTTCGCCAGATACGCGTTGATGGCGTGGTACGGCACGCCGCACATGGGCAGGTTGTTGCGATGGGTCAGCGTCGCGCCCAATACGGGCGAGGCGCGCACGGCGTCCTCGCCGAACATTTCGTAGAAATCGCCCAGCCGGAACATGAGTATGGCCCCGGCGGGTATCTCGCGCTTAATGGCCAGATACTGACGCATCATCGGCGTCAGTTCGTCAGCCATTGGGCAACTCCTTGGCGTGCCGGACCGCCCAGCGCGCCTGGCGGGCGACCCCCAGCAAAAGCGCCGCGTCGTCGCGCGTGAACACGCCGCGCGAGAAGACGCGATGGAAGCCCTGCATGAAGTGCTCCGTCTGGACGGGCTCCATGAAGCCGATCTCCACGAGCATTTCGGCCCAGTTCTTCATGAGCTGCATCTTCTGCGCCTGGGGCGCGGGCGGGGCCTTCTCGTGGGGCGGCACATAGCGTCCGGATGCCGTGAAGAACTCGTAGCACGTCACGAGGACGGCCTGCGCGAGATTGATGGAGGTGTATCCCTCGTCCACCGGAATGCGGATAAGGTGGGTGCATTGCGCCACCTCCTCGTTCAGGAGGCCCTTGTCCTCGCGTCCGAAGACGAGCGCCACGGGGCCCGTCGCCGCGATGGAGAGAAGGTCCGCGGCGCAATCGCGCGGGGCGCGCACGTGCTGCCGATAGAGGCCTTCGCGCGCCGTGGTGCCCACGACCGCCACGCAATCGGCGACCGCCTCCTCGAACGTGGAGAACTCCTCGCGATTCTTGAGGACATCCGTCGCATGGACGGCCAGACGCTCGCCTTCGTCCCAGGAATTCTGCAGGTTGGGGGCGGCCAGGCGCAAATGCCGAATGCCCATGTTGGCCATGGCGCGGCAGGCGGAACCCACATTGCCCGTGTAGAGCGTGCCGACGAGCACCACGCGAATATTGTCCAGCGGATTCATGCTAGCGCGCCTCCTTGCGTGGACTTTCGCAGACTATGCCGCGGTAGACCTCCAGATAATCCGTGCGGCCGGCGACCTCCACGCGGCGGTAGACCGTGCAGGAAAGACCGTTGGCGTGGAACATCCACTTGTCGTTGTCCGTCTTGTACATCGTCCCCGAAGGCAGGACGTTCATGCATTGATAGGCCGTGAACGACGTTCCGTCCGGAAGCGCAACCTCCACCACGAGGCGCGACGTCAGCGTCACTTCCTTGCCCGTGACCGGCCACAGATAGGTCGTGGTATGGTCTTTGTCCAGCCGACCGTAGTGCACCGTCACCTGTTCGCCGTCCTCGTTGGTGAACACGTTCGTCTGGAATATGCGGGCGGAGACGCACGCCGAAAGACACAGGGCGCAGACGAGTGCGCCCATCGCCGAAAAAAGCCGTTTCATAGCGCCGCCAATTTCTTCGCCACAAGACTGCCCACGAGTTTCGGATCCGCCTTGCCTTTCGACAGCTTCATGACCTGGCCCACGAAGAACCCGGCCGCCGCCTTCTTCCCGGCTTTGTAGTCCGCCACGCTCTTCGGGTTCGCCGCGATCGCCTGGTCCACGAACGCCTCCAGCGCCGCCACGTCGCTGACCGCGCCCAGCCCGCGCTCTTTCACGAGGACTTCGGGATCGCCGCCCTTCTCGAAGAGCTCGGGCAGAAGTTCCTTCACCGTCGGACCGTTGATCGTCCCCTTGGCGGACAATACGACCAGGCTCCGCAAGGATTCCGGCGAGAGGGCGCTTTCCGCGACGGCCTTGCCCGTCGTGTTCATGAGGGCCATCACGTCGCCCATGAAAAGGTTGCAGAGGAGTTTCGCCGTCTTGGCGTCGAGCCCCTTCGCCGCGGCCTCGAAGAAGTCGGCGTTGGCCTTGTTCTGCGACAGAACCTCCGCGTCGTATTCGGCCAGCCCGTACGCCGCCGTCATGCGCGCGCGCCGCACTTCGGGCTTCTCGGGCAAAAGCGCACGCCACGCCTCGATTTGCGCGTCCGAAAGTTCGACCGGCACGAGATCGGGCTCCGGGAAATAGCGGTAATCGTGCGCGTTCTCCTTTGTGCGCATGGACGCCGTCTCCAGCGCTTCGCCGTCCCACCGGCGCGTCTCCTGGATGATCGGTATCGCGTGCGCCATGCATTCGCGCTGGCGGCGGGCTTCGTACTCGAGCGCGGCATGAATCCCCTTGAAGGTGTTCATGTTCTTGATCTCGACTTTCGTGCCGAGCTTCGTCGCGCCGACCGGGCGGATGGAGATGTTCACGTCCGAGCGCATGTTGCCCTCTTCCAGATTGCAGTCGCTCACGCCGGCGTAGACGAGAATCTCTTTGAGCGCCGTCAAGTAGGCGATCGCTTCGTCCGCGGACGAAAGGTCGGGCTCCGAGACGATCTCCATGAGCGGCGTGCCAGCGCGGTTGAAGTCCACGCCCGAACTCGTCGCGTAGTGGTTGATCTTCGCGGCGTCTTCCTCGAGATGGATATGGTTGATGCGGATGAACTTCTTCGTGCCGTCGGCGCGCGTGATTTCCACGCCGCCGCCCAGACACAGCGGGTGGCCATTCTCGGAAATCTGATAGTCCTTGGCCATGTCAGGGTAGAAGTAGTTCTTCCGGTCGAAGGTCGCATGGCGGTTGATCTCGCATCCGAGCATCAGTCCGCTCATCACCGTCAACTTGATTGCCTCCTTGTTCATGACAGGCAATGCGCCCGGATAGCCCAGACAAATGGGGCAGACATTCGTATTCGGCTCGCATCCCGTCTTGAGCAGGCACGAGCAGAACATCTTCGTCCGCGTTTTGAGCTGGACATGCGTCTCTAAACCGATAGTATTCTCGAATTCCATGGCTATATTATATCAAATAAACGTGACTTTGCGCGACTCCTCGTTGCCGGGCGCGTGCTCGAAGCGAATGTGTTTCGCCGTTGCCGGGACGAGTTCGCCGGCGCGATCGGGCCACTCCACGACAAGAACCGCGCCCCGGGCGAGATAGTCCTCCCAGCCGATGGCCTCCACGTCGCCCGCGTCCTTCAGGCGGTACAGGTCCATATGGACGAGCAGCTTGACCGGCTCCTGCGCGCCCGCATGCTCCTGGACGATGCAGAATGTCGGCGACGTGACGCGTCCCTTGACGCCGAGCGCGGCCGCCAGCCCTTGGGTGAACGTCGTCTTGCCGGCGCCTAGATCGCCCTCGAGGCAGACGACATCGCCCGGACGCAGCGTGGCGGCGAATTTTTTGGCCAACGCCCATGTCTCTTCGACGCTGGAAACCTCATATGAGCCCGTCATCTTTCAACTCCTTGAATGCGCGACGCATGTAATCGTTGCAGAACGCGCAGCTGTGCGGCATGCGAATCAGATTCCACGGCAGATGCCCATACTCCGCGCCGTAGATCACAGGTTCGTCCTTCTTCACCGGCGACGGCTCTCCGCGGAACACGTCCAGATAGGCGCCCGCCAGCCGCTCCGTGCGCAGGGCGTCCAGCAGCGCGCGCTCGTCCACCGCATTGCCGCGCCCGACATTCACAAGTACCGCGCGCCGCGGCAGTTTGTGCAGAACATGCGCATCCACAAGATTGTCCGTCCCCGTGTCGCCCGGCAAAGCGCAAATCAGCCAGTCGGCGTCCGCGAGCGCCGCAGGCAAATCGCCCATGTTCGCGCGATGAAAGCCCGCCACGGACACGCCCAATCGGGACAACTTCTCGCCGATCGCGCGGCCTATCAGGCCATAGCCCAGAACGACCGCTTTCGTTCCCTCGACCCGGTAGCATTTGTCGCTCAGGGCGACGCGCGGCCAGAATTCACTTCGTTCGGGACGGAAAAAGCCGCGCGCCCAAGCCAATATGAACCCCGCAACCGTCTCCGCCATGATCGGACCGTGAAAGCGGCCAAAGTGGACCGTCACGCCCGCAGGCGCCGTCGTCTGGGGGAGTAGTTCGCGTCCGGCCCCGGGGGTGGCGAGCAATTTGAGATGCGGCGCGCGTGCAAACCATTCGGCCTTGAAAGACCAGACAATCGCTTTCGTAGCACGTGGCAGTTCACGCAAAAAGGCGCGTTCCGATTTCACAACCACGACATCCGCAGAATCGCCAACCAGTGTGCGCAAATAGGCGGCATCCGCCGCGTTGACCGAAAAACATTTTTCCGGCCAGGCCACCCACACAAGCAATGTCTCTTTCGGCTGCGTCATGATTGGGAATAAAAAACGCCGCGAACGTTTCTCGCGTCCACGGCGTTTGTGCGTTGGCACGAGGCGAGATTACTTGACCTCGACTTCCGCGCCAGCCTTCTTGAGCTGCTCGGCGATCTTCTCGGCTTCGTCCTTGGCAATCGCCTCTTTGACCTTCTTCGGCGCGCCATCGACCATGTCCTTGGCGTCCTTGAGGCCGAGACCCGTGATCGCACGGACTTCCTTGATGACCGCGATCTTGTTCGCGCCCGCCGCCTTGAGAATGACGTCGAATTCCGTCTTCTCTTCAGCAGCCGCGCCGGCCGCAGGACCCGCAACAGCGACAGCCGCCGCCGCGCTCACGCCCCACGCTTCCTCGAGCGCCTTGACGAGTTCGTTGATTTCGAGAACCGTCTTGCCCGACAGTTCCTTGATGATTTCTTCGTTTGTCATTTTATCTGTTTCCTTTTTACTTCAACCCGTGGCGTATTTCATCCAAGGGAAATATTGTTTCAGGCTTGAGCAGGCGCTTCGGCCGCGGGAGCTTCCGCCGCGGGAGCCGCCTCGCCGCCCTTCTTGGCTTTCTCCGAAAGCACGCGCGCCAGACGCGTCGCCGGCTCCTTGAGGAGCATGAGCAACGTCGCACGGAGCTGATCCTTGCCCGGAATCTTCGAGAGCGCTTCGACCATCGCCGCGTCGACAATCTTGTTGTCGTAGTCCGCGCCCTTGACGGACGCCTTGCCCGCGGAATCCTTCACGAAGTCCATGATGGCCTTCGCGACGGCTGTCGGTTCGCCATGGCCGGTGATGACGGCCGTCTGGCCGACGAACATCGCCTTGACATCGTCGCTCCAACCCTTCTCCTGCGCGACCTTGGCGAGGAACGTGTTCTTGACGACCAGCATGTGGCTGTCGAGCTTGCGCAACGCCGCGCGGAGCTTGGACGTCGCCGCGACCGTCACGCCGCCGTGGTTGATGATGAAGCAGTAGTCCGAATCCTTGACGCGGTTGACTACTTCGTTGAGGATAGCAATCTTTTCAATTCTCATTTCGAATGATCTCCCCGTTATTCGGCATCCGCCGAAGCAACCACGGGCACGCCCACTCCCATCGTGGAAGCAATCGTCACCGACTTGATGAACACGCCCTTGACCGTAGCCGGCTTGTGCGCCTGGACCGCCGCGATGACCGCCTTGATGTTCTGGACGAGAGCTTCCTCGGCAAAGCTGCGCTTGCCCGCGACAACCGCGAGATTGCCCGTCTTGTCCATGCGGAAATCGACCTTGCCGCCGTGCGCTTCCTTGACCGCCGTGGCCGTATCGTCCGTCACCGTGCCCGTCTTGGGGTTCGGCATGAGACCGCGCGGACCGAGGACGCGCGCGCACTTGCGCACTTCCTTCATCGCTTCGACCGTCGCGATCGCGACGTCGAAATCGCACCAGCCCTCTTTCTGGACCTTCTCGACGAGGTCGGCGAGACCCACATAGTCCGCGCCCGCCGCGCGCGCCGCTTCAGCCGCGTCGCCGCCCGCGAAGACCGCGACTCTGACCTTCTTGCCCGAACCGTTGGGGAGCTTCACGACGCCGCGAACCGCGGTATCGCCCTTCGTCAGCTCCTTGCCGAGATGGAAATAGACGTCGACCGTCTCGTCGAACTTCGCACCGGCGTTCGCCTTCACGAACTTGACCGCCTCTTCAATGCTCACGGGCTTCTTGGGGGCCTTCTTGAGCGCGTTGAAATACTGCTTGCCGTGACTCATTCAACCACCTCGATTCCCATGTTGCGCGCCGTGCCCGCGATCATCTTCGCCGCCTGCTCGGGGTCGTCCGTGTTGAGGTCGGCCTTCTTCATCTCCACGATCTTGAGGAGCTGCGCCTTCGTGACCTTGCCGACCTTGTTCTTGTTCGGCACGCCGCTGCCCTTGGCAAGACCCGCTTCCTTCTTGAGGAGCACGCTCGCCGGCGGCGACTTGAACTGCAGCGAGAAGCTGCGGTCCTGGTAAACCGTGATGATGACAGGAATCACGAGACCGGAATCTTTCGCGGTCTTCGCGTTGAACTCCTTGCAGAACTGCATGATGTTCACACCAGCAGAACCGAGCGCAGGACCCACGGGAGGCGCGGGATTCGCCGCACCGGCCGGAATCTGGAGCTTAACTACGCCAGTAACCTTCTTGGCCATTTATGCCTTTTCCTTTTTCGTGCGGCTCCTCCCGGGGATCCTTCCCGGTCAACGGACCGCAAAACCTGCGTCTTACTCGACCGGCGCGAAAGTCTCCTCGACGGGGACTTTCTCCACCTGCCAGTACTCCGCGTCGACCTGGACCTGCCGGCTGAAGATTTTCACGTCAACCTTGAGCTTGCCCTTGTCGGGATCCACCATCGATATCTGGCCCGTCATGCCTCTGAACGCGCCATCTATCACCTTCACCGTCTCGCCGACGGAGAAATCAACCTTCGGACGCTCCACCGGCGGCGCTCCCGCCGGACGGTTCGAGAATATCGCGTCCACTTCACTCTGCTTGAGCGGCACCGGCCGCTCGCTGCCCACAAAACCGATCAACCCGGGGGTCTCGCGCAAAAACTGCCATGTGCGCTCGTATATCGCCGGACGGCCATTCTCGTCCAAATCGCGAGACTTGTCGTAAAGCGCCAACTCGCACAGCACGTACCCCGGGAAAAACATGCGCGTGCGCTTCGTCGTGCGTCCGTTCTTCTTCTCGACTATGCGTTCGGTCGGTATCTCGCACCGGCCGACATAATCCTCCATGCGCTCAAGCTTGACGCGCGCCGTAATCGACTTGCGGACCTTGTTCTCCTGCCCCGTGAGCGTATGCAACACAAACCACTGCTTGTCCATTCTTCTCCGCCTCAGACCTTAAGCAACTTCAAACCAAACTCGATAACCTTGTCGAATACGAGCGTGGCCACGGCGAGAATGAAAATGAATGAAATAACAACGAGCGTGGACTCCCAGAGTTCACGTTTATTGGGCCACGTCACCCGCTTGGCTTCTTCGCCGACGCCTGAGAGATAGGCTCCCGCCTTCTTGAAGATCTCCATCTTGTCCACTCCCGGTACTGATTGGCAGGGTAGGAGGGAATCGAACCCCCATAGGCGGTTTTGGAGACCGCTGCACTGCCATTGTGCTACTACCCTAGATAAAGGACCCGATTACTTCGTTTCCTTGTGCGTCGTACGCTTGCGGCAGAACGGACAGAACTTCACTTTTTCAAGGCGCTCGGTCGTCGTCTTTTTGTTCCGAGTCGTCGTGTAGTTGCGCCGCTTGCAATCGCCGCAAGCCAAAATCGCTAAATCCCGCATTTTCTTCTTTCCTATTCAAGTTCCATCCAGTGAAGCCCGCCCGCCGCCCCCGGCCGACCACATGCGGCCGGGTTTGCGGGCAGGCATCCCACAGAAGAATCGATCGTCTTACTTGATCACCTTCGAGACCGTGCCGGCGCCGACCGTGCGGCCACCTTCGCGGATAGCGAAGCGCATCTTCTCTTCGAGCGCCACAGGCGCGATGAGCTTGACCGTGAGCTCCACGTTGTCGCCCGGCATGACCATCTCAACGCCCTCGGGGAGCTGGATGTCGCCCGTCACGTCCGTCGTGCGGATGTAGAACTGCGGACGGTAGCCCTTCATGAACGCGGTGTGGCGGCCACCCTCTTCCTTCGTGAGGACGTAGACCTGACCCTTGAACTCGGTGTGAGGCGTGATGGAACCCGGCTTGGCGAGAACCTGACCGCGCTCGACGTCTTCCTTCTTCGTGCCGCGGAGGAGCGTACCGATGTTGTCGCCCGCCTGACCCTGATCGAGGAGCTTGCGGAACATTTCGACGCCCGTGACGGCCGTCTTCGCCGTCGGCTTGAGACCGACGAGTTCGACATCGTCGCCAACCTTGATCACGCCGCGCTCGACACGGCCGGTGACGACCGTACCACGACCTTCGATCGAGAAGATGTCTTCGATCGGCATGAGGAAGGGCTTGTCGAGTTCACGGGTCGGCTCGGGAATGTAGCTGTCGAGCGCGTCCATGAGTTCGTCGATGCACTTGCAAGCCGGATCGTCCGCGCTCTTCGCCTGGGTGGCCGGATAGGCCGCGCCGCGGATGACGGGCGCGTTGTCGCCGTCGTAGTCGTACTTGCTGAGGAGCTCGCGGACTTCCATCTCGACGAGATCGAGCATTTCCGGATCTTCGACGAGGTCGCACTTGTTGAGGAACACGACGATCTTCGGCACGCCGACCTGGCGGGCGAGAAGCACGTGCTCGCGGGTCTGCGGCATCGGGCCGTCAACGGCCGAAACGACGAGAATCGCGCCGTCCATCTGCGCCGCGCCCGTAATCATGTTCTTGACGTAGTCGGCGTGGCCGGGGCAGTCGACGTGCGCGTAGTGGCGGTTCGGCGTCGAGTACTCGACGTGGGACGAAGCAATCGTCAAAATCTTTGTTGCGTCGCGGCGGCCGGCGGACTCCGAAGCCTTCGCGACCTGGTCATACTTCACTTCTTCGCAGAGGCCCTTGAGCGCCTGCACGTGCGTGATCGCGGCCGTCAATGTGGTCTTACCGTGGTCGACGTGGCCGATCGTGCCGACGTTCACGTGCGGCTTACCGCCGCGGTTGAATGTTTCCTTTGCCATTTTCTTACTCTCCTGTGAGTAGTTTCTCTTTTTGTCCCTCTCCGCGCTGGAGCCACCTAGCGGAATCGAACCGCCGACCTCTTCCTTACCAAGGAAGTGCTCTACCTACTGAGCTAAAGTGGCCTCTCGCGAGATGAAAACTCAATTAGTATACCAAAAATCGCGCTTCTGTGCAAGGGGGAACTTCGTAAATCTTCATTTTTTCTCCTCCTTGTGTCCTTTCTTGTCGATTATAGACCTTCCTAAGCCCCTTGCCCGGTGCCGGAACCTCTTCCCGCGGGGTTTTCGCCTTCCCCCCACGGGGTTTCCCCGCCGGCCCCGCGGACGCGCATCTTTGTCCGGACTACCGTCCCCGACGCCCTTCCAGGTTCCGCACGACGACCGCGCCCAGCAAAATAATCTCCCAACTCATGTACAGCCAGGCCAAGACAAGCGGAAAAAACGCAAAAGATCCGTAAAGCGCGGACGATTTGGCGAGCCCGATCTGCAAAACGGCGCAAATCTTCACCCAAATCGAGAAAACGGCCGCCGCGAAAAGTCCGCCCCGCACGGCGTTGCGCGTCCCGACCGGACAATTCGGGATAATCTTGTAAAGTGCCGCGAATGTCGCCGCGATGAAGAATGTGGACACTGTAAAGCGCACAATCCGCGAATCGACCAGCCAGACGAGTCCGCTGGAGAGGGGAGCGAGGCAGGCGGGGCCTTCAAGCAGGACCGCAACGTCTTTTACGGCTTTCGCCAACGGCGTAGCCGCGGAAAGAGCCAGCAACGGGGGCAAAAGGAAGGCCAAGATAAGGTAGAGTCCCAGTCTGCGCCAGAGGGGGCGCCCTTTTTCGAGTCCCCAGATCTGGTTGAAACTCAATTCGATCATGCCTACGGACCGGATAACCGTCCAGAAGAGCAGGAGGCACCCCGCCCACCCGAGCGTTCGCACGTCCAAGCGGTCCATTTGCGTCAAAAGCCGATCGGCGAGCGTCCGGGCCTGCCGGCCGATAAACTGCGCCCCGGCGCGGCGTTCTTCCCGTTCCTGCGCATCCGCCGCGGCAAGTGCCGCGAACTCCGTATCCGGAGCCTCCTCCACGTCGCGAATCAGGCTCTCCACATGTGCGTCGACCTGCTCCCGCACATAATCCCCCGCGCCGCACGCTTTGGCGCATAGAAGCAAGACGCATAAAAGCGGCATGAACGCGAGCAGCGAGAAATAGGTCAGCCCCGCGGCGTGCAAAGCGCAATGGGCGCGCGTATAACGCGCAAAGACGCCTTTTACGGCGTCTCGAAGCTGAGAATAGGCCCTTTTCACGGACATTTTAGAGCAGAAACCCCGTCAACCAACCCAGGAATGTCCCGACTAAGTAGAGCGTTCCTAAAATTGCGAAGTTTTCGCGCCAATCGCGGTTTGTGCGGAACAGGACCAAGAGCCCGACCCCGGACCCCGTGAAGGAACTCGCCATCAGGGAACCCGCGCTCATCGCACCCGACAGGTAAAGTTTGGTTCCGACGACGCTCACGGCGCAATTCGGGATAAGCCCGAGCGCGCCGCCGGCCAATTCGCCCACAAACGGCGTCTTCAAACACAGGGAGTCGAGCGCCCCCTCGCCGAAAAAGTGCAGGACGAGCTCGACGCCGCCCGAAATGAGCACGATGAAGAGGAATATCTCGCCCGTATGGATCAGGGCCGGCAGAAGTATGCCGCGGTGGTCGTGGCAGTGGCAGTGGCTGTGCGCACAAAGGTCCGCGACCTCGACCGGACGTCTAAAATAGCGGCAAACGGCCAAAACGCCATTGATCAGGAAGCCCGTGAGAATGGCCGCGGCGATTTTGAGCCCGACGATCTTCGCGAGCAAGAGGCTCGGGAAATCGGGTGTCGCGAGCAGGACGGGAATCAATTCGTCCGCCGTGGACAGGAATACGGCAATCAGCGTACCGACCGAAATCACCCCGCCGGCATAGAAACTCGCCGCCGCGGCGCTTATTCCGCACTGCGGCACGGCCCCGGCCAACGCCCCGATGAGCGGACCGATTGCACGGGAACGCCCGAGAAATCTCCCGAGCGCCCCGCCGGCATGCGCCTCCAACGCCTCCAGGACGAGATACGTCACAAAGAGGTACGGCAGAAGCGACAACGTTTCTTCGACGAACTCTATCATTCTGCCGAAATTGCGCCGTTCGGACAACACGCTTCGCAAGCGCCGCAATCCACGCACTTGTCGGGGTCGATCGAGTAGGTCGGACCCGCCTGGATTGCATCCGCCGGGCACGCCGCCTGGCAGCAGCCGCACCCCACGCACTTCGAAGCATCAATCTTATGAGCCATTTTAATATCTCCTTATTTGGTTTAGATGCATTAAATTATACCAACTCTCGCTCATTTATGCAACCCTCTCGCATCAAATCGCCGTTTTTGATATAATGTTAACCATGAAAAATCATTTTGCCAGCAGGGAGAGATTCTGCGCGGACATCCAGTGCCGGGCCAACCGCAAAACGTTGCAAGAGGCATGTGCGCTATGAATGCCGCGTTCTTCGATCTGGACGGCACGCTTATAGACTCGCGCCGCGACTTGGCCGCGACGGTCAACCATACCCGCCGCGACCTCGGCCTCCCCGAATTGCCGGAAGCGGAGGTCCTGCGGAATGTGGGGCTGGGCGCCAATTATCTGCTCGCCCATACAATCCCCGAATCTGCGTGCAAACCGGACGAACTCAAGCGCATTTTCATGTCCCACTATGCCGAACATATGCTGGATTCCGTTACACTCTATCCGGGCGTGCGTTCGACCCTCGATGAACTTAAACGCCGCGGTTGGCTCCTCGGCATAAACACGGCCAAACCGGCCTTTGCAGTCAAGGAAATCCTCGCCAAGTTCGGCCTCCAAAACCTCTTCGGCAACGCTGTCATAGCAGGCGGAGATTGCGCGGAAATGAAGCCGAGCCCCCTGCCCCTGCAGGAATGCGCCGTACGGATGGGCGGACATCGTCTGTCGGCCCGTGACTGGATGGTGGGCGATAATTGGACGGATATGCAATGTGCCGCGAATGCTGGCATAAAAGGAGCCTTCTGCCTCTTCGGCTTCGGGAAACTAGCCGAATCACGCGCCACAATCAAAATCTCGCACTTTAGCGAACTGCTCGACTATCTCAAATAGGCGCCCAGCCTGCTTAATGACAAAAAAAAGGCAGAGACGCGAATCTCTGCCC
>ERZ808242.1153-NODE-1153-length-16014-cov-3.535560_pt1 | contig 16014 bp, 24 predicted proteins | sample MGYA00521244_ERZ808242 | MGnify/ENA primary metagenome ERZ808242 (study PRJEB31516, sample SAMN03275573) | gut metagenome | biome: mammalia-associated habitat; material: feces | host: Papio cynocephalus | place: Kenya | collected 2012-07-27 ... | reverse complement strand
AAGACAGCATAAAAGCTGGGAGCCTTGGGTAGCTGTCGTAGGAGAGTCAACGCCCAAGAAGTTTTCATCAACCGCAGGACTTGTATATTTCCTTGAAGGAGTATATAAAGGAATACAAGCAGCGAAAGACAATCTTTAGTTTAATATCGGGCGGTGCTTTGCCGCCCACAAATTTAAGGAGATACAACAATGGAGATTAAGGTAAATATTCCTCAGAACGATTACAAACAACTTTCCGAGCCAAGAACAGAGGTTGTGCAAGCTATCTGTGATGCGTTCCTCAATAGATTAGGGTTCTTTTATCATCCTTATAATGACGGATGCTATCGTCAGGCAAGTACCGCCGTTGCAATAGATTCACAAGGAAAGGGCTTTTGTTTTCTGAATTGGAGAGAGTATGAAAATAAGAAGGCTACGGAATATGTTGTTTTTTATGGCTGTGAAATGAAAGCAGCCTTTAAAGCTCTTATCAAAGCTGGATATCATATGTTTAGAGCGTATGAGTATCGCAGTTGGATGGGATATATCTGTTCAAAGAAGCCATTCGTTAGAGGTGGTGAAGAAGTACAATCTTTTAACGACTTCATAGATTAAAAAAGGGAAACAATGAAAAATATATATCACATACATCAGTCTTCCAATTCGTATTGGAATAATCATTGGACTGACACGGATTATTATCTCTGCGATAGCGAAGAGGAATATCAACAGAAGTTAGCTGAGTATAAGAAAAAGAGAGAAGATGTAGTTAAGCGATATGAAGCCAACAAAACTGACATATCGGCTGAATGGTGCTTCCACAACTTCATCTTACACGAAGAAGGTAAGGTTCACGCCAACGAATATTACTATGCCCACGAATGGTGCGGCAAGGAGTTCGACGCCTACGGTTTCGGTTGGCATGAGAACCTTGAAAGAAGCTCACATTACAAATGGTTTCTGAAGCCTGGGTCTGTCAGTAACGAGAGCGTTAGCTCTGCTGTTGGAAAATTTACAGGTTACGGAAGTTGATAAGACACAATTTATTCAGTTATGGAAAAAGAATATAAAGATAGCAAATACGTTATCGAGGCAAAGGGTGAAATACCCTTTGCTCAAAAGACAAACGATGGGTATGAGTTCTATAATAATGATAGAACCATGAAATTTATTGTTAGCAAACAGCAGGTGAACGATACGGATAGAGAGGTTCATCGTACCTTCTTCGCAGCCTTTTGTTTCGTCAAGGAAAGAGAAGGTTGGGTGAAAGGCGATAACTATCATCAGACAGACACCATCACCGAGTTTGCAAAAGAATTGAACGCTTCTCCTTACTTTACAAAAGCGATACGTGAATATCGTCAGCAGATGGAGATAACGGAAGAGTGGGAGACGAATAATATAAGATAATGTCTATGAGTTTTATTATTTCGAAGGAAGTCAAATTTGATTTAGAAGAGGCTTTCGATTTGTTATATCCTTTTAGACAGAATGAATTTATACGTGAGAATATCGGCTGTGTTACCGATGATGTTCTCATTCAAGAGTTAGTTAATCGTGGGTATGAAATTACAAAAGGTTAAGGAAATGATTAAGAAAAAATTGAGCCTTAACGAGAAGGCACGCAAGGCGAACGGACTTGATAGAAGCTGCAAGTATTGCAATCACGCTCCTTGCCCTCAGGCGATGGCTTACGTCTGCCGTGATGCCTTTGTAAAGGGCTACAAGAAAGGGTACGAGCAAGCAAAGAAAGAACAGAAAGGAGGCAAAGAATGTGTGAGATAACAATCCGTGGGCACATCACAACATTTGATGCTTTCAAGTATATCTTGAAGTTCAACATCATCATCCTCAGAAACGCTTGGCGAGGGATTGATAAGATGGTTCATCGTTTCCCTTGGTGGTGTATGCTGGCGATAATAGTTTTCTCCTTCCTTGTCTGCTTTGTTGAGATAAGCAAGGCGAGAGCCGAGCGAGATAGCTACAATAAAAAGAATGTTCAACTATCAGAGAAGGTAGCTTCCTACGAGGCTGCTTTCAATAAATAAAAAGATATTCCATGACAAAAGAAGAGTTCGATAATACTCGATGGGGCAAGGGGATGCGATGCAAGGTCTTTATTGAAGGCGAGGCAGATATTATCGGCGTTAGGTTCGATAAAGACCTTGTGATGGTTCGCTTGGATAAAGAGCCGCTTAATCGCCGTGAGTTCCCATTTATCTTGGTTACAATCATTTAATGATATATAAGATGAAAGAGAATGTGGATTTAAAAATTATACTAGACCTCAAAGGTTGCGTCTGCGGCTTAACTGTAAAGGATAAGGAAGATAAAACCATTGAGTTCAAGGATTTAAGTTATAGAACAAAAATTAAAGTTATCAACTGCCTTAGACAATATTACGATTGTCTGGTGCGGTTCTTAAAAGAGAAATAAGATATGATAGTAGTATTGATATTCGTTATGTGCGCCGTCGTAGCTTTCGGTTGCGCCATTCAAGGTAATAATGATAAGGAGGAATAGATATGGTGAATATTACGCTGAATAAAGGCATTAAGGCGGTTGATTGTCCGATGGTGGGCAACCGATGGGTTGAGGTTGATATAAGCGGTTACAAGGCAGTTATTGAAGTCTCTCGCAAAGTTTCCGACGAGCAGATACAGAAGGCACTGGATTACGCTTATTCAACGCTGTGCCAAAGCTGCTATATGGAGCTTATCTTGGCGGATAACTTCCTTATTCTCTCGCAGGAGGTGTTCAAAAAGAAGAAAGTTTTTAAGTTCAATCTCAAAAAACACTTCTTGGATTGTCAGACTAATATCCGTGACACGATGAAAGTGTATGAGCGACACATGGATGAGGACTATTACAATGAGTATTCTACAACCATGTGGGAGTTTGTTGAGGGTAAGGTTGAGCAGCTCAGGAAACTGATTGAGGATAAGCTACGAAACCTTAGATGCAAGTATAGCCCTTATCTTTGCTCCTATGCGATAATGATTCAGAATCTCACCCAACAAGTCAGTGATACTTTAAAGCACGTGATGGATATTGTAAAGCGAGATTATGATGGCATAGACCTCACTGTTGCTTTCAGCAAGCATAACGCAAAGATGGCTTATACGCAAGCGGACAACTTGCTATATGACGTGATGCACGGAGAAAGCGAGAAGTTCACGGACAATATTGTAAAGAATAAGAAAATCATTGAAATATGGAGTGATATAACCAAGATACTCTATGACCCTCACAATACAAGAAAGGCTCGTGTGGCGGCGTTCTACAATATGCCAGAGGAACAGCAAGCACTCTACAATCTCAGAGAAGAGGATGGCTTCTGTGAACTGAAAGAAGGTGTAGGAAAATGGAAGAAAGGAGCGTAAGAAATAATTGTATCTCTTGGGAGTGGCGGCTTCGGCTGCTGCTCCTTTAGATTGTGATAAATCGCTTAATTCTTGATAAAAAGCTATTAATCTCTATTAATATCAATCTATTTCTATTAAAAACAAAAATAATTGGAGAAAAATTTGGCAGTTCGCAGATTTCTTTTTAATTTTGCGGTGTCTAATAAATCAAAGCGGTGAGGTTAGAAGCTCTGCCGTATATAAATAAGGTAGGGCATTTTTTATGCTCGCTTCTTTTCGGAAAACGATATATTGTGTATCGCCCCTTGCTTGCATCGTAATGGTGTAGGCGTGCCACTCGCTTTGAGGCATTAGACAAAGGGTAGCGGTACACTTTCTTTATTGTATCAACCCGACAATGTTTAACGTCTAAAAATCAAAGCAAAATGAAAGACGTAGAAATTTTTAATTCTCCAATGTTTGGAGAACTCCGAGTATCTCGGAACGAGAAAGGCGAACATTTATTCTGTTTAGCTGATGTTTGCAAATCGCTTGCACTAAAAACAACCGATGTTGTTAAGCGTATTGGGTGTGACCCCGATACTATCGGGGTCATAGATTCAATGGGCAGAAATCAGAATGCTTACTTCATCACCGAGCCAGACCTCTATCGAGTTATCTTCCAGTCACGCAAGCCGACGGCTCGCAAGTTCCAAGACTGGGTGTTTGACGATGTGTTGCCAACCCTTCGCAAGGAAGGCACTTATTCAATCGTTCAGCCCAAGCAGATTGCCTCTTATGAGATAGAAGACCCAATCGAGCGTGCAAAGCGATGGATTGAGGAGCAGCAGCAAGTGAAGATGTTGGAGGCAATGACCAAGGAGCAGGAAGAGCAGATTCAGAAATCTGCACCAAAGGTTGATTACTACGACCAGACGTTGGGCGCAATCAACTACCTCACCCCTACCCAGATAGGAGCGGACTTGGGTATCAGTGCAAGAGAACTCAACAAGAAGTTGAAGGAAGCTGGCATTATCTACTTCCAGTCGGGAATGTGGAACTTGTATTCCGAGTATAAGCGATGGAACTTGGCTTCCACTCGCACGTTTAACCGCATCTTGCCCGATGGCAATACCGTTGCGAACGTCAACCTTGTCTGGAATCAGCGAGGCAAACGCTTCATACTCGCCCTTTTCAACAACGACTTCGATGTCAAGGCGGCGATAGCCGAAATCAACGGAAAGAAGCAAGCCGCCCTCGCAGCGAGAGCAAACAATAACCAACCAACTTTATTTTAATCTAAAGGAGAGCAAAGCAATGAATAATCAGAATATTTTAGTGAATGTAGAGGCAGTTGAGGATATGGATTTGACCCGACGGAATGTTGAGTTACTCAGAGAGCTTGTAAAGGGGCAGGGCAAGATAATGGGCTTCTTGGCTTCGCAGGGCTTGGATGATAGCAAGGAAGGAGAGACTATCGCCGAGTGCTTGGGCGAGGCAATCAGAGCCTTCGACGGCATCCTGCCACAAGGTGTTTACGACAAGATGATGTCAGAATTGGTTTAACGTGATGTGTAAGTAGGAGATACGCATTTAAGCAACAATACAATATTTATGGAGATACAAACATAAAAGGCAGTGCATGGAGATACGCACTGCCTTTCTATTTCTAATCTACAAATTTCTTACTAAACGACCCCATTGCTTTCAATGGCTCGTAACCATCTTCAATATCGAATAATACACCATCGTATGTAATCTGATACTCTGTATTCGGCGTTTCAGTAGGGGTAGCAATCAATCTGTCTTGCAACTTCTTCACCTTTACTTTTTGTATAGAACCGCTCTTACTTTCAGATATTGGGTCATACTCGTATATATAGAACACATTGCTGATAGTGTCTTTATAGAGAGTGATATTTACTATGCGGTCTTTATCGTCAACCATGTCTGGGTCTTTAGGGATAGCCAAGTCCCATTTGCCGACTTGTGCGAAGCGAAACTGATTTAACCCAGATTGCAAGAAAGTATTTTCTTTTCTTTCCTTGTCAAGTTGAACTTTCTCTTTTTGTTCACGCTCATACTGTTGTAGTTGATGCTGTGGGTCACTGTTTATACCACCAATCATCATCATTACAAAAAATAACCCGAATAGTATTCCTACTATACATAAACACCCTTTCTTCATATCCGTATCTCCTATATTAATTTATATATTGCCTTATATCGCTCAATAATGCGCTGTGCGGCGTTTTCTTTCCCTTGATGAGCATATACCAAGGCAAGGCGAAGATACTCCGTCTTACGCAAATTCCCAAGGTAAAGCAGTCGCTCATAGCACTGTGCGACCCTGCTTAGTACACCATCCTTGGTGTATGCTTTTGCAAGCTGTCTTATCTCGGACGGCGAGCTATCGTATATCTGTTTCATATCTCAACGATTTGGTTAATGATGCAAAGGTAGTGAAAAATCGGTTACCATAAATTTATATTGCAATTTTTATCTAAAAATAACTTTAATTCACAAGAAAAGTATTAAAAGCTATTAAAATATTAATAAAACATCCGAGAAAATTTGGCTGTTTAAGAGAATATTATTAATTTTGCGGTGTAATAATTAATAAATGAGTTGTTTAACAATTAAAAATAGGAGATACGACAATGAGAACAAAGAATATTTCAACAAAAGCAGAAGTTAAAGCAGCCGTAACATCAGATTACGGAGGTTATAATTACTTCGAGGGCGATATTAGAAATAATAATCGTTATGCAAGAGTTACCTACTCATTTTCAGGCAACAGAATTTCTATAATGGTTAGCTATTGGGAAGATAACAAAAGCACAGCCATAGAACGTTTTTCTTTCTGCTCATCAGTAAGAGGGTTAGTAAGCAAAGTTTCTAGGTTTTTAAACGTTAAATAAATAGGAGATACGACAATGATGACAAAGGAAGAAGAAATCAAGCATCTTATAGCTTTAATGGGTGAGAAGAAAGGTGATACTTACTTCAACCAGTATTTTAGTACAGAGGACATCGAACAGATGATTCAGAATATACACGATGATTTCGCTATCGAGAACGATTGCTCCTTCGCTAAGAAGGCAGAAGCCTTTGAGAAGAAGCTCATCGAGGAGCGCAAGGCTGCTGACCAAGAGATTCTTGACCTCGTTGAGGATATGCTCACAGAGGAAGCCGCTGGTGGAGTAGCAATCAATATCGCCACTCGCAAAATCGGAATGGATAATACCATTAAAATTAAGCGCAAGAATAAGATTGCGCTCAGTGAGGATGAGATAGATTACTTAGTTTCTAAACTTGGTTAATTATAGGAGATACGACAATGGCTACAATCAATATTTTTTTACCATCAGACGAGGTTACTTCATTTAAGAAGTTCGCCGATAAGACCGCCAAGAATGTAGAGGGCTTCGCTTACTCAGTAGGCAAGCCCTACGAGAAAGTCTTTATTCATCGCACAATGAATGAGGATGGAATGCGTGGTGCTGACGTGAAGAAGTTCCACGAGGTGTGCGACCTCTCAATCACAATGCCAGAGGAAAAGGATTGGCGATTGGTTGCCACGTTCAAGGACGAAGCTTTTACTCCTGCTGACCCGACAAAGGAGCTCCACTTTAAGAATCCGAAGCACGGAGCTGAATATGAAAAGTGCGACTACTGCGGTCATTGGTGCAAGAACTCTTTTGTAATCGAGAACGTAAAGACAGGCGAGGAATTGCAAGTTGGCTGCGAGTGCATAAAGAAGTTCGGACTGAAGGGTATGAGCTTCTTAAGTGAGTTCACTCGCAAGTTGCACGAGGTGTACGGCGGTATGATAAGCTACGCTACCGATGATGAGTTTGGTGATTTGTTGCCTATATGGAAAGGTAGCGATGATAAGTCCTCTTGGAAAGATGCCATCCTTTCAAAGGATATAATAATGGCGGCAAAGGCACAGTACGATGTATGCCCAGTGTATAAGAAAGGTGTTCGCATTGGCAATGTTTCCTATCGCTCAGATACACTTGATTCTATCGACGGCATCCTTGCAAAGAAGGGCTTTAAGAAAGATGAAGCCTACGTGAAGGCTGTATGCGAGTTCGGTGCAAAAATTGACCCAAAGACCGAGTTCGAGGAAGGTTTGCTTGCAATGGCAAAGAACTTCTATTGCTTCCGTGCTCAGTCCGTATATGCTTTCTTCCTTGTTAAGGCTTATGAGGATAGCTTGAAGCCATCGCTGAATATCGAGAAAGGTATGCAAGTGAAGGTCGTTGGCAAGGTTGTTCAGCAACGAAAAGAAGAGTCTTATTTCGGTATCATGGAAATCAACTCAATTCTTACGGATAAGGGCGTTACTTGTGAGCGCATTGGCAAGATACCAGTTACGCAAGAAGAAGGAGGAGTAAAGCGCACTGTATTCTATGCTATCGTCAAAGGATTGTTCGATGGCAAGGTTTGCTTGGATAGAGCGACAAAGAACCCAAAGAAGGGTATTGAGGTAGTTGAAATCTAAGGAGGGCGATTTATGAGCAAGAAAGAGTTTGAAAATAAGTGCTATGCTTGTAATGAGTATAGCACTTGCAAAAGCTCATTATTCTTTTGTATGAGCTGTAAGGTTTATAATAAATATCTGACAGATAATTTTTAGGAGATACGCAAGATGAATAAATACGTTGTATATAAGAATAGACAGCAAGTCGAGTTTAATAAGTTGCCAATGAAGGCAGCTTTCGGCGATAAGCAGTTTAGGGAAATGATGGAAGAATGGCATCTTGATGCAAGAAGTAAGGAGGATTTAAGCAAGGTTGTTTCCCTTGGGTATGGTGCTTACTGCCTCAAAACAGACAAACATCTGTTCGATGAACTTTTGGAAAAGCACTTGAAAGAGGATGAGGAGTTTTATAAGGACGATGATAATCTCAAAGATGCCCTCTATTACGAGTTCGGTAATCACGAATGCGGATATACTTTTGCTCCTGCTGATGCGCTACCAGCTTTGGGGCTATCTTGGAAGGATGAAAAGAATTGCTCGCCTCTTTAATGAGACTTGGAGCAAGTTTTTGGATAATAATAATTAAAATATATTTGAGTTATGGCAAAGTTTATTGAGGTAAAATACAGAGAATCAATTCGTTTGGTGAATATTGATGCTATCGCATACGTGAAGCCTGCGGAAGGCTCGTCTTTGAATACGATTATCAAGTTGTCTTGCGCAACCGACCCAAAGGGTGGGCAGACACTTTATTGTGATGATGATTACGAGACTTTCATCACTCGCTTGCAAGAGTTGACGGACATTCGAAGGGAGGGTTAAGTATGAGAGCGTTTGATGTTTTGATGGAGTTGCATCGCTTGGATATGCGACAAGGCAAGGATTACCTTGATGCTCCACAGAAAGAGAACCTATCGCTTGAAGTAATGGAAGGAAAGCTAAAACGCCGCCATTGGTACTTTTGCACATTTCACAAGAGCGATATGCGAGGCTATCCAGATGTTATCCTTAAACTCGGCGGTGGTGATACCCAGTATTTGTTTGAGGTTGAGAAATAACTAAGATATAAGGGGCTGACTGTTTTTTTATTAAAGTTTAATTTATTCGGACGTAAAGGAACGTCCTTTAAATGGTTAGTATTTATTGTTTGAAGTCGTTAGGTCAGCCCCTTTACTTTTTCATTTACGACAAAATCATAAAGCTGAATATGGCACGATTTGCACTAAGAAACCAAGAGAAGATAAAGAAGGCTTTCGGCGAAGAGAAGCTGAAAGAATTGTTGAAAGCATTGAAAGGGTATGAAAAGAAATACCCAAGATGGACTATCAATGAGATAATCAGCGATGGGCAACCTTATCCTACATTCAAGGTCGATGAACTTGCCGAGGTGTATGTTACTTATCTTAGGTATGACGTATATCACCTTGCCTTAAAAGAGTTTCTGTAAACGAAAAAGCACCACCCTCGGAGATACGCAGTGAGGGCAGTGCTCGGTGTAATAATTAATTTTTGTTTAACGTAAATAATGTGTAGGAGATACACATCAAATACAACAATAATGCAAAAGTAATCAAAAATATTTGGCTTACCAAAAATATTTGGTTAATTTTGCAAATTATTAACTAAATAATAGCATAATATGGCAACAAGTAATTATTCATACTACAAAGGACAGCAAAAGAATCCTTACAATGATAAAGGAAAGTTCTTTTGGTGGAACGTTGAGAAAGAGGCTTACGACAGAGGCGACGAAAAGAAAGAAGGTGAACTTTCTATGTCAATGGCTCTTTATATCAAAGAAAAACTTTGGCTTGGAGATGGGCAACCAGATACAACCTTGGAAGAAATGTATAAACGTGCCCAGCAGATGTATAATGATGGCATCTGGTCTCGCAACTATCTTTGCTTAAAGAAATATACATACAAAGAAGCTATAGCAGAAAATTAATCTGCTATAGTACTTCTTCAAGTTCAACAAAGTATTTGTTGTGAATTAGCGTTGGAGGCTTTATTACCTTGTATTTTGCGCCTTTCAACGTCATTACTTCATACTCCGAGCTATATTCAGAAACAGGGTGTATATATGCGCCTGTTTTGTTGTGAATAATCATTATACAATCTCCGTCAAATGTTCCATTGGCAACAGAAAATTCTGTACTTGTAGAGCAAGATGCGTTGTTTACCCACAGCTTTCCTTCTTTATAACACCTCTCAAATGTTGTTCTAAGCTCAGGACCGCCGCCGCTATTAAGACCACGGAAAGTGATACCATTGTATCGCTTCATCTTATCAAGTGTATAGTTTGCGCCATCAGACCATTCCTTGATAATTTCTTCCATTTCTTTTTTCTCAGCAGAGGTGAGCATACCCATCTTTGAATCCCACATATTCTTCCAATATTGAGAGTCGTTTCTAAGATTGTAGCAGTTACTGAATGTTGAGCCGTTTGTGAATCGCTGCACAATTGAGAGGTCTTCGGCTGATAGTCCTTTGTAGTCGCCAACATGGTCTATCAACTTATGGTGGTATGCGAAATCATATTCGCCACCAAGTTTCGCTCCCCACACATAGTTTGGATTCTTTGGAACTCTATGCAAATAATGCTCCTTCGACTGTCTAAGCAACTCATTTTCTTGCGTACTGAATACAGATAGCTGTTTGTTATAATATTTATCACTAAGTCCAAGAACATACTTTTTGTAATCATCAAGAACATACCTATCTGGTCTGCCGTCCGTGAATACCTCTTTCAATATTTCGTTTTCATACCTTGCGAGTTCTTGCGTTTCCTTTGCAATAAATGGAGCAGAACCACCCTTGTAAAGAGAACCAGAATTACCTGTGCTCGTCTTCAACGAACGTGCTATTTTAGCATCAATCAACGACTGCTTCTTTTGCATTGTATCAGCTATCAACTGTTCGGCGAGGTCTTTATCTTGCGCTAGAATTGCATTATTGAGGTCATAGACAAGTTTGTGATATATCTTGCTCTGTGTCTTGTAGCTCTTTGCATCAGCATACAGATTTTTGATGTTTATCCAATCAATAGCATCGTTGACCTCTCCTAGCTTCTTAAAATAAGCAGCCTGTGATACTTTCCAAGTCGCATACTTCTGCTGCACACCGTGCATATTGCCGCCCAAGAAATCCTCAGCCTCGAACTTTAGCTTGCTTGCTTGCTTTTCAAGGGTAAGGCTGTCCCATTGAGCGAGCTTGCTCTCAACGGCATCATAGACACCGTGCAACTCCTGCGAGGTGAATTGTTTGTGCCACATATTCACATCAGGGATGAGCTTAGAGAGCGAAGCTTCGTCAATCTGTATTGCCTTGATGCTCTTTGCAAGCGTTTTCGCTGCTTCTCTTGCCTTCGCATAGTCAGCCGCCTGTAATAATGCCTGTACTTTAGAAACGTCCGTCTCGCCGTATTTCTGAGCGGTTTTCAGCACATTCATCGCCACCTTGCGGTCAGTCCAAGCAAGTTTTGTTTCATAGCCTTGCTTAAAACGATTAAAGAACTGCATTATCTCGCTGCTGCTCTTCTTATCCTTGATAGCATAACGGATAGAGTAGTAGCGTTCAAAGAGGTCATTGCTCTTAATGGCAGTTACGTGCTTGCCGCCGAGTAAATCACTTACCAAACCATTATAGTAATCTCTGCGGTGCTTATCCCATCGGCTCTGAATCTTGTCAATCTGCTCTTGCGTTCGCTGTGCGTGACGTATCTTTGCCGCCTCCATGATAGCCTCCCTTGGAGAAATAGTCGAAATGCCCATTTTCTTTAGGTCTGCGGCACTCAAAAGTCCTGCCCAATACTTTGTGTTGCTTTGCAAGTGCCAAGCCAGCTTGCCCCTTTCTCCTGCCCTTACGATAGCCTCTGAGTTATCACGGATATACTGCTTGTATTTGTCGGGCACATCGGTGATGAGGTAAGGAGATACGTAGTTGCTCATATCCTCGCCAGCCATCAGTCGCTTGTAGAATTGCTCCTTTTCCTCTCCCTCAATCATTATCGGGTCGGAGGTACACATGCACGAAGGATGCCAGCTCGTCCACTCAAAATCCTTTGGGTATCTACCTTCCACCTCGTCGCAAATATCTTCAATGGCGTGTTGTGGTGAGGTGTGAATATACTGACCGATAACAAAAGGTTCGTTTTGCCATCGGTCGTTTCTCGCCTTGTGGTATGCAGCATTTATCTCGGTTCGGGCTACTCTGAGAGCATTCTTGCGAGTCGAGCGATAAACGCCCATGCCCACCTTCTCCAATGGCTCTTCAACAAAGCGCACCTTGCCATCAATGACCCTGCGTCTGCGCCAAGTCACCACGTCTTTCTTCTTTCCGTTCTTTAGAACCTTGATGGTGTGGTAACGGCGATACATCATATCTGGGTCGTTGAGGTACTTGCGAAGCTGTCTGCTCACTTGCTCTGCTGACGTACCTTTTTCTAGTCCGTCGGCAATCACATTGCTCATAGCCATCTCAAACTCTCCCTTTGTCTGTTGGCAGTAGTTCCAAACAGTCTGGGCGAGGTTCAAGCCATTCTTTGACTTTAGCCTATTGGCGATAAATGTCGTAGCAGCCACTTTTCTTGCGGTATCCAAGGCTTTATCCGATAGGATGGAATAATTACCTATCATCATATTATCGTGGCTGTACGCCAAAGCTACGCCGTCCGTGATGCCACTCTTGTAGCATAGTAAGCTATTCTGATAGTAGTCGTTGAATATATCATTCAACCTCTCCTTGAACTGAGGAAAATTGTCGAAGTTGAAAAGAGCGTCACTTTCAAGCACATCTTCCCCATAGCCAAGCATTGTGAGTTGCTTGACGTAATCGCTGTATAACCTGCCAAGTCGCTTGTTGTAAGCGGAAAACAGATAATTCAACTGCTCTTTCTGCTGCTTTGAAGTGAGTTTCTTTGCCATTTATATATAAGATTTATTCCTCCTCTTCTTCATTTGATACTGATTGATTACTTGTCGCCGCACTGCCAAGTCCCGAAAGGGCTGCTTGCTGTGCAAGTGCCTCTTGCTGCTCCTGCTTAATTTCCTCCTCGACCTTGTTAGGGTCGTCGTTGAGTGGGTTAAGCTCGATTGCACGTCGGTTTGACGTTGATTTCGCTCCATTGTTAGAGCTTGTGATAAGTTGCAACAGCTCCACGTCATTCTTAGGGAGATAAGGCTTGAATACAGGCTCAAAGTCTATGTCGTTTGCAACGGATTCATCTATGCCCTTAACATAAGCACCTGTGTGACAGATTCCGTTTGCGACGATATTGCTGCGGCGAGTGAACATTTCGCCGAACATTTCAGTCTTTAGGTCTGCCTTCATGTAAGGAGCTGTGAACATAAGACGGATGGCTGCACCAGAGGTATTGCTGCCCAAGGTCTTCATATTCTCAAAGCTGATGTCGGCGGTCGAGGTGAACGAATAGATGATATTGAACAAATAAGCAATCTCACCTTTCACGCTCTCAGGCGACTTATCCCAAGAGAGGACGCTCATCTGCGAGTTGTCGCCACCTTGGAACACCGCTCCTTGCTCACCCTTCTCGGCGAAGCCTTCCAATCGACCTTTGATGAAGTACTTAGGCGTGCCGAAATAGTCGTTCGTGTCGCCCCAGTTGGAGATACAAGTCTCAACTCTCTCAATAGCCCATTGAACATCTTCCCACTCGGCTTGGTCTTGTCGGTAGTAAACCACAGGCACTTTGGTGAAGCCGTGAGGTAGGGCAGCTGTAAGCTTCCATCCACCGCCAGTGGTCTTGTCATTGATGTATTGATAGCACATGGTGTCGGTATATACATCGAAGTGCAATACCGATTGTCCCAATTCGTCATAAACATAGTACTCACGTGCGAAACCATCCATCCTGTGAAAGTCGTTGAAATGAGGGTAGAGCTTATCACCCAAGGAAGGTGCGAGCAACTGCACTCTTATCTCGCCCCTCAACTTTCCCTCGGCATCCGTTGGCATGTACCACAGCTCGGCACACTCGCATTCCTTGAAAAGGCTGCGAGCAAGTCGCTTGTCGAAGTACTTCATCTTGTTATCATGGTAACAATGATTGATGGTGTCGAAAAGTTTCTGCTGCTTGTCGTTCATGCTCTTCATATCAACGCCGTGGGAGGTTGCCTTGTACGTTACGGCATTCATAAGCAAGAAACCGACCGTAAGATTGACGATTGACTTCTGTATAGGGATAGCAATACGTATTGGCTCAACCAACTTATCCTTATAGATTGGCTTCTGAGTGATTGGGTCGAATTGCCCTGTCGGTGCTTTGATTCTCTTCTCTGGACGGAAATCCTCATCAAAGATTTTATGCTTTGAAGGATTCCACTGCTCCTCCAAGATTTCCAAAGGAGTGTGGAAGCCTTGTTTTCTTGATACAAGAAGCGTGCGCACCATATTTGCATCTTGTATTGCTACTATTTCTTCAATTGCTCTCATAATGATAAACGTTTATTTATGAGGGCAAAGTTAGCAAGATTATAAATTATATAAGAAGAGTTTAGAAACGGCGTGTAAACAAAAGAAAAGCGGTTATTTCGCCACTCTTCCTATATGCCAGTTGTTGCACTCTGGGCAAAGGTAGGCTGAGTAACCACATAACCGCTTCCTTGATATGTATTTCTTCGCCGCTTCTTCATTTGCAAAGGATTGTTTCGCAATGCCTCTGCGGTTGTAATGAGAGCGTTTGCGATGCTCCCTTGGCTGCTTGTCGTATATTCGTTTCATAGGCTATCAGAATAATTTATATAAGTCCAAGAATGTCGGCTGCTTGCATACCGCTTCCGTAATCGCCGAGCACCTTTGATAGTATGCAATACCTAATCGAGTCTATGCCGTGATTATACATATCAATAGGCTCGTTCAGCCATTTTCCTTCTTTATCTTGTCGCCATGTGTAATTATTGAACTCACGGCGGATATTCGTTGAACGTTTTGTTATGTGTATGGTATATTCAAGCATCTTCATTATGCCAGCCTGTATAGAACCAGGAAACTTCTTCACAGGCTTGATGTCGATTCCTGCGTTATAAATTTCATCTATCAAACGAGGGTCGGCACACTCGGATATAATTTCAGTATTATTTTTATCCTCTTTTAGAACCTTTATGATGTCGGAAGAAAGCATCTGGGTTTGATAGCAGACTTCATCTACATAGATATTTTTACCCCAAATATACACATCAACAATAGCTGTTGGGTCTGAACTATATCCGAAATCCATTCCCCGATAGTGATGTCTATTTGCTTCGACAGGAATATAATCGTCAATGACAACGTTTTTGAATATCAAGCCCTCAACCATAGAGCGCAAGCCCAGTCCATAAATTCTCCAAAGGCTCGGATTCTTCCATTTTAAGCTCTCAATCTCGGCGATAACCTTTGGTTCGAGGAATGGGTTATCCTTGTATGTTGAAATGAACCAATATGTGCTCTTTTCCTCGTTCACTTGGTTTATCCAGTGGTCTTCCGAGAAGGAAGGGTTGTAGTCAAGGATTGAAAACTCCGTGGTACGCATCTGCAACTGCTGCCACTCAATGAAAGACAGCTCATTTGCTTCATTCACGAAGAGTATCTTACGCTTAGAACCACGCACCTTTTGCTCGTTGTCTGTGGAAAAGAACTCAATCCATGAACCGTTAGGGAATGTGTACACGAACTCCGATTTGTTCATGCTCTTGTCGTTCCACCAACCAAAGGAAAGCATAACATCCTTGAAATCACGATAGACTGTACGTTTGATAGAAGGCATACCAGCACGTATGATGGAAACAGTCGTTCCAGCATTATTGAAGCATAGCATACAAAGAAACTGAACAACGCTGTAAGTCTTGGCTGAGTTGTGAACCACAGTTCCATCTTTAAGCAAAAAATATGGAGAGTTGTCAAGGGTGAAACCGAAATACTCCCCGATGCCTGCACTTTCTACTTCAATAGAAGAAACATAATAGTCTCTATCACAATTTTTGTATATCTTCTTTCGCTCAACTTTCATATATTTTGAAAGCTCCTTGAAGTCATTGTGATTTATTTCAATAGAATATACCTCGCATTTATAGACAGAGCCGTCAGCTCGCTTCATGGTCGCTATTTCTTTGCGATAACCATTTGTATAGAAGCCTGTAATATGACACAACTCTTCAATAGCCTTTATAATACACTCTTTTTTCTGAGTAATAGTAAATGTAT
>ERZ808242.1151-NODE-1151-length-16029-cov-4.424440_pt1 | contig 16029 bp, 17 predicted proteins | sample MGYA00521244_ERZ808242 | MGnify/ENA primary metagenome ERZ808242 (study PRJEB31516, sample SAMN03275573) | gut metagenome | biome: mammalia-associated habitat; material: feces | host: Papio cynocephalus | place: Kenya | collected 2012-07-27 ... | reverse complement strand
GAGCGCCGGCTCTCAACCGGCAACACTCTCAGCGCTTCACCTATCAGATGTGGAATCAAATACCCCTCTATCCCATTGCCGTCGAAGAACGTTGGAAAACAGCCGAAAACGGCGTCGTTCCAACGTTTCCCATGGTTGTCGCATGACCTGTAAAAAGTGCTATTTCCGGTTATGGGATGCCATTTTCGGCAGAGATAACTCGACCTATAACTCGACCTGCCGCCGGACGCATAGCACCGGACCATGAAGAAGGCAGACATGCGGTACACGCTCACGTTCGTCGATTCGGCCGGCGAACTGCAACCCATCGTAATGACCGGCGACGACCCGGGCGAACTGGCCGAAAGGCTCGCACGCAAGGTCGCCCCGAAGAAGACGAAACGGCCGAAAGGCTCCGGCGGCATCAGAAAGACCACGAAAGGCATCATGGCCTACAAGTCGGTCACGGACCCGCTGACCGGCCGGACCCACGTCATATCCGCATACGGACGCACCCAGACCCTCGCCCTCGAAAAACTCGACGGCAAAATCACCGAATTCGGCCGCACCCACCACGTCGGCTACACCGAACCGCCAACCGTGGCCGAATGGATGGACCACTGGCTGACCGACGTGTGCAAACCCCGGCTCAAACCCCGCACCTGGGGCACATACGCGTCCGTCATCGCGAACAACATCAAACCCTCCATCGGCGCGGTCAGGCTCGACACGCTCAAACCCGCCCACTTCCGCCGCATGGAACGCTACATCATGGCCGAACAGGGCAAAAGCTCCGGCACGGCCGGCAGCGCATGGCGCACCCTGCACAAGGCGTTGGAGGACGCCGTGCTGGAAGGCGTCATCGAACGCAACCCCGCCGTCAAAGGCACCGCGCCCCGCGTCGCGTTGAGGGAACGCGCCGCGCTGACGCCCGAACAGGCCGCCGAACTCATCGCCGCCGAGCCGGACGAGACGTGGCGGCTCATGTGGATGCTCGCGTTCATGACCGGCATGAGACAGGGCGAACGCCTCGGACTGGCCCAGGACGAACTGCGCCGCGACGGCGACCGGCTCGTCATCCTCGTCGAATGGCAGGCCCAGCACCTGACCCGCCGCGAGGTCGAGGGACTGTCCAAAGGCGTGGAATGCTCACCATTGGGCAACGGCATGTATCGCACGCGGCCGAAGACCGAGAAGGGACGGCGCGCCATACCATTGCCCCAGGCGCTCGCCGACCGGCTGCTCGACCACATCGAACGGCACGGCGTCAACAAGGACGGGCTCGTGTTCCACGACGACCACGGCCTGCCCCTGACGGGCAACGTGGAGCGCAGCCGCTGGCGTCGGGCCTTGGAACGCATCGGACTGGACGACGAGTACGTGCCCCATTCCGCACGGCACACGACCGCGACCATCCTGAACCGTCTGGGATTGGATGATGTGACCCGCACCGCCATCATGGGCCACAGCCGCGTGTCCACGACGAACGAGATATACACGCATGTGGAGCTCGACCGGCTGGTCGCCGCGACCGACGGCGTGGAAAAGGCGATAGAGGGCCAGTAGGGTCCGTTCATACGAGACGGCACAGTCTTTCGCGCCGCGCGTCCCACCGCAGCTTCGCGGCGATTTGCCCCTCGCGGTCGTCCGCGCCGACCGTCGCACGCTCGCGCAACAGCCGGGAATGCTCGGCCATCCACGACCGTTCGTCGTCGACGCGTCCGTCGGCCTCGGCCTTGTCGGCCAAGGCGACAAGCGTTCCGCCCAGCATGGTGCCGGCCTCGTAGAACACGTCGTAAAGCGTGGGCTCCTCCAACCGTTCCAGCACGTCGGCCGGGCGTGGTTCCGCCGTCATGACGGTCATGCGCTCCTCCTTCATCGTTTGCCCCCATCGTACACGTCGACCACTCCCCGTTCGATGAACGCGGCCACGTCACACGCCTTGTAGCGGATGTGGCGGCCGACGCGCACGTATGGCAGGCATTTGCGTTTCGCCCTCCATTTGCGCAGCGTCTCGGCGGATATTCCCAGCAGGCGGGCGGCCTGTTGGGCGGTCATCAGTTCCGGCACTTCCATACGCGCGCCCATGCGTCCCGGAACGGTATCCGGCGGTACCGACCACACCGGACCCGCGTTCCGGGGCATGGGCCAGGCCAAGGTGGAGCCGGAAAGGGGTGGTCACGATGTCATTTCCGCAGGTCGCGTCCGAACGTGGCGCGTTCCGCCTCGGCCTCCCATTCGCGGGTCGCGTAGCCCAGCCGCGTCTCCGCGTCAATGAGCCGTGCCAGCGCGTCCTCTCCCCCGCGTTCGGCGTATTCGCGCCGCAATGCCGCGACCTCGTGTTCGGCGTCGCGCATACGCTCCCTCACGTCGTCGTACGGCCGTTCCACATCGTCCTCCAGCAGCAGGGACGGCGTCACGTCGAGCGTCGTCATCAGGCGGACGAACTGCAACGCGGGCATGTTCCGCAATCGTCTCGTCCCGTTCTCGTATTCGCTGACGTGCGCCTGCGTGGTGCCGATGGCCTGCGCGAGCCGTTTCTGCGTCATGCCCTTCATCAGGCGGAAGCCTTTCAGCCTGTTCATGGCGTCCATTCTACGGGACGCATACATATGTGTGGCAATGCACGCATATGCGAAAGGATGCGACCATGGACGTCGAACTGCCGCAGGACCAACTGCTCGTCGACCGGACCACCGCCATGCGGATGCTGGGGGTCAGGGACCCGAGGACCGTCAACAGGCTCGCCAAGGGCGGGCGAATCATCGGCTTCAACGCCGCGGGCCGATGGTATTTCAACCGCGCGTCCATCGAGGCGTTCGCACGCGGCGAATGAGCACCCATATATAAGGAGTCTTGGGAATGGCGAAGGCGTGGATACGCGACCGGTGGCTCAAATCGAAGGCCGTGGTGGACGGCGTGGAGACGGTGCCGACCGCACGTATGCGCCGCCGGGTGGCGGCGAACCCGTCGACGGCCGACATACCCGACGCGTTCAGGACGGCCGACTACGGGCGTGGGATGCGCTGGCAGGTCTGCTGGCGTGCCGGCGGACGGCAGCATCGCGAGAGCTTCGCCGCGCGCGAGGCCGCCGAGGAGCGGGCCGCCGAACTCAACGACGACCTGCGTTCGGGCCGGTACGTCGACCCGCGTGGCGGCCGGCGGATACTGGACGACCTGCTGGAACCGTGGCTGGCCGACCATACGGGCGTGCGGCCGTCCACCATCGACAACTACCGCCGCCGTTACGAAAGCATGGTGCGGCCGCGTTTCGGCTCCACCCGCATCGGCGACATCGACGAGCGTGCCATCAAGGCGTGGGTGCGTGACCTGGATTCCGGCGTCATCCGCACGCGGCATGGCGAGCCGTACACGAAGGGCGCGATACGCACGGGCGTGGGCAAGATTCTCGGCTCGATGCTCCGGTTCGCGGTGCGCCGCAAGTGGATTCCGGCCGACCCGACCAGGAACGTGCGGCTTCCCCGCGTGCCCGCGCAGAGGGTGGACCCGTTCACGTTGGAGGAGGTGCGCGCCATCGCGGATGCGGCCGGACGGCTCAGGACGCCGACGGGCAGGCCGTGCGGCCGTCCCATGGACCGTCTGCTGGTCCTGTTCCTCGCGTCGACGGGCGTGCGGCCGGGCGAGATGGCCGCGTTGGACGTGCGCGACCTGGATTTCACGCACGGCATGATGGACGTGTCGAAGACGATGACGAAGGCCGAGGCGGGCCATTACCGGTATGTTCAGGGCGACACGAAGACCGTCAGGGGGCGGCGTCGCCTGCCGATTCCGCCGTTCCTGCGCGACGGGTTGAGGGACCTGTGCGAGGGGCGCGACGGCGGGGAGCCGCTGTTCACGTCGCCGCGTGGGGAGCGCATCATCTACCATCAGTGGCGGCTGCGCGTGTTCAAACGCGCCGTGGCCGCCGCCGGCGTCAGGCCGGACGGGCGCAGGCTGACCCTGTATTCGCTGCGGCACACGTTCGCGTCGGTCGCCATCATGAACGGCGCGGACGTGAAGACGCTTCAGGATTTGATGGGCCATGAGGACGCGACGGTCACGTTGAACACGTATGCGGCGGTGTTCGCGGACCGGCGCGGCGAGGTGTCGGACGCGGTCTCGGCCGCGTTCTCCCGCGAATTGTCCTGACCCGGGCGTGTCGCAGTTCCCGCGGTGTCCGGGAATGTTACCCCGATGTTACCCCGCGCCCGTGGAACCGTTCTCCACAAGTGCCGAAAACGGCGGTATTCCAACGTTTTCGGCATGGTCGAACTTCAATGTCCCCGTTTCCCCTTGACGCCCTGCGCAATGCATGGTGTTGCATGGTCATGCCGGATTATGCGGTAGGAGTGGAACACCATCCCAAACACCCCCGTATCGGACTTCGGCACGGCATTTTTCGGCATGACCACGCATAACCGCGCATATTTTATCCGACGTGCGGACAATACGCCCAAGAACAGGCCCCAAAACGGGGTAACACAGGGGTAACATCGCAGAAGACCAAACGGCAGTAGGGCTCACGGGCGGCCGATACGCCGGATATGGCCCGGGGTACCGACCTATTCGATATGACTGATGGTCCATTCCATCGTGGATGGGGTGCGGCCGTTCTTTCTCCGAACCGAACCATCCTCCACCGATTCCGCAACCAGTGTCTTCGGATAGTACCATTCGGCGTCAGGTTCCCTGTTCAATCCCATCGCCCACCGGGAACCACCGAAAAACACCAGCACCGACCCTTTTGCGGACACGACCACCTTCGTCGCGTCACGCAGCTCGAAAGCCATAAGGGCGACCTCGTTCTTCCGTCTCGTCAATTCGAGGACGGTCACCCCCTTCGCCTTCTCCTCGGCGGATGGGATGTATTCATCGGTCGGGGCGACGTATTTTGAAAGGTCCACGCCTTTTTTAAGACGGTCATAGAAAAGCCTGCGCGGCGCGGGGATGGTCTTTGCCGCATCGGAATAGTAGTCCCATCCGCACAGGTGCGCGAAATACTTCTTATCCCAGTGTATCTTGAATCGCGTGTGATATTCGTCGGCGCAGACGATGGTCGACGACCCGGCGGACAGCAGACGGTCGTATGCCGCCTGGGCGGCACGGGACTCTCTCAGAAGTCGTCTTTTCTCTTTGGTCAGATTGACCACGGCACGCCCCAAACATACAGGCGGGGGCATCCCCTGTCGGAGACGCCCCCGCTTTTTGCGAGAAGACCAAAATCCTCTGCGGGACTCATCCGTTGCAATCAGCGGAATCTCAACCAGAGCCCATGGGTCGGCTCCGAACCTGACCGGTCGGTATCGCGGCGGCGCATCCGCGCCGTCAACCGGTCGCGACAGATGTCTTCCTCAATCAACGTGAAGCTTCCGGTTCCGTACCGCTTTAGACGGCGTCGGCGGAACGAAAACCTCATTTGCGAGTATATCCCAATCAGGTGCCCCGCCCCACATGGCGTGTCCCTCCGATTCCACGCCCCAGGGCGGACATTCAGACTGCATTTACCCACCAAGTGAATAATTCCAGCCACGATTCATTGATAGCCGGAAACGACCACGGCCGTCCGGTCTGCCGCCTAATCGTTCGGATTGCGCTCCACATACCGGCATCCGTAGCCGCGCGCCACGTCGGCCAGCACACGCTCGGTGTCGGCCGGGTCATGGTCGCCGGCCAGTCGGCGCAGCCTGTCGAACGCCAGCGTCACGTCGGAATCCGGCAGGTGCATCGCGTTGGCCGCCGCGCACACGTACACGGCGCGGCGCAGCAGCTCGTTGTGGCGCGAACCACGCGGCATCGGCGACGTGTCCAGATGCAACCGGCCATCCGACGATTCGAACCGTTCATACGAGCTCGGCGCGACGGTCGGACGCGCGTCGCCATGACCCACATGCGCGTCACGGTCCGGTCCGACGTACGCTTCGGGCAGCCGGACGAAACCATATTCGGAGAACAATTCCAACATCTGTTGGGTCAGCATCGGCACTTTGCCGTCCGACGGCATGGCGACCGGCTCGTACACGCCCTGTCCGGTCCTGGAGCCCGCGCAGATGACATAGCCGCCGCCCGCGGCCTTCAAATCGACCAGCAGGGTCGGGTCGCCGCTCGTGGCCTTGCCGACCGCGCTCTTCTTGAAATGCTCCATCAGGCCCTCCGGCACGCGGTACACGCCATGGTAGCCGCCGCGCGCGGAACGCTCCAGATACGGCATCGGGAACGCGTCCGAGCCGATGCGCGCGCCCAAATCGCGTTCCATGCGGTTCAGGCCGTGCGGATGGCCGGTCCCGTCATGGTCGGCGTCCCAGTCGATGATGACGGTGTTCGGCCCCGCCACCTCGGCCACCGACATGGACTTCGAGAAGTCGGGCAGCGGCGAAGCCGCTCCGGCCTCCACCTGCCGTTTCCAATTGCGGGCCACCTTGTCCACGGCGGGTACGTACACGCCCGTGTCGCCGCCGTCGCGTTTGGCGCGCGCCCACGCGGCCGGGTCCATGCCGTTCGGAACCAATGTGGACAGGTCGGTCGCCGTGCGCGCGGCGCGGCTCGCCTTCAACGCCTCGGCGCGGCGCACGTCCTCGGTGAGCATCGACTCCATGGCCTCACGGTACGGGGCGAACATCCTCTCGCTTTTGACCATCAGGCCGAAACGGCCTTGGCGTCGGCCCGTCTTCAGTCCGGTGCGGTTGATGAAGGAGCCGGCGTACCGGCGTCCCTTGCCCAGATACGGGTTGTCCTTGGAGGCCGTGAACCCCTTCTCCACGATTTCCTTGATGGCGAACAGCTCGGCCTCGTCAAGTCCTTCGAGCGTGCCGATGGACTCGCCCATGTCAGGCCGGTCGCCGCACCTCCACATGCCCGCGCTCGTCAACAGCAGTTCGACCGCGCCGTAATGGTTGTCCAGCCAGTCGGCCATCCGGGCGAAGTCCTCGGGTTTGCGCCCGTCGTAGGCGTTCACCTCGACCAGACGGCGTTCGAACGCGCGCGTCGCCTCCTTGTACGGTGGGACGTTCGTCAACGCGATGAAGCCGCAGCTGGGGCGCACCTCGAACGCCACGCCGCCGCCGTAACGCACGGTGAACGGGTCGCCGGTGGCGATTCTTTTCATCGTGCGGGAGCTTTTCGCGCTTCCCATGTCGGACTCCGGGTCCATCACCCACACCGAGTCCACCAGCTTGCCGGCCTCGTTGCCGCCGTCGAAGCCGCCCTGCGAGAGACGTTCGATGTCCACGTCGCCGCACCAGCGGCCGAACGTCCTTCTGAACGCGCCGGCCAGCAGGCCCTTGCCGTTGCCGCCCTCGCCGTAGAAGCACCACAGGTTCTCCAGTCGTGGCGAGACCAGCGGATACGCCCAGTACAGGGCGAGGTTTTTGGCGGACGCGGCCGTCTTGGTGACTAAACTCATCCAGTAGAGCGTGCGCTTGCCCATTTCCCGCCATTCCCCGTCCGTGGAGGGCAGCACCTCCTCGGGCACCTCCACGTCGACGATGTACGGTATGCCGTCGGGTTGTTCCGACTGGAACATTTGCGGCCGGCCATCCTCGACATGGATGACGACCTGGCGGCCGGACGGCGTGTGTATCCTCGCGCCGCGTCGTATCGGCGCGTACAGGTCGGGGCGGAGGCGGGCCATCAGGCGTATCATCGCCTTCAACGCGCGTTCGATTTCCCTGACGTGCCTGCCGGACCCCACTTCGAGTTCGGTGGCGAAGTTGAGCGTGTGGTAGCTGTCCAGCGCCTCCATGCCGTCCTCGGGACGGTCGAGCGCGTAGAACCTGTCGGAATCGTCCTCGCAGACGCGGTAGCGGCCTTCCACGATGGCCGTGACGGCTTTCTGGTAGCCGATGGGCCATATGGGCGAGCCGGACGGCGACACGGCCGCCGCGGCCACGGGTCCGCTGTCGGTCGCCCACTTGTTGCGCGTGTCCCCTCCGGCGTCCTTGCTGAACCGTATGCCGCCCAGCACCTGATGCGTGTCGAGGTCGCCGCCGCGTAGATTGTAGTTCCTGTTGAGCAGTTCAAGGAGCCGGGTGAGCTGTTCGGCCGTATAGTCGGTTCCGGGACGCATGACGTCCGTTGGATTCACATGCTGTTCCATGTGCGTCCTTTCCGCCCGTCGGGTCTGTGGGGACCCGGCGGGCTTTTTCCGTTCGGTTATTCGTTTTCGTTCGTGTTCGGTCGGAAGCTGGAGGCGATGGCCTTCTCCACGGCGTTCTTCGGATAGCGCACGCATTTGGGGGTGAACTCGTAGCGGGGCACGCCCATCTCGCGCATGAGTCTTGTCACGCTTGGACGTGCGACGTTCAGGCGTGTGGCCACCCACTTGCTGTCGACAAGCTCCTCGTGTTCGTCCTGACCGGTCATCGGTTTCCTTCCTTTCGATGTGATGCGTCTATGCGGGCTGAAGCCGCAGTCGTGTTCATCCACCTGTCATGCGTCCCGGAGGAAAAAACAGTCGAAAACCGTTGGAAATAAAGGGAGAACCCACCTTGCTCCCTTGTATCCCGGATTGGGATATTCAATGACGCAAGTCCCCACTCCATCGAAGGAAGGCCTCCCCCGCCCTCCTCTGACCGTTAACTGCAAAAATGCAGTTAACGACGCCGAAAATGCAGTTAATGGTGAAGTGCCGAAACCGTTGGAATACCGCCGTTTCTTGGGGCTGAATTGCAGTTAATGCAGTTAATGCAGTCATTACGGCGGTTTTTCGAAGACCATGCTTGCGACAGGAATGGATTTAGGGGGTGTATGTATCTTCTTATGGAAAACAACTGCATTAACTGCATTAAGTGCAATTGACCTGTCAAAAACGTTGAAACGACGCCGTTCTTCGGACTTGGACGATAAGCGCGGCTAACTGCATCAAAACCGCCGAAATGCAGTTAACGAGCCACGGTTAACTGCATCCCCATCATCACAAGCCCCTATCCAAACCCTATTTGACGGCGCACCATCGTTCACGCCATGCGCATGGCGAAACGGCATGACGGCATTCCCAAGGATGCCCTGCCCGGGCTTGAAGACATGACCCGCCCGTGAAGGGAAGACCTCTTCGTCCGGGGCGCATGGGGATGGCCAGTGGACTGGACTACGGCGCAAGGTCCGTCATGCCGCCCCATGGCCGACGTCCCGGCCATGGGGTCTTCTTTTACACGGTGAGCCCCGATGCCATGCGACGGGGCGCATGGTCGGCACGTTGTCCGGCTTGAACCGTCAGACCACCCCTCTTACGTCTTACGCCCAGTCGGGGTCGGTGTTTTTCGTTTTTATCCTTACCGGACGCGCAGGCGTAAGAAGACGAAAACGGGATGGACGGCCAGCCCTCCCCCGGACTTTCCCATGGGGCTTTCGACAGCTGGCCGAACGTGGGCGGTTCTTCGGCACCGTTGGGCATCATATGGGATTGGCGTCCACGGAACGCACGCGAACACCCCTCCAACCGTTTTCCACACGAAATCCCGCGTCCGTTCGCATTGCCGTCAAAGACGGTTGGAAGGGCGTTTCCCGCGCCTTTTGCCGTATTGTCGGACCGGCCGGACGGCCTTGCATGGCCCGTCCTCGAACAATGGTCGGTTATGGTCGCGGAATAAAAAACAATCCGCGTGCGAACATTTAATCATCCTCACAAGCAGTGTAGGCTCCTGATGAACGTGATGAACCTGATGCACCGCCTATAAGGAAAACCCTTCAGAAAACACCCAACTCCGAAAACAGGTTCATCAGGTTCATCACCCTATGTATTAGGGTCTGAAAACGGCTTGATTCCAACGTTTACGGCCGATGAACATGCAGGTTCATCACGGTTCATCACACGTTCATCAGGCGGTTCATCGGATGCATCAGACCCGCTTTCTTCACAATTCCATCACATTTGATGAACGTGGCACGTTCATCACGAAGCCCGATTCACCGCCTGACGAACGTGATGAACCATCGGACGAACAACCAACGCCCAGTTGTTTTCGACTGTGTGCCTGATTGTTTCCATGCCTAACCGGAATTGTTTTCCACCGCTTCCACGCGCACAACCGGGGCTGGCGACGCATCGCGAAACCCCTCGCGGTCCGCCAAAAGGGATGAAACGGCCGGACGCCGCCGGTCCCCGCCCACAACCCACGGGGGGCAACACGCGGAAAAGAGCCGTCATCAACGCGCCCGCCGGGACAGCCAGACGACGACGGCCGCGCAGCACGCCAGCACCATCGCCTCGACAATCGCCTTGCATAAGGATACCGTTGCGAACGCCTGAATTATCGTAACTACCGAAACCACCACAGTCAGAACGTCCATGCTCACCGCCAGCCGACGTTTCTCCTTCAGGGAACGCGCATGGCACGCCTCCACCACCGCGTCAACGGCCTCACGGGCCGTATGGTAGTCGCGTTCCGTGGCGTACACGCCATCCAGTATGGCCTCCAATCCCGGCCTCCAATGCGGCCGGCAAACTAGAGACATATAGGACAGGCGCAGATTCGCGGCCAGACGGGACACCTCCGGCATCGGCTCCACGCCGCCGGACAATTCGACCGCACGCTCCATCGCCGTGTCCGCGATACGTGCGAACATGAGACGCTGCGCCACCTGAAGCACGACACGCAGCTGCGCATCCTCCACATACGGGCCCGTGAACAGCATAAAACGGTCCGTAAGCATGGCCGCGTGACTGGAGTCGAATTCGACGCGACGGGCGGCGACCGGGTCCAGCCGCTCCTCTTCCGCCAATCCGCCAAGCCTGTCGACATCCACGTCACCGAAGTCGATTACCGCATCGACGGCGGGAGGTCCGGGGCGTTGTTTCCGTCGGTCCTGGATAGGTGCCTCCTTGATATCGGACGATGGCGGGGTCTGGCCGACGTAAGGTGGATACTCGAACAGGCGTTTGAATCCGTTTTCGCCCGTGAAGCCGGATTGGACGGACCGGCATACGAGATGCGCGACCATACCGGAGGCGTCCACGAGTCTGAACTGCCGGTCGACGGTTCCGCATGTATCCTCATACAGTCCCCCGTGCGGGGATACCGCATTGCCGCAGTCGACGCGTTTCCAACCGTTAGCCTCCAGTTTCCCCAAGTATCCGGGGATGAATCCGCCGTCGAAGTCGTATGCCCGTAAATCGTCGATGAGGACGAGCCAACGGTCCAAACGGCACATGCCCAGTCTCATGACGCCCAATGCTATCAGTAGCCTTGGTTCATGATGACGTTCCAGACGGGCATCGGCGTGGTCAGGACGAGTCTTATCTGCTCGCGGCGGGTCAGGTCGGTGCGTTCGATGAAACGTCCGCGTATCCTCCGGTCCGGGTCGCGCACCAGCATACGCCGTTCACGGCGGGTCAGCCGTTCCCGTCCGGCCAGCCGGTAGCGTTCCATGAACGCCATGCGCGGACGACGGTAGAAGCCCACCCATGTGAGCAGATGGGATACGACGCGGTCTCGCAACGTGACCCACGCCCTGCCATGCACCAACACGTGCCCGTCGTCCAATAGCCGGAGCCATTGCCGGCAGGTCAAATCGTGGCGGCGCAGCAGGAACATGCGGTCCACGGGGTCCCCATGCGCGATGATGTCGTCCATATCCCGTTTGGACAACGGTTCGGCGTCCGCGTCGAATGCCATCGAGTTGAATTTCCTCATATGGGCGGATATGCGTCCTGAACGTCAGCAAAGCGGCGGCCAAGGGCCATCCCCATCCAAGAGAAGTCCGCGAAAACACCCTCCGCAGCGTCTCCATATCCTTGCGTGCGCGGCCTATGGCACGCAACCCGAAACCCCTTGGAGGGGCGTTTGCGTGCGTTCCGGGGCATGGTCGCCGAACATGCCCGTCGCAACGAACATCCATCCCCGATGAACGTTTGCTGTCACATCAATCATCGACCCGCGCCAGCTGGGACAACCACAGCCTGTCGGTCCTGAAACGTTCGACCTCCCTCGACCATATGTGGTATTCGGGGTCATCCCCATCGACGCCTTCGTCGGAGAATCCACACGACCCGAACAAGGCCGCACTCGCATGATTGTCCGCTGCTATCTGGGTCAGGATATACGGGTCGCGTCCCGTCACGACCGAATCGTTGCCGACCCACCTGAGAACCGTGGCAAGCAGCATCGCGCCGAGGCCTTTGCGCTGTTCCGTCAAAGCCGTGGCTATATATGAAATCGCATACGAATCCGAAGCCTCAATCCATCCGAACTCGCAGAACGCGAGTATGTCGGAATCGCCCTCGCAATACAAGGCCATGCGCAGGATGCCGTCCCCGTCCTCACTCAGGTCAAAACCTCTGACATAGCGTTGGACATCCAATGCGTATTCGGGCGCTCCCGGTCCGCAGATTCTGCTGCATATCATTCGGAAACGCACTGCGCCCGCCTGCGCCTGCTTTTCACAGAGGACGCCTTCGCAAGTCTCATCCATTTGGCGTCCACCTGATTGCGCGGTTTCCCATCCTTCGGGGGGGACGTATGACGGCATCACTTTGACGCCGACTGTGACGGTGGCCATAAACCCCTCCTAACCAATACGCCTTCCATTATGCGCAAACCGCCGGGACGCATAATCCTATCCGACGAACCATGTCGAAAAAGGAGACATATGACGGATTCACAAAACCCCGGGCAAGAACCATCCTTGGTCCGAGCGGTCGGACCATTGGGCACGGTCTCACTGCACAACGGGACCCTTGTCACCATCGACCGCAAGGGCCTTGCGGCCACGGCCGCGAAGGCGAGCCATGTGGAGTTCCCCGTCACGGCCGTCGCCGCCGTGGACATCATCGAACCGATGGCGAAGAAGAACGGACGGCTCGACCTGACGGTCCGCACCACCGAAGGCGACACCCTGTACGACCCGAAAAAGCCAAACCCCTATTCGGTAGAGTTCCCGTCCGGCGAACTGGACGAGTTCAGGAGGGTCGCGCGGGCCATCGACTCCGCGAAGCCCGCAATCCCCGTCGCCATCGAACCGCCGAAGCCCGACCCCGCGAAGCCGTTGTGGAAGAGCGGCGGCTTCTGGGGCGTCATCATACTGTTCGTCCTCATCTGCGGCCTCATCGGCTCATGCGGCGGAGGTTCCGACGAGTCCAATAATCTGACCATGCCTGATGTGACGGGCATAACCCAGATTGACGCGCAGGAGAAGCTGACCGGCTTCTACAGCATCAAATACGTGAACAGCGAGACCGGCGCGGACTGGACGGGCTTTTCCGGCGTCGTGACCAGACAGGAGCCGAAGGCGGGGACGAAGATGTCCGACATGACCGACGTCACCCTCTACATCGACCCGCAGGGCAAGACGAAGGAGCAGAAAAAACAGGAGGCGGAGAAGAAGAAACAGGAGGAACTGCAATCGCGCGCGAATGATTGCAAGGACAAGGACGCCGCCACGGTCATCGCCGCGTTGGACGCGGACAAGCTGACCGGCACCATCAAGACGAACTCGAACGTCACCACCGACATGGCGGACACCATCAGGACCGGCATCTCCCAAGGCGCCGCGTACATCGTGACCGGCGCGACCGTGGACAACGGCAGAATCGACCTGATAGTCGACACGGTCGCGCACCACAACCGCGAACTGGCGTCCCAGCAGATTCCCGCCCTGTGCGAGACGGCAGGCAAACAGGCGTACCCGTACGGCTTCAAAGTGCCGTGGTTCTCCGACCATGGCAGCGTGCTGTTCACGGACGACGCCAACTGGACGTACACGTTCCAGGCGAACATCACCAACGTGTTCGGCGCGACCGCGAAGAAGACGCCCGTCACCTGCACCGGCACGTTGAACGGTCAGGACATCCAAGTCACCGGCATCAACTGACCCCGAGACGCATAGTTTTCCTTCGAATCGAAGAAAGAAGGTTTCCAGATGGATTCACAGCAGACCGCCATCGCGATGCCATCCACCGCGACGGGCATCGAAAGCACGGTGACGTTCGACGGTTCCGGCATCACGTTCGCATCCGCCAAGGAGACGACTTCCACACCGTTGGCCTCGGTGTCCGCCGTGGTGTTCGTCCCACCCACGGCGAAGAACGGACTGTTCGGACTCGTCCTCCGCACCACCGGCGGCGACGTGGCGTTCGACGTGGACCGGCCGGACGGCCGCAGGTCGGTCGGCTTCACCGCCGAACAGGCCGACGCCTTCCGCGCGTTGGCCGAAGCCATTGACGCGGCCAAGCCGGAGACGCCCGTTCCGATGGACGTGAGACTGATGGCGGACGGCAGTCTCCCGGTCCATCGGCGCAAATGGTTCTGGCCCGTCGTCGCAACGGTCGCCGTCCTCTGCCTGATTTCCTCCATAAGCGGCAACAATGACGCCGGAACCGCCGAATCCACGACTTCGACGACATCCTCGCAGTCGGTCCGAAAGCACAAGGACACGAAGGCCGAACGGGAACTTGAAACCCGGCTCGCCGGATACAAGGGCCAGGACGCGGCCGGCGTCATCTCCGACCTGGAATCGAAGGGCGAACTCGGCGCAATCACCACAGGCGACGGCACCAATCAGACCGACGCCGTCAAGACGGCCATCGCGGGCGGCACCGCCTACACCGTGACCGACGCGACCGCGTCCGACGGCAAGGCCATTCTGACCGTCGACACCACCGACCATTACAACCGTCAGCGGGAAATCGCCAACGCGACGCCGGAGCAACGCAACGCGCTGACCAAGGCGGAACAATACTCGGACAACATGCACATGTCCCGACAGGGGCTTTACGACCAGCTGACCAGCCAGTACGGAGAACGGTTCAGCCCGGACGCGGCGAATTGGGCGCTCGACCATCTGGACGCGGACTACAACGCGAACGCGCTGGCGAAGGCCAAGGAGTATCAGGATTCCATGGCCATGAGTCCCGAAAGCATCCGCGAACAGCTGACCAGCCAATACGGCGAGAAATTCACCCAGGACGAGGCGAATTACGCCATCGAGCATCTGAACGACTAGGAGGCGTGCTGATGGTTTCACAGAATTCCAACCTGACGGGACTCGGAACGGAGTCCATCGGATTCGACGGGCGGGAGGTCGCCGTCACGACGAAACGGTACGGCACGGTCATGGTGCCCGTCACGAGCGTGGTCGGCGTGGTGGTCCGCACGTCGGCGGCGCTTGGGGGACGGTTCATCGCGTTGAGCGTGCTGACCCAAAACGGCCCGACCGCGTTCCCGAAGTCCACGTCGGCGGCCGTCAAATCGCCGTATGCGATGCGGCTCCCATATGGCCGCGACGGCTTTCCGCTCGCCGGGGCAATCCTGGCCGCGAAGCCGTTGGAACCCGAGCCGTTGCCCGCAGGGGCCGGGGCGTTCGCCACCGGGGCGTGTGTGGCGTCGTTCAAGGGTGATGACGGCACGAGGATTGTCCTGTACGAGCACGCGGTCGAGTGCGGCGGGATGGTCCGTCCGGTGGCGGGCGTGAAAGTGGATGTCGAATCCGGGTCGGCGCTCAAGTCCCGCATCACGGCCACTCGTCTGCTTCTGTTGGGGCCGTTCGCGCTGGCGTTCAAAAAAAGCAAGGGCGGCGAACGCTACCTGACGCTCGAAGGCTCCGACTTCGCGTGGATGGCCAAAGTGGAGGACAAGCACGTCGGCCAGGCCATGGACTTCGTCTCCCAAGTGCGGAACGCGGCGGCGCGTGGCTAGGCCGGGACTCATGGCATCCGATATGACCGATTCGAAGAAGACGCCTTTCGTGCCCATCGAACACCGTCCCCTATTGGGCGTGCCGGAGGCGGCCGCCCTGACCGGGCTGACCGAGAAGGCGGTGCGCATGGCCGTCAGACGCGGCGAGCTCATCGTCTGCTACGTCCATTCGTCGACCATGCGCATCCGACGGCGTGATTTGGATGACTGGCTGTCCGCGTTGCCGGAACGACCGCAATGACGGAACGACCCCCGCGTGGATTCCATGCGGGGGTCTTCCTTTTGCCGAAACACAACTAGACCATAACTAGACCTGCGTTATACTGGCAACGCGACAACCTAGTCGGCAGTAGGGTTTTCGGGCTTCGGCTATCAGATGTGGAAGTACAGCTCGTACTCCAGCGGGGTCGGAGCCAGACGAGCC
>ERZ808242.1148-NODE-1148-length-16052-cov-4.089642_pt1 | contig 16052 bp, 8 predicted proteins | sample MGYA00521244_ERZ808242 | MGnify/ENA primary metagenome ERZ808242 (study PRJEB31516, sample SAMN03275573) | gut metagenome | biome: mammalia-associated habitat; material: feces | host: Papio cynocephalus | place: Kenya | collected 2012-07-27 ... | reverse complement strand
CTGAATATATGAGTAGATCAGGTTCTGTTGAAAATGGATTTCGGTATTACAAATCATTCATGGAACGTGATGGGGAGATTTTTCAGATTGTAAAAACTGCACATGCTAGTAAGTATGGTGATTTACAGAGAAGTTCATTCCAGATGAATAATACATTACTTACATTAGATAGAGAAAAATTGAAATCTATTGCGAAAACAAGCATTGATTATTGCAATGCATTAAAACAGGACGATGAAGCATTTCTGAATTATCTTAGAATAACCGGTTCTGCATATTACAGTATCAATAATGTGTTGATTGACTTGTATAACTGGAATGATCAATTTCGTTATACTGAATATTTCAAGAAGAAGCGGAGAGAAATAATCAGCAAATTAAAGCGTGAGAGATTGCAGTTAGGTAAGCTGTTTCAAAATGGAGATAACCTTACAATATGTGGAAATCCAATTGCATTGTTGAAAAAAGTTACGGGGCAGGATTTTATAAATGAGGGATGCTTTGAAACTTATGATGATAGAATACAATGTTACACAAGGCGGTTTGCTGAAGGAGATAGAATTGCCGGGTTTCGGAATCCACATAATTCGCCTAATAATATCGTATATTTGGAAAATGTGTATCCGAAAGAATTAGTGAAGTATTTTCCTGATCTTGGGCGAGAAATCATTGTTATAAATGGCATTGGAACAGATGTACAAGATCGGCTTAATTCACAGGACTTGGATAGCGATACGTTGTATGCTACAAATCAGCCGGATATAGCGGAACTTGCGAGAAAAGCATATGTGGAGTACCCTACAATCATAAATAACATTCCACGAACTGCGAAGAGTGATTATTATAAAGATATGGAATCATATGCAAAAATGGATAATCAAATTGCAAAGGCACAGGCAGATACCGGGGTATCGAGTAATATTGCACAATTAGCCCTTAGTTATTGGTTTGATGGGGGATGTAAAGATACGGAATTAGAGGATATATTTATCATTTGTTCTGTATTGGCACAATGTAGTATTGATAGTGCGAAGCGGAATTTTGATGTTACTGTTGCAGGAGAACTAACGAGAATACAAAGACTAGCATGTATGAATCCTGATCCAAAGTATCCGCGGTTCTATGCAGAGTTGCAGAAATTAAAGGATAAGCATAAAAAAGGAAAGAAAAAGAATATTGATGATAATGATGTTCGATTTTATGATTGCCCGATGGATATTCTATATCAGATAATTGGCAAAGAGATTGTAGACATGCGTACACGTGGTTGTAAAAAAGTAAAGACAGTTAGAGATGTGGAGTTATTAGCTGATCTATCGGAAGACAACAAAAGAAACAAAAGGCAATCGAAGGTAATTATTGATGCAGTTGAGGAGTATAGGAATGCGGTTTCTAAGTTAGATAAAAATGATGAAGCATATTCAAATAACAAAGGTAGGGCATTTGATACATGTATGGAAAAATTATCTGGAAGAAAAATTAAGACGGCAACCATGCAATATTTGGTACGATATGCAATTAATAATGAAAGTATAAGAGATAGTTTGTTGGTTGTTTTACATGATAAAGATATGGAACTTTTCTTAAAAATGTTCAAAAAGTCACCCGAAAGTTGACATTTCCCAAGAAAAACAAGGGTTTTCATTTATTTCCCTATGGAGAGACAGATTTATTTCTTTTATAGAGATAAGTTTGTTTCCTTTATGGAGAAGCGAAAAGACCGTAAGCTGAGTAGTTTCTTCATAAAATGAGCAATTCAACTAGCCGCGCCTGGCAATTTATTTAGGGCAGTAAAAAATACTGCCTTTTTTATTTTCAAGAAATCTTGATGCTTATAGGAAGGAGGAATGAGAGTGACACAGGAAGAATTAAGGAATCTCTATAAAGAACGTCTGAAAAGAGAGAAACAGACATATATTTCGGAAATGCTCAACATTGATCCGAGTATTTTATCTAAATTCAAAACAGGAAAATTCGATTTACATCCTGATTTATTTTCACGTTTAGAAAACTATCTAACAAATTCTTAAATTCTTTTTCATGGCATATCTGCCACATTTAACCGATTAAAATTAACATAAGGAGGAACACATTGAGTGACAATAATTTTATAGTCAATCTTACAGCGAAGTTACACAGCAAAAGTAAACAACAGATTGAATCAGATGCTAAAAATCTTGGAGATATAAAAGTTCCCTTGGTTGGTACTCTGGATCAAGCTAAGACTAGCGCACAATTAAAGCAAGATGTGGCATCATTAAAAGCCACGGTTGATATTAATGGTAAGGTAAATACAAAAAATATCACAAGTACAGTACAGCAGAGTGCAAAACAAGCACAAAAGACCGCAGATGCGAATACAATTCAATTTCGTACTTCTTTGAAGAAGGATAAATTGATTAATGATATTCGTGTGTTTGGTCAACAAAATTCTAAATTATTCAAAGACGCTGAAATGTCTTCAAAATTTTCTTCGTTGCTAGACAATGCAAAGCTGGCAACGTCAAATAAAGAAATCAAAAATCTTCGAATGCAATTATCGGCTATGCGATCTGAAGCAAAAGCCACAAATCTAAGCGGTTTGACACTGGGAGATTCGGTGAAAAAGACCTTCAGAAGAGCAACCGAATTATTCACAGGTACAGCCGGAGTAATGATGTTATCGCGGCAGTTAAAAAATGCATGGAATGAAGCAATGGATCTGGATAAAGCATTTACTGATTTGATAAAGGTAAATGATGAGCTATCAAGGGGCGATTACGACAAATACTTGGAACGCTGTAATGAAAAAGCACAGGATCTTGCGGCAACACAAAAATCATTGATGGAAGGTGCAACCGAGTTTTCTAAGTCGGGATACAATCTTTCGGAATCTAATGCATTAGCTGAAAAGAGTACCATTCTGGCAAACGTAGGTGATATGTCAGCTTCAGATAGTGCGAAAGCAATTATCTCTGGCGTACAGGCATATAAGGATGTCGATGGTTTTACAGATGCAGTCGATAAGGCTGGCGCATTGATCGACAAATATAATGAAATCGGAAATACAGCAAGTATTACATCTGCGGAAATAGCTCAAGGAGTACAAACAGTTGGTTCGGTTTTTGCTGATGCAAATACAAGTGTAGACGGATTGATATCTTTGCTCAGTGCCGGAAATAGGCAGTTTCAAAATGCCGATACCTTGGCACTTAGTTTACGTACAGCAGCGCTTCGCATCCGGGGTTGCAAAAGTGAGTTAGAATCCCTTGGAGAAAGTACAGAAAACGTATATACATCATCTTCGAAATTAGCTGATAAAATTGAAAGCCTAACTAATGTTGATGGTAATGGCGGAGTTAAGATTTTGGAAGCGGATAATAAGACATTTCGTTCAATCTATGATATTTTCGTTGATTTATCTAAGGTATATCAGCAGATGTCAGATGTGGATCAGAGTGCTTTATTAGACCTTATAGCGGGTAAAAACCGTGCGAGTGGAATTTCTGCCACGTTAAATAATATGTCCGAAGCACAGGATATATACGAACGAAGTTTACATTCAACAGGTTCTGCACAAAGAGAATATGATAAGTATCTTGAATCAAGTGAGGCTTCCTTAAATCGCTTCAAAGCATCTATGACAGAAACATATCAATCGGTAATAAATGGTCAGACTGTAACGGGTTTATTAAACTGTGGTAATGCCGCATTGCAGTTTGCAAATAGTATTGGGTTGGTAGAATCATCTTTAAAAGGATTACTTACAATCGGTATTATTAAAGTGCTTACAACGGTTACAACAGCATTCCGGGCATCTGCTATACAGGCAAGTAATTTTGGTACTGCATTAAATGCAGTTAAATCAATGTCTACACTTCAAAGTGGTACAACAGAATATACCAATGCTTTAAATACACTTAAAGCGGTTTCTGCGAGTTTAACAGAAACACAGTTAAAGCATATATTGTCGAATGATGCATTGAATGAATCTGAACGAGTTAGAATCCTTCGTTCGACCGGGCTAAGTAAAACTCAGGCGAAAGCAAAATTAGCTGAAATGGAATTAACACAAGCAACACAGAAACAGGCAGTTGCTAATCAGAAGGCATCATTAAGCACATTTAGTTTATCTTCTGCGGTAAAAGGATTAGGGCAGAATATTAAAATGGCAGTAATGAATAATCCTGTAGCGGTTGCAGTTATGACAGTTAGTGCAATTGCCGGGGTAGTAAAAGCAATCAAAAAACATAAGCAAGCACAGGAAGAAGCATTTGAATCAGCAAAGAAAAATGCCGAAGATGCCAAATCTAATATCAAATCTCTCCAATCTGAAATCAAACAAAACGCAGATACAGTGGATGAAGCAGGTAAGAAGTATGCAGAACTTGCACAAGGAGTAAATCAGCTCACAGGTAAAAATATTAGCTTATCCGACGATGAATACAAAGAATTTCTCGACGTTTCAAATCAACTTGCCGAAGTATTCCCACAACTCACAAAGGGATATGATGATAATGGCAATGCTATCCTTGATCTACAAGGTAATGTAGATGGAATAACAGGAAAATTAAAAGATCTCCTTGAAATTGAGCAACAGTTAGCTCAACAGGAAGTCAATAAAAATATCGACACATATTTTGAAAATCAATCTAAAGTGTTCGGTAAGGAAGCAAAAGGACAAAATGATACTATCGACACTCAAACAGAGAAGATCGAGAAGTACCAGAAAACGTTGGATAGTTTCAATGAAAGTGTTTCAAATAATAAGCCAGCTTCTAATTTTGAATCAGAGTTAGAGAAACAGACATATTATGCAGATTTTCTTGCTGATATGGAAAAAGCGAATATTGATATTGCTGATGCTATTATTAGCCAAGATGGTACGTCAGCAACAGAGTACAATTTTGCAAAGTTATCTGAAGAAACCAAGACGCAGATTAGACAATATTATGCAGGAATAATTAGTACAGCTAATTCCGAAATGCGTTCTGCTGAATCTCAATTATCTACAAGCAACGCTGAATTTGCATCGTATGTCAATATGTGGATGCAGAACTCTTCTGGTTCATACCTTGCAATGACTGGCAATGATGAAATGCAGTCTGCTCTTAGTAGTATTGTGAGTGGTTTGAATTGGGGAGATATTCTTCAAGGTGACGATTTTAGTGGTCTAAGTGGTGAAGAATTAGAGAGTGCAATCGAAACCAATATTCTTGTACCATTGCAATCAGCAATGGCGAATGCCGATACGGGCGATCAATTCAAACAGATTATTACCGACGCTTTGACAATCAGTGATGATGATATTGGCTTGGAAGAATCAAAGAATCGTATTGAGGCATATGTACAGGAAATCAATGATGTATTAGGTGACGCACTTGGCAAACCTTTAACAGCATCTGATCTTGGGATGCAGAAATATCTGGATAATTATGAGATGCTGATGGATGGTGTATCTGCAAATGCAAGTAAATTTGTATCTGCTACTGATAAAGAATTTTCTAATGCAAAGCGCAATCTTGAAGGTGAATATCAGAAAATTTCTGATTGGGGACTTGATGAATATGCCAATCAAATAAAAGATAAAACAATTCAAACAAAATTCGGTAATGTTGATATGGATAAACGTACAATTATCGAATGGTCGAATGAATTGAAAAAGACATATGCGGATGCATTGGCAAGTTGGGATTATGATCCAGAAATAGGTTCAATAGATACTGTATATGGAATGTCAGACCGATTTGGAGAAAATCTTGATGGTACAGGTTGGGAAGTTGCTTTTACACCTATTTTACCAGATGGTACATTTTTATCAAAAGATACAGTATATCAGTATATTAATTCCATTATTGAAAAAGCATATTCAGACGATCATAAAATTACTCATAGTGAACTAAAAGCTCTTGACGAGCAAGGTATGAAAATTGGTGATACGTTTGTACACGGTATATACGCAGCATTTGATAAAAATACGAATTATGACAACAATAGTAACTGGGCTGATGTTGTTGGACGTATGATGCATTTTTCTGGACAAGATGGTGCTATTCAATTGGCAGAAAATGCAATGGCTTCAATGACTACCTTAGATAAGTCCAAAGAGTCGTTAATTGATTTTGCAAATAAAAACTCTATTAATACAGAGGAAGAAATTCAAACATGGAATAGAATCATGAGTGAATCTGAGACTCGTGAAGAAGCTATGAAAAAGTATCTTACACAAAAGAGTGTATATGATACTACATATGAATTTGATCCTGCCACTGCTTTTGATGCGGCAAAATCCGCACAATCAGAACAGTCACAGAATGGTTATTTATCTACTGAAACCATCGAAGCATTAAAATCTGCCTATGGAGATTTATCTAAGGTCATTCAGTACACCGATTCTGGCGTAGTTCTTAATAATGAACATATGGCTGAATACACTGAGAATGCAGGTAAAGCAGCACTCGTAAATACGCAATTAAAAGAAGCATTTGCAGTTCAGGAATACCAAAAAGAAGCAAAGGCTATCAATGATATTATCAAGACTGAGATAAAAGATACAAATGTCCGTAAGAAACTTACATCTGCGAAGAATAAGGGCATTGATGCACTTCGTAAGGAAATTAGTAATCTCAAGAAGGATAATGATGGATGGTCTGAAAGTTTATCTACACATTTAGATAATATCTCTGCGCTTGGTGATGAAATTAATCAGTATGATGCACTTGAACAAAGTATTATGGCATCTTTATCTGCATTGAATAATTACAAACGTGCGCTAGAGACACCAGATAATAATGATAATTTTGAATATGTTCAAGGACAGTTAGATTCAGCTCGTAAAGCATGGGAAAATGGCTGGACGGGAACAGATGATTTCAAAACATTCATGGAATATATCGGTTCTGCAAATGATGAATTGGAATACTCTGATGCCTTATGGGATAAATATCTTACACGTGCCGAAAAGTATTTTACCGAAGATATTTCTGGTCTATATACATTTCTGGATGATGCTAGTCAACTATCAGATCAGATTACTAAAAATTCTGATGGTACATTCAAAATAGATGTACAAAACTTAGAGCAATTCTGTAATGATGTAGACATGTCTCGTTCTGCTGTCGTAGATTTATTCTTGGCTATGACGGAAGCAGAAGGTATTGACATTAATTTTGATAACATGTCGGAATCTATTGTAGATGGGTTAAATGCTATTGACCAGAAATCAGTTGATGCAAGAACGGATTTAGCCGACTACAAAAAGACAATTGAAGAATTAGATAAAGCTGGATTCGATACAACGGAATTATGGAAACAGTATGATTCAGTTGCCGGGGAAATTCAACCAGAGATAGAATTTTATGCACATTTAGCGGATACAACTGATTTGCAAAGCGAAGCTGAAGAGGCTGCAAAACGAATTTCAGAAAAAGACCAGAGTGTTAAAATTGATTTTAGTGCAGATTTAGATGTTGATAGTCTGAATGAGCAGATTAGTAGTCTACAAACGTATCGTGATGGACTTGAAATTGGTTCTGATAGTTGGAAAGATGCACAGACTGTTATTGCACAATTACTCAAACAGAAACAGGAACTTGAACAGCCTGCAATTATGGGTATTGATGCATCACAAGTTGAAGAAGGTTCTCAAACTGTATTAGCGGTATTACAGTCATATATATCTGCAAAACAACAGCTCGAACAGGCAGAAACACTTGGCATTGATACGACCGATGCTGAAACACATCTTGCAAATGTAACAACACAGTTGCAGAATTTACAGGATCAAGGAGAACTCACGAAAATTGGTATTGATGCTGAAATTGATACGGATAAATTCAAGGAACAGTTAGCAAATCTTAACCCTGATAGTTTCTTAAAGGATTCGGATACAAGTATTAAGGTCGATGCGGATATGTCAGCTTATGATAAGGCACTCAATAATGCAGTATCTAAGGCAAGTAAACAGACCGCAAAGATTAAGGTACAAGCAAAGCTGTCAGAGAACTTTCATGCAAATCTACAAAGCATCTTAAATAGCCAGAGTTTTAATGTCAAAGTCAATGCAAGTGCATCTGGTACTACTACAACGTCTCATGGCAACACAAAGACAAGAAAAACAGTTATGTTTGGTAAAGCAAGCGGTACTAATGCCTATAATAATGGTGTCCGTAATGGTCAGATTGCATACGATCAACAGGCTCTTGTCGGAGAGGTTGCACCTGAATTATTAGTTCGTAATGGACAGGCACAGCTCATTGGTAAGCGTGGTGCTGAATTTATGAACCTAAAGAAGGGTGACGTAATATTCAATCATATTGATACCGAGAAACTATTAAATGGTATTGGTGGTATTCGTGGCAAACTTATTGGTGGTGGATTTGTTAATGGTACATTGTTGTCACATGCCTATAGCAAATCAACAGGTTCAAAGACTACTATTATAGGTGGCACAAATAACGATTGGACAAATAGACATAATTCAAGCGGTTCTGGTTCAAGCTCTAATTCAAGCGGTTCAAATAGTTCCAGCGCACAGGATAAAGCGGATGAGTTTTCAGAGACACTTGATTGGATTGAGGTTAAAATCAACCGTTGTGAAGAAGCGATTGCTCGTTTGAATAAAACAGAGGAAAATACATTCTCTGGATGGACACTTCGTACCACTGCCCTAAATGATGAGATTGCAAAAACAGCAGACGAAATCGAATGGGCTACACAGGGATATAAGAGATATTTACAACAGGCAGACAGTGTTGCATTGTCTGAAGATTACAAACGTAAGGTTCGTAACGGAGAAATAAATATTGAAGATATCACTGATGAAGATTTGTACAATCGTGTACAGGATTATACCAATTGGTACGAAAAGGCTGTAGATCTACAAGACAAAATCCAAGAATTAAACATATCTCTCTCCGAACTGGCTCAAAAGAAATTCGATAACATAGTTACACAGTTCGAAGATCTGGAAAAGGTATTCACAGATACCAATGATATTTTGGATAAGCTAGTTGACTATGCAGAGACAAAAGGACGTATCATCTCAAAATCATACTATGAAGCAATGCTTCAAAATGAGAATGAGAACAATAAACTCTTAGTGCAGCAAAGAGATCAAATGGTTGCTGAGTTGAATGAACTTGTGAATACAGGTAAGGTAACAGAATATTCTGAAGCATGGTATGATCTCCAACAGCAGATTGATGAAGTCAACGGTTCTATTGTAGAATCTAACAAATCAATCCAAGAGTTTCACAACAATATGCGTCAGGCTGATTGGGATTTATTCGATCTCGTACAGGATAAAATAACAGGAATTGCAGACGAAATTGAGTTTGTACAAAGTCTACTCGAAGATAGAGACAATCTAACCGATGGTCACTTGAATCGTGGATTAACCAACGAAGGTATTACACAGCTTGGTAATTATGCATCTAAGTATAATATCTACATGTCACAAGCAGAGAAATATGCCAATGAGATTAAGAAAATTGATGCAGACATAGCAAAAGATCCAGCTAATCAAGATTTGATCGACCGTAAGGAAGAACTCGTTAAGGCACAGAGAGATGTAATACTTTCAGCGAACGACGAACGCAAATCAATGATTGACCTTGCTCGTAATGGGTATGATGCTGTCTTGGAAGTTCTACAGGATCTCATAGATAAGAAAAAGGAAGCACTTTCTTCGACCAAGGAATTATACGAATATCAAAAAGATATTGCCAGTAAAACGAAAGATTTGGCTACACTTGAAAAAGAAGCAAGTGTTTACGAAAATGATAACTCGGAAGAAGCACTAAAGAAAGTACAACAAATCAAAGTTGATATTGAATCAAAAAGGCAGGAACTTTCTGATACCGAATACGACAAGTACATTGAAGATCAAGAGAACATGCTCGATGATCTTTACCAAGAGTATTCAGATAAGATAGATGAAAAGTTCGAACAGACTGAAATACTCATTCAGGAGTTGATTGGTGTAGTCAACGAAAATCAATCCTCTATCAGTGATACAATCACAACAGTCACTTCTGATGTAGGATACACAATATCCGATCAGATGAAGACAATCTGGAATGATGCAGGAACAGTTATTTCTGGTTTCACAGGTAAATTCGATACTTACGCTACAACTGTACAATCAGCAATCAATAGCATTCAAGTCACAATCGACAATATGCTTAAAATTGCTCAAGCAGAGGCGAATAAGAATATAGCGACTGCAAATAATCCAAGTGGTGCTGCAAGCGGTTCTACGTCCAATGGTTCTACAGCATCTAAACCAACGATACCTAACACGAATACAAACAATAATTCTTCTACTGCACAAGCACCAAAGGCATCACCGAATGTCGGAACAAGAGTTAATGCAACAGGTAATTGGTATTACGATTCTTATGGCACTGCTCCTACAGGTAATGTCAACAGATTCAAACCAGACTACTTTGAGATTGATAAAATTGCAAGTGGTCGTGCTTATCCATATCATATTCAAGCATTTATCAAAGGCAAACGTGCTGGCGGTAATGGTTGGGTTAAGGGTAATCAGATTGGTTATAAAAATGGTCTAAAGGAAGCTACATATGATCATTTAGCATGGACTCAAGAAGAAGGTGCTGAAATTATCAGGCGTTCTGATGGTAGTATCTTAACTCCGATCACAAGGGGTACAACAGTATTCACTCGTGAAATGACTGATAATCTTTGGAATATTGCAAAACAGAATCCAGAGAAGTTCTATCAGAATGCAATGCCTGCAATGAACACATTTGCTACTACTAATCGTGGTGGTGATGTGACTGTATCTATCGGAGACATCAAACTTGATGGTATTCAGAATCCAGATCAGTTTGCACAGGCTCTTATCGGTGTTGTCAAAGACTATCCAAAAGTTCAGAAATTACTTCAAGCAGCTACAGTTGATTTGGCGGCAGGTAAGAGTATCAAAGATCTAAACCGATTCTAATTTTATGGGGAGTGTTTCGGCACTCTCCTGTATTGTATAAACGTATGTTCTGATAGAATTCTGTCAATTATTGGTATATAATAAATAATAATATTTTGACACTTAGGGGGACATATGTAATGCAAGAACAAACACGCTCGGAGAAATGTAAAGAATGGATATTAAATCATAGAAAATTTATGACGATAGCAATCATATCATCGGCTTTAATACTAATAGTGATAATTGCTATACTGTTGCTAAAACCAACTGATTTGGAATTAATTGAGTTATTATATTATACGTCACAAATCGTCAGTGCAGTTTTTGTCATTAGTGGTGTAGTTATTGCGGTATGGCAGTATTATTTATCTTATGTTGATAGCAGACGTAATATAGATGTGATTCGTGTTCAAAAGGCAGTAGATCTTTCTGAATACTATAAAGATTATATATTATCATATAAATCACCAATTGAATATATTTTTAATAATTCTGGTATAAATGAAATATTGACAAAAGTTCAACCACATCAAATGGTGCATTTTGATGAAAAAGAATTGCATACATTTCTATCAGATGAAGATGTAAAATTATTAAAAGATATACAACAAAGCCATAAATTTTTTACAGCAATAATAAATGCCAATTCTATTTACAATATTGGATTAAGTGATGATCTAATAAAATTATATAAGCAAGATGAACAAGAATGTAAATTATCAGAGTTAGATGCTAAAAAACTATCTACTTTTTTAGGTAAACTTATAACAAAAGCTTTAAATAATATGGAATTTTTTGCATTGCATTTTACTCATAACGTTGCCGATGAAAGCGTTGTATATAAATCGTTACATCAGACCTATATTGATATCGTGCAAACATTATATTATAATATTGCTAAGATTAATCCATTATCAACAACAAAATATTTTACGAATATTATAGAGCTATATAATCTTTGGAACGAAAGATCTATCAATGATGAAGCATCATTTACTGATAGTGTAAGAAATTTGACGAACAAAGGAACAGTTGTCGATAGCCAATAATAGATTCAACTTGACAATACGTTTCTAATATAATATAGTAAGAAAGAACGAAAAAATGAAGGAGGATTAGGCTATGCATGGTGGTGGAGGTACAGCATTTTAGCTGTCAAATAAGATATTATCAAAGAGCATAGATGTTTTCTATGCTCTTTTTAATTGAATTTTAATTTAATAAATTTAAGTTTATTAAGACACCAACTACGGTGTCTTTTTTAATTTCAAGAAAAACGAGGTAAGAATAAATGGAAGATAAAAAGGATAAAAAGATTCGTCTACTTAGTGATGAAGTGGATAGATTACGTGCTGAAAATGAAGCAATACGGAAGGAAAATGCGGAGTTACAGGGGGAAGTGAATGAGATGAGTACATGGGGAAATATCACGAATGCATTGACCTTTAAAGAGTATGAGAAAAAAATGAAGGATCAAATTGAAAAAGCAAAGAGGCTTTGTTCATTATACGAACAACTTATAGAGAAGCAAAAACAATATATGGAAAAGGAAGAAATAAAATTACAAGAAGCAACGGATAAAGCTATTGCTGATTTTGAAGGAGCATTAAAGTAAAAAATAAACTATGGAAGGGCAGAGATATATTTTCTGCCCTTAATTTATGTAAGGAGATGATTTATATAGACAGTATTGCAACATTGGATAACAAATTTTTGCTAAATATTAAGGAGGCATCTCAATTATTTGGTATTGGTGAACACCGGCTGAGATCTATTGTGGCTGAAGATTATGGATGCAAATATCATCTAACTCTTGGAAGAACAATCAAAATAAAACGGCAACAATTTGAAAATTATTTAAATCAAGTAGAGCAAATATAGATATACGTGAAATAGACAGAGAGTTTTGGGTGTGCTATAATGTGACACATGATGCACATTTAAGGCACTCTTTATTTGATAGGAGGCTGGAAAATGGCAAATAAAATCGTTTCAGAAAAGAACAAGCCAGCACGAAAAAAACTGCGAGATAATGAATATTATAATCCTAAGACAAAGCGGTATGAATATCATTATACAGACTGCTTGGGAAAGAAGAGGGTAATAAGTTCATATAGGCTTGAAGAAACAGATCAATTACCAAAAGGTAAGAAATCGTCGAAGAGTTTACGGGAGAAGGAGGCTGAACTAACAGCACAGCTAGATAGTAGTATAGATATTGATGGAGCAAAACTTACTTTATTAGAAGTAATGGATAGATATTTGCAGTTTCTTTATAATAGGAAGAAGTTAGCTCATAATACAAAGGTTGGATATAATGTTACAGTGAATACGCTCAAACAATATAAGTTGGGGTATATGGAGATTGGAAAAATCAAACCAGAGCATTGTGAAGATTGGCTAGTTGATATGAAAAAGAAATACAGGGGTTCATCTATTCAGACACAAATTAGTCTCATAAAACGAGTGTTTGAGTATGCAATAGATCATGATTATGTTATCAAAAACCCATTCCGCGGAATTACAACGGATAGAAGCGATAGTAAAAACATGGAAGCAATCTCTGTTGAGGATATGAATAGGTTTCTTGAATTCTGTTCTAAAGATACAAATAGCGTACATTGTTATGATATGATTTATGTGCTATTCTGGACAGGTTTAAGAGCATCTGAATTATGTGGTTTGACGCTTGACAATATTGATATGAGTAATAGGCTTATTAAGGTAGAAAAACAGTTGCAATGTATTAATCATACGCATGTTGTTCTGCCAACGAAAACAGCTAAAGGATATCGAACAATACCGATGACGGATGGAGTATATGAATGCTTTGAACGTATATTAAAAAATCGTTATCTTAAAGGCGATATTGAGCCCGTGTGTTACGATGAACGCGGAAATGCATATGAAGGATTTGTATTTCTGGCAACAAGAAGTAGAAAAACGATTGTGCGATCACATGTGGAAGAATATCTGGCAAACTGTATTAAGAGATTTAATAATGCAAATTCAGATAATCCAATAAGAAAATTTGAACCGCATATTTGCAGACATAGCTTTGCGACAAATTTTCAGTATTTACCTCCTAAAACATTGCAATATATATTAGGACATAGTAAAATTTCAACGACGATGGATAACTATGTTGATGTGAAACCAAGTAATGAACAATTATCACAGATCAATGTAGTAGCAAAGCAATTAATTTGTAATTAGTATGAAAGTTAGCGTACTAAATATTTACTAATTATGATGTGTAACGAAATGTAACAGATTGTAATAAAAAGTAACGAAATGCCATTTGAATATGGCTAAAATATAAGATAACACAATAAAAATGCTTGAATACAATGAGGATGAGACGATGATAGCAATTTTAGATTACGATGCAGGCAACATTAAAAGTGTAGAAAAAGCAGTGCATTATCTGGGCGAAGAAGCTGTGATCACGCGGGACAAAGATCTGATCCTGTCGTGTGACAAGGTGATCCTGCCGGGCGTGGGAAGCTTCGGGGATGCGATGGGTAAGCTTCGGGAGTACAAGCTGGATCAGGTGATTTACGATGTGGTAGAAGCCGGGACACCATTTCTTGGAATCTGCCTTGGCTTGCAGCTTCTGTATAAGACGAGCGAGGAAAGTCCGGGGGCAACCGGGCTTGGTATCCTGGATGGTGAGATTTTACGGATTCCAGATGCACCGGATTTGAAGGTGCCACAGATTGGATGGAATTCACTTGATATTACACCGGGGGCGAAATTATTTGCCGGTGTGGAGGAACATCCATATGTATATTTCGTGCATTCGTATTACCTGAAATCGAAGGACGAAGCAGACGTTGCAGCGCGGACACACTATTCCGTGGATATTCATGCTTCTGTGGAAAAGGGAAATGTGTTTGCATGTCAGTTCCATCCAGAGAAGAGTTCAACGGTAGGACTTAAAATATTGGATAACTTTATACACTTATAAGAGACGAGGGAGGAAGAAAGTATGCATACAAAGAGAATTATTCCTTGTCTGGATGTCAACAATGGCAGGGTTGTAAAGGGTATCAATTTTGTGAATTTAAAAGATGCAGGTGATCCGGTTGCGGTTGGCGCTGCCTATGACAAGGCAGGCGCGGATGAGCTTGTATTTCTGGATATTACGGCGTCTTCGGATTCGAGAAACATCGTGATCGATATGGTGCGGAAGGTTGCGGAGACCGTGTTTATTCCGTTTACGGTTGGCGGCGGTATCCGTACGGTCGATGATTTCAAGGCAATCTTACGTGAGGGAGCGGACAAGATCAGTATCAATTCATCCGCCATCAATACACCGCGTCTGATCAGTGATGCAGCAGATAAGTTCGGCAGCCAGTGTGTGGTTGTTGCGATTGATGCGAGAAGAAGAGAAGATGGAAGTGGCTGGAATGTATATAAGAACGGTGGACGTGTCGATACAGGGCTCGACGCGGTCGAGTGGGCGATGCAGGCAGATAAGCTTGGCGCCGGAGAGATCCTGCTTACCAGCATGGACTGTGATGGTACAAAGGCAGGCTATGATGTGGAGTTGACCAGACTGATCGCGGAAAATGTATCTGTTCCGGTGATTGCGTCCGGCGGCGCAGGAACAAAGGAGCATTTCTATGATGCACTGACAGAGGGAAAAGCAGACGCAGCACTTGCAGCATCCCTGTTCCACTACAAGGAGCTTGAGATCATGGATCTGAAGGCATATCTGGCGGAGCGGGGAATCCCAATGCGTATGTAGTCATATACGACGGTGGAAGAAGGACTTAAAACATGATAACACTCATTGAAAATGATATTTCTCTGGAAGAGTATCTGACGCTTCGGGAGAAGGTTGGCTGGAAAAAACTGACAGACAGGCAGGCGGCGCATGCCCTTGCGAATTGTCTGTATAAGGTAAAAGCGGTCGATACGGACGGACAGGTTGTCGGTATGGGACGCATTGTTGGAGATGGCGCCGTGGTGTGCTATATTCAGGATCTGATTGTGATTCCGCAGGTGCAGGCACAGGGTATTGGCTCACAGATCATACAGAAACTGAAAGCGTATGTGGAATCTCTGCGGGAAGAGGGAAGCACGATGATGTTATGTCTGATGTGTGCCAAGGGCA
>ERZ808242.1144-NODE-1144-length-16118-cov-6.666625_pt1 | contig 16118 bp, 12 predicted proteins | sample MGYA00521244_ERZ808242 | MGnify/ENA primary metagenome ERZ808242 (study PRJEB31516, sample SAMN03275573) | gut metagenome | biome: mammalia-associated habitat; material: feces | host: Papio cynocephalus | place: Kenya | collected 2012-07-27 ... | reverse complement strand
CGAGGACCCTGGACTCGCTGTCCAAGGCCATGAAGGCGTCCACGCCGAAGGTCGTGTCCTGCAGGGCGGATTCGAGGGACGGCGTGCAGGAGGCCGCGAAACGCGTCACGGAGAACGCGGCATGGTACAAGACGCACAGGAAGTCGCTTTCCAAGGCCGTGAAGGCCGTCGAATCGTCCAAACTCGACAAGACCGTCGACGACGCGCAGGCATTGTATGACTCGACCGATGGAAAGGTCGCGGACGACAAGACCCGCGAGGAGCTGAAGCAGGCGATCTCCAAGCGCGACGCCGGCGCGATTGCTAAGGCCGTGAAGGCGGTCAACGACTCCAAGACGGCGAAGGAGAAGGCCGACGCCGAGGCGAAGGCCAAGGCCGAACAGGAGGCCGCCGCCGCGGCTGCCGCGGCACAGCAGGCGCAGACGTCGCAATCGCAGTCGTATTCGAGCGGCAAATCGTCCTCATCCAACGGCGGTTCCTCGTACACGCCACCACAGTCCAGCAACAACAATGGCGGTGGATCGTCCTCGTCGGGCGGTTCCAATTCCGACCTGCACATCGTCATCGGTGGCAGCGGCGTGCCCGCCCAGAACGGGCAATGCAGGCCAGGAAACACTTGCATGGATGGCGTCTGCAACACCTGCCCATGATCCGCCATATGATGCGTGCCTTTCTTCCCGCTGATGTCCAAACCGGACTGGTGAAAACTGGGTTTTGATAGTCATGTGTGCGCGGCCGGGCCATCCGACCGCGTCATGACCATCAAGACAAAGGAGAAAACCAGTGGGTTTTGCAAGGAAGAAGGCCGTCAAGGCGGCGGTCGCCGGCCTCGCGGCGGGCGCGATGCTGCTCACGGCCATGCCGGCCTACGCCGGCATCGGCTCCGGCGGCGGGGGAGTCCACGGTGGAGGCGGCAACGTCGGCCCGAGCGGCGACATCCTTTACCTCCAGGACGACAGCAACTACGCTGATTCGCCGGCCCAGGGCTGGGGGCAGGCGTCCATCGACTACGCGCTCCAGGCGATGCGGAACTCGGGATACAACATTCCCACCGATGACAGTTACGCCATCGTGTCCCGGATCAAGAGCTCCTGCACCGAGGCGATCAACCAGGCCGTCGCCGACAAGTCCGACGGCGACGCCACCCAGGCGCGTGTGATCGGCGTCGCCGCGACCATCGCGGACGGGTCGAACGGCTTGGTCCCGTGGGGCACGAACCCGACCGATTTCCGCAACCGTTTCGATGCGAACTGGAACGCCCTGGGCGACAAGAGCGACGACCTCAAGGGCTACAACAGCACCTGGGTCCAGAAAGTGTATGACAAGTTCGCGGACCAGATCACGACGACCGGCGCCCAGTATCCGACCGGCGTGCAGGTCGTGTGCGTCGCGGTCAACAACCAGCAGCCGCCCCGCGACTATGATCTGACCGTCACCACCAACCACAAGCAGCGGACCGATCTGAAGGTCGGCTCCACCGATCCGATCGGCGACACGCTGCATGCGAGCAACAACGGCAGCAGCATCAGGGAGAACCTGAACGGCACCGCCATCATCCACTACGAGGGCCAGAAGAACGGCTACGTCGCCGCGAAGACGGTCAGCAAGCCGATCACCTTCGCCAACTCGGGCGACACGCAGCTCGACAACCTCGCCACCCCGGCCGACTTCGGCATGAGCCACTGGCAGGAAGGCCAGTACTGGATCGACATCCAGGTGGCCAAGCAGGGCAAGATGAAAGCGGCCGTCGACACGACCGACAAGGACCCGTCCGAGACCTGGACCGTGAGCGCCGAACCGCCGACCCCGCCGACCAAGACCATCGACGAGGGCGTGAGCGCCGACAGCATGACCAACCGCACCGTCATCACCTACGGCACCGGCAAGGGCGGCTACGAGATGACGCTCAAGGACAAGATCACGGCCAACGGCATCGACTACACCGTCGGCAACTACAAGCTTGTCGACAAGACCGACGGCCGCGACGTGTCCAACGAATTCACCGTCAACTGGGACCGTGAGAAGAACGTCGTCTCGGCCGTGCGCACCGCCGGCAAGGGCGAGATGCCGCTCGACCATGAGATCGAATTCAGCTTCGACATCACCGTCAGCAAGCCGAAGGACTTCAAGAAGGTCAAGGACCACGCGACCGGCAAGTGGAACCAGGAGCCCGAGGCCGACGCCGGCAGCAGGGAATTCGACACCTGGCAGCCGAACCCGGATAAGAGCTGGATCTACATGCAGGACGGCAAATGGCAGGCCGTCATCGACCCGCAGGAGACCAACCAGACCGGCGGCGACTCCCACACCTACCTCGATGGCGACAAGGTCGGCAGCGTCGTCAACGGCACCGTCGGCAAGAACCTGATCCAGGCCCCGAGCAAGCTCGTCCTCACCGACGACTGGACGGCCGCCGACTACATCTTCGACGCCGACACGAAGAACATCCGCGTCTATGAGGCCGCGGCCGGCACCGATCGCGAAAGCAGCGTGAGCGACATCGTCAACACCGGCAAGGACGTGACCAGCCAGTTCGACATCACCGTGAACGGCACCAAGGCCACCGCCACCGCCAAGGCCTCCTACCTCAAGGGACTGAAGGGACTGAAGAACCCGAAGCAGGTCACGCTCCTGATCCCCGGCAAGATCAACTTCGCCGACGGCAAGGGCGCGGAACAAGTGCGCAAGGACTTCGGCAAGGCCGCGGGCGACGAACTCACCTTCTGCACGGCCCCGAACGGCAAGGACCTGACCAACAGCGGTTCCGAGACCGTCAACAACCACACCGAGCCGACCAACGAGCCGCAGATCTGCGGGTACATCCCGCCGGTCAAGAAGGATGTCGTGAGCGAGGCGAGCCAGGGCGGCGACCAGGAGAGCGTGGACGGCAAGGTCGTCCAGCCCGGACAAAAGGTCGAATACCAGCTCAACACGCAGCCGCAACTGCCGTCCGACCTCGCCTACGAGGTCAAGTCCGTGAGCTTCACCGACTCCTACGACGCCTATCTGAAGCCGGACAAGCAGACCCTGGAGATGATGGACCTGAACACCGGCAAGCCGGTGAGCAAGAAGAAGTACACGACCAAGTGGGATGATTCCAAGCACATGTTCACCCTGACCGTCACCGACCAGGAGACGATCAGCCAGTGGCGCGCGGGCACCAGCCCACGCCTCCAGGTCCGCTTCGAGGGCACCGTCGCCGACGACGCCCCCACCGACCACAAGGTCGGCAACAAGTGGGTGCTGACCCTCAACAACTCGCTGACCCCGAGCAACGAGGTGTTCAACATCCCGCCGAAGCTCGACCCGGTGAAGAAGGACACGCAGAAGGACCCGACGATCAGCATCGACGGCAAGACCGCCCTGCTGGGAGACGAGATCTACTACCGCGTCGACATCGACGCCAAGCAGGACAACCAGGCCTACAAGGTCTGGAGGCTCGGCATGACCGACGACTACGACGACGAGTACCTCAAGCTCGACGCCACCAAGGTGGAGATCACCGACGAGACAGGCAAGGACGTCACCGGCAGGTTCAATATCCAGGACAAGGACGGCGTGCTCTACGCCTACGCCAAGCTGGTCGACACCGAGATCCCCGCGACGGGCGAGACCGTCAAGGGCGACCCGCAGCCGACCGACCTCAAGGCCTACAGCGAGTCCGACGAGCATGACCCGCTCACCCAGCCCGCCATCGACCAGACGCTCCTCGGCCACACGTACACCGTGACCATGCCGATGACCGTCATCAAGGTCACCGACGGCTACGTCGTGAGGAACAAGGCCACGCAGGTGCTCAACAAGATCCGCAAGGACACCAACGAGGTCACGAACCCCCTGAAGCCGATCAACCCGGCCAAGGACGTGACCGTGAAGGTCGGCGGCGCGTCCGCCGACGGCAAGAGCATCTACAAGGGCCGCAGCTTCCTCTACCAGCTCGACAGCTCCATCCTGCCGGCCAACCGCGCCTACCCGCAGGTCGACAAGTGGGACATCGTCGATTCCCTCGACCCTGCCTTCGACGAATACACCGGCCAGTGGGCCGTGTACGCGACCCGCGACCTGCTCTCGGGCGGCGAACTCGTCGCGGCCAAGGGCGACCGGATCGCCGGCAGCGATTTCGATAGCTCCAAGCTCGGAGGCGACCTCTTCACCCTCTCCACGGCCACCGTCGACGGCCGCAACGTCGTCACCATCGAAGCGACCGACCGCTACAAGGCCCTCGCCTCCGACGACTCCCACGAGGCCGGCTGGCGCGTCTACATCCAATGCAGGCGCCTCGCCGTCACCGACCGCCACGAGAACCAGTTCACGGAGCACTACAACGACAAGGACCTCGAATCCAACGTCGTATGGACCCGCACCCCGGACATGACCCCGAGCATCTCGGTCGAGAAGTGGGACCGCAAGTCCGGCTGGCCGAACGGCGACCGCGACTCCTCCAAGGACGCGCTGACCGTCTCCGGCGACACCGAGATCGTGTTCACCATCACGAACACATCCAAGACCGACCCCGACACCAAGCAGGGCGCGGTGTTCCGCACCAAGGACCTCAAGCTCGAGGACTCCACCATCGTCGGCGACGGCGAGGTCGTGGACCTCAAGTACCCGTCCGACTGGGACACCAGGGTGCTCAAGCCCGGCGAGAGCGTCGAGGTGACCGGCACGCTCAAGGGCGTCACCAAGACCCACACCGACCGCGCCAAGGTCACCGGCACGCCTTTGACCGAATGCCCGGTCGACACGTCGGCCCCGTTCGGTGACGGCACCTCGGACGACGAGTCCGATTCCAAGTCCGACGCCAAGACCGAAGGCAAGTCCGATGACGTCGTCACCATCGACGGCAAGGACTACTGCGCGGACACCAAGGTGGAGTCTGCCACCGACGACTGGAACGGCATGAGCGTCAACCTCGCCACCACCGGCTCCGCCGTCTACGGCATGGCCGCCGCGGCCGCCGCGCTTGCCGCGGCCGGCATCGCCATGGCAGTGGCGCGCCGCCGCAGGAAGGCGACGCTGGCCGGAGCGGAGCACGCCTCCGATGCCCAGTGACAAATGAATAACTGAACGACGACGCGGCCGGTCCCTCCGGCCGCGCCTCCAGCCCGCGCATGGACGCGCCACTTCTTCTCCAATTTCTCTATCCCCAAGTGGCGTCCGGGTCCGACTCCCGGCACGGGCACCGGAAACGGGCGGCACCATTCTCCTTGTGGCGGATCGGTCCGTCTTCCTTTCGCATGATGCCGTCCCGTTTCCATGTTCCGCTGCCCACGGAACGCCGGACGGGAACCATGGCACTCGAAGCCCGGCTGACGGCGGCGGAGCACGAAGACCCCGGCGATGATTCATTGGCGGGGCCTTTCCGTCTGCCGTCCAAAGACCTTCGGTTCGGCATGGATGTCCAAACCGGAGCCCCTTAGACGGCCATACCGTGGTCATGTCATCAAAACAAGTCGAAAGGAAGACATCATGTACGGAATCACCCTCGCGGCAAGCGGCAGCAGCGTCATCACCAGCGCGTTGCAGCTCTTCAGCCAGTTCGCCATCATCGGCGGCGGCCTATGGGCCGTGTGGGGCGTCATCACCCTCGCCGGAGGACTGAAGGACCAGAACGGCCCCGCGACCCAGTCGGGCGTCTGGCAGGTCGTCGGCGGCGCCATGATCATCGCCGCCGCGGCCCTGTTCTCCAACATCGCCCTGTAGACGGGAGGCCACGCATGGTCGATTTCATCGTCGGCATCCTCAACTCGATAGGGTCCGGCGTCGGCGACGACCTCGTGGCCGACCTGCTGAAGACCCCCGCCGAATACAACGCGGGCATGTACCAGCTGAGCCTGACCGTCGCCCGCTCGGCAGTCAAACCCATAGCCAGCACGATACTGGCGATCATGTGCGTCCTGGAACTCGCCAGGGTCAGCACCCGGGCGGACGGCGACCGTGAGCTGGGCGTCAAACTCGTCGCCATGGCGATGTTCAAGCTCACGCTCGTGTTCACCGCGGCACAGCACAGCGAGCTCATGCTCCAGGCCATCGACGAGATCGGCGACAGCGTGCTCGGCGGCATCCATTCGGCGGCGCCCACCACCGGCGCGTCCACGGGACTCGGCCTTGGCGACAGCATGCGCGACGCCATAGACTCCGCCGGCGCGATGGGGCAGATACCGTGCCTGATCCTGCTGCTCATCCCGTTCCTCGTCTCCAAGGGCGCGACCATCGTCGTCACCGTCGTCATCCTCCTGCGGTTCGTGCAGATCTACATGCTCACCGCGTTCAACCCGCTGCCGATCGCGTTCATCGCCCAGGAGGAGACCCGCCAGTGGGGCATCAACTACTTCAAGCAATACGCGTCGCTGGTGTTCCAATGCGCGACCCTCTATCTGGCGATCCTCATGTACCGCAAGCTCGTGGGCGGCACGCTCAACCCGAGCAAGTTCAAGGACGGCGACAGCCTCTCCGGCTGGGTGATGGACAACTTCACCGGCCTGCTCCTGGCGAGCGTCATGCTCATCGGCATCGTCATGGCGGCCAACTCCGTCGCCAAAAAGCTCTTCGGCGGCGAATGAAACACAACGCAATCCACGAAAGGAAGCAATCATGGCGTTGCAGATGCCCGTCTACAGGGAACTGACCACCATCGAATCGAAGGTGTTCATGGGGATGAGCTGGCGGCAGTGCCTCGCCGCCGTCATCCTCGCCATCGTATGCGGGGGAGGGTATGTCGGCCTGTGGTTCGGGCTGGGCATGGATCCCAACCTCGCCATGTACCTGATCTTCCCGCCCGGTCTGCCCGTGGCCATATGGGGATGGGTAAGGCCCAAGGGGCTCATGCCCGAGAAATACCTGAAATACATCCTGCGCCACTACACGCAGCGCGAGGTCTACCTGCTCGACGGTCCAGGCAGACCATACCGCACCGGCGCGAAACCAACGATCAAGGAAAGGTGAAAGAGTGTTCGGCAAGAAGAAGACCCGGGACGAAGAAGGGCCCGAGGCCGGGGAGGCCAGGGCGAAGGAGCACAGGAAAAAGAAGGCGCACCTGCCGAAGAGCGTCAAGCAGCTCATCGGCTACGACTCCATGCTGCGCAACGGGATCGCCAGCCTGGGCGACGGACGGTGGAGCGCCACCATCCTCTTCCAGGACATCAACTACCAATTGAGCCCGGAATCCCACCAGATGGAGATCATCGACCGGTGGGCCAAACTCATCAACAGCTTCGAGGCCGGACAAAGCGTGCAGATCGCCTCCTACACGCGCTCACGCGGCGTGCGCGAGATCCTCGCCGACGTGATGATGGACGAGAAGGGCGACAGCCTCGACCACTACCGGCTCGACTACAACCGGCTCGCCCAGGGCAAGCTCGAATCCGTCAGCCGCAACACCAGCACCGTCAAGACCCTGACCGTCACCGTCCGCGAAAGCGACGAGCAGGCCGCCGTCGCGAGCCTGAACGCGTTGTGCAACAACCTCGTCAGCCAGATGCGCTCCATCGACGCATGCAAGGCCACCCGACTCGACCGCGAGCACCGGCTGCGCCTCATGGCCGAGGTGCTCCGCCCCGGCGAGGAGTTCCGGTTCGACGAACGCCGTTTCGAGCATCAGCCCGGCAAACCCGACACCAAGGACCTCGTCTGCCCGTGGAGCATCGACGCGCGAAACCCGACCATGCTCGACATCGAATCCCTGGACTCGCAATACCTGCACCGCACCATGTGGGTGTCCAGCCTGCCGCCGGAACTGTCCGACCAGCTCGTCAACGACCTGACCGGCCTGCGCGCCCGCGTCGACGTGAGCATCCACCTCGCCCCCATGGACCGCGGCGAGAGCATGACGCTCGTGCGCCGCAAGAACGCGGAGATCAAGATGCAGGTCATGGACCAGCGGCGAAAGAACCGCAAGCAGGGCCTCGACCCCGACGACCTGCCCGACGACCTCGCCGACCAGCAGGAACAGCTCGGCCAACTGCGCGACGAGCTGCGCTCCACCAATCAGAGGCTCGTGGACTCGATCATCGTGATCGGAGTGTCCGCGGCAAGCCAGGAGGAGCTGGAAATCGCGTGCAGGAACGTGAAGGCCAAGGTCAACGCCCAGTCGTGCACGGCCGAGAGCCTCAAGTTCATGCAGATGGAAGGACTGACGGCCGAACTGCCCCTGGGCAACAACCCGCTGCCCATGAAACGCACCCTGACCACGAACAGCGCCGCCATCCTCATCCCATTCACCACGCAGGAGGTTTTCGAGCCGCACGGCCTGTTCTACGGAAGCAACGCGAGGAGCGGCAACCCGATCCTCGCGGACCGGCGCAGCCACATGAACTCCAACGGATTCGTGCTCGGCACGTCCGGCGGCGGCAAATCCTTCACCGTCAAACAGGAGATCGCCGGCATGTTCCTCAACCGCGACGACGAGGTCATCGTCATCGACCCGGAACGCGAATACCTCGCCCTCGCCCAGGCGTTCGGCGGGCAGATCATCCAGATCAGCGCCGGCACCGGCACGCGCGTCAACCCGATGGACATCGTCCTGGAGGACGACTCGGCCTCCGACCCCGTCAAGGACAAGACCAACAACGTGGTCTCCATGATCGGCGCACTCATCGGCGGCATCGACGGACTCGACCCGCTCCAGAAGGGACTCGTCGACCAGTGCGTCAGCAACCTGTACACGCGCTACCGCAACCAGGGCGGGGGAGTGGTCCAGCCCACGCTGCAGGACCTGCACGACGAATTGCAGACGGGCGGCGACCAGGTGAGCCGGTACCTCGCCGACGCGCTCAACCCGTACATCACCGGATCCATGAGCGGCTTCAACGGGCAGACCAACGTGGACCTGTCCAACCGGTTCACCGTGTTCGACGTGTCCGGCCTGTCCGGCGAGCTCAGGACGTTCGGCATGATGGTCGTCATCGACCAGGTGTGGAACCGCGTCATCCGCAACAAGGCCAACGGACGGCGCACCTGGCTGTACGTCGACGAGTTCCACCGCTTCTTCTCGAACCAGTACGCCGCCGCGCAGTTCAAGGACATCTACAAGCGCGCCCGCAAATACGGGCTCGGCGTCACCGGCATCACCCAGAACGTCGAGGAGATCCTCGACCTCCAGGACGCGCGAGAGATGCTGTCCAACTCGGACTTCCTCATGCTCCTGAGCCAGAACAGCACCGACGCGGACGCGCTGTGCGAGCTGCTGACCCTGAGCGAGGAGCAGCGCCAGTACTTCACCGGCGTGCTGCCCGGCCAGGGACTCATGAAGATCGGCAGCGCCTACGTGCCGTTCGACGGGCGCATCCCCGCGGGCGGCGACCTCTACCGGCTGTACTCCACGACCTTCCAGGAAGGAAAGTAACGCATGAGCGGAACCCAAGCCCACCACGCCGGAGGCACACGCGCCCGCATCGGACGCGCGGCCACCGGCGTGGTGTCCAGCGCCGCGCAGTTCGGCTCGGACCGGACCGACATCGCCGATTCCATGGGCCACACCACCGCCGAGATGGCGGGACGCGCCGGCATGTACGGCATGTCCTCCACCATGCACGGCGTGGGCTGGACGGCCGGCAAGGCGCGGCGCGTCATGAACCGCGGCAAACGCGCCCTGCGGTCGGGCAAGGGAATGCGCAAGACGGCCGGCAAACCCAAGGCGCTGTCCGAGGCGAAGCCCAGCGAGAAGATCGGCAAGTTCGCCGCAAAAGGCAAGGCGAGCAAGCGGATCGGCAAGCACATAGGCGCAGGCATTGGAAAAGCCGGCCAGGGCGTCAAACGGATGGGATCCACCGGCATGGGCTGGATGGACGAAGCCGGCGCGAGACTCACCGCGGCCGACGACGACTTCGCATCCAAGCTGGGAAGCACCACACGCGACCTGTCCTTCAAAGCGGCACGCGCGGGCGTGAAAGGCGTCAACTCGTCGGCCAAATTCATCTGGAGGCACCGCCGCGCGCCCGTCAAGGCGGTACGCGGCGCGAAAGCCACCGGACAGGCCGCCGTGCGCGCCGCCCGCGCCGCCGCGAACTTCGTGCGCATGGCCGCATCCCGCGTCATCGCGGGAGCCGCCTCCATCAGCCTTCCCATCATGCCCGTCATCGCGGCCATGCTCGCGGTGCTCGGCGTGCTCCTGGCCGTCATGGGCGCGTTCCTGGGATCCAGCGCCAGCGAATCCACGGTCGCGGGCGTGCCCGCCGAATACGAGGCCGACGTGATCCGCGCCGGATCCATCTGCCAGGTCGTCACGTCGAGCATCATCGCCGCCCAGATCGACCAGGAGTCCAATTGGAATCCGAAGGCCGGCAGCTCCGCAGGAGCGCAGGGCATCGCGCAGTTCATGCCGTCCACATGGGCGTCCGCGGGCAAGGACGGCGACGGCGACGGCAAGGCCGACATCTGGAACCCGCACGACGCGATCTGGAGCCAGGGCAACTACATGTGCGGCCTCGCCTCGCAGGTCGAGACGGCCAAGAAGTCCGGGAAGCTGACCGGCGACACGCTCCAGCTGACCCTCGCCGCCTACAACGCCGGTCTCGGCAGCGTCCTGAAATACGGCGGCATACCGCCCTTCACGGAGACCACCAATTACGTGAAAAGGATCGTCGACCTGGCCCAGACCAAATACACCTCCTCGGGCGGTACCGGAGACTCGGGGCCGACCGTCGGCGCGCTGAGCCCGAAGCTCGTCATGAGCGACAGCTGGCACGTGAACATCGAAGCCATGGGCCTGCACTACACGCGCTTCCCCGACTACGACACCTACCAGTGCACCTGGTGGGCCGCGATGCGACGCAACCAGATCGGCAAACCCGTCGACGCGCACATGGGCAACGGCGGCCAGTGGAACGACACCGCGGCCCGCCTCGGATACAAGGTGGGCCGGAGCCCGAAGCCCGGCGACGTGATCGTCTTCGAGCCCGGCGTGCACGGCTCCAGCGCCTACTACGGCCACGTCGCGGTCGTCGAACAGGTCAATTCAGACGGATCGATCCTCATCAGCCAGTCCGGCACCGGCTGGATGGCGGTCGTCACCGAGACGATCAGCGCGTCCGACCTCAAGGCCATGGGCAACGGCGTCAGCTTCATCCACTAGGAAGGAAAAAGAATGGACGAGCGCAAAAGGAACATCCTCATCATCGCGGCCACGACCGCGGCCGTCGTGCTCATGGTCGTCGCGAACATCGCCTTCATCCTCATGCATCCGGCCGGAACGGAAGATCGGAACAAGCTCTCGGCATCCGACGTCAAGGCGGAGACGTCAACGTCCACGCCGGCCGTGAGGCACCAGAAACCATTGGAGGTATGCGAGAAGCTCGCTCCGAAGGCTACCGCTGCCTACGTCGGCAAGACCGACGACCGGGACCGGCTCATCAAACGATACTTCGCATCCGACGCGCAGGGCCTGAACATCCCCATCGACCGAATCGCCGACCAGCCCGACGTGCAGGCGTCCGGCGGCATGAACGCCGGTACCTCCACGACCGCGACGTGCAGCGTATGGACAGGACTCGAATCGCCATGGACCCTCACATGGCGATGGACCGCCGACAAGGGCTGGAAATGCACCGGCATCAGCGGGCCTCTCGAAGGCGCGTACACCGTCCTCGGCGACAAGGCGCCGGCGGAAGACAAGGACGACGAGGAATGATCAGGACCGACAGGAAGACGGGCGAGCCGATCCTCAGCCCCAAACTCACTGCCGACCAGCTGCACGCCATGGCCAACGACCCCGGCTGGCGCCCATGGATGCGCCTCATCGCCGACCATCCGCACGCATGGCCGGCACTCATCGACTGGTGGCACACCACGCAGAAGCAGGGCTTCGACGCGGCTGGAGCGGCGCCGAAGCCTCCCGAATCCATGCGCCGTCGCCGCCGTGTCGCCATACCGGCCGCGCCATTGCCTCCTGAAGACGAACCAGGACAGGAACCCGTGCCGGCATCTATGGAATCCGTGGATGAGACCCGGACCGCTGGGCCGGAGCCATCCCAGTCGCAATCCTCCGTTTCCGGTTCTTCCCACGGACCGGAAACGGAACAGTCCCATCCCGACGATTCCGCCGAGAAGGCATTGAGGGACGCCGATGGCGATTTCGCGGCACTCGAACAGGTCGCCGACCTGGAGCCAACCACAATGAGCCTCCCGCCCATATCGGAACCGGAACCGACGGAAACCGGGAAAACCGAGAGACCAGGAGGGCTGTCGGCGACCGTCACCTACTCGGCCGACCTCGACGATCTGAAGGTGCGACGCGTCTTCCCGGTCGGGAAAGCGCTCGTCGCGATCGTCATGGCCGCGAGCCTCGTCGCCATGTCCTGGATGGGACTGCAAATCAAAAACCGCCACGCCGCCGCCATGCGGCAAGAGGCGCATGAGACCGCAATCAGCGCATGCGACTCGGCCGACGCGGCACGCAAGACCATCCAGTCCGACCTGGACAGGACCACGGCCAAAGCCTCCAAACTATCGAAGGACACCAGTAGCGGCCAGGTCGCGGACCCCAAGACGCTTGATGCGTTGAATCGGCTTCTGGACGCAAAGACGACCACCATCAAGGGTTCCTGCGCGCCCGACGCCGCCACATCCGACGTGGACAGGACCACGGCGTCGCTGCGCAGAACGACCAAAGAGCTCAAGAACCGTCTCGCCGATCTCAAGACCGCAACCAAGGCCGTCACCGACAGCAAACTCGACAAGACAGTGGACGACGCGAACGCGCTGTACAAGGAGACCGACGGCAAGGTGGCGGACGACAAGACCCGCGCAAGCCTGCTGGACGCCATCAAAAAACGCGACACGGCCGCCATCGCGAAAGCCGTGAAAGAGGTCAACGAATCGAAGACGGCGAAGGAGAAGGCCGACGCGGAGGCGAAGGCCAAGGCCGAACAGGAAGCCGCCGCCGCGCAACAGCAGGCGCAGGCATCGCAATCCCAATCGGCTCCACAGCGGCAAACACCCTCGTATTCGGGAGGAAACCAATCCCAAGGAAGTTCCGGAACCGGACGACGCCCGTCTTCGGGAGGCTCGTCGTCCTCCACCAACACGGGCGGAGCCTCGCCGGGATGGTCCGTGCCCGCGCCATCAGGCGAGGACACCGGCCTGCCCGGCAACGATCCGGGGCTCTGACCGGTAGAACACCCGCCGCGCCAGAATCTCAGGTTTTGTGGTTAATGCAATCTCCGGCGTGTTATTGTTGGCCATCGTAGATCGCTTAATCGTCGCGTTGGCGACATTTATGCGGCTAAACGCAGTCGGCTCGTACCGTTGGCTGCGTTTAGCCGTTTTCCGTTTTTGACCGCGGTTATACGGTTTCGTCGTGAACGGTGATGGGTGATGGGAGCCTCATGGAAACCGATTCGGGGACGCGTTCTTTCATGAGCGTCAGCCAATGCGAGGCCGTCCGCAGGGGGATGTCGAAGACTTCCGTCAAACGTTTTGTTGCGGGACCTTTGTTGAGCTGAGTGACCGAATAGACTCGTGAGGCCCATTTCAGGGTGTCGGATGTAGGACCTTGCTTGCGGAGTGCGGCAAAATCGACGCTGCTCAGCACGTCATGTTCCCAGTCCGGCAGCGGGCCAAAGATATGGGTTCCGGCATCCGTGATCTCATAGGACCATAGCGGGGGATGATAAGAGCGGATGATCTGCTCGATGGGCAGCCGCGCGATGTCCCTGATTTTAAGTTCGCGTGTGGTGCCTATCTCGCAGTTTCGCAGCACAATTCGCCGCTCTTCCTCGCTGTATCCCATGTGCAGGCGGATGTCGTATTTCCCGATGCGGTCCTCCGTCGCGCGGATGCAGTATTCGGCCCTGACGGCGATTCCCGGAGCGATGGAGACGAATGTCGTTCGGTCCATGCGATCCAAATCCGTGAAGACGATGAACTTCCATTTGTCCACGTTGAGGGCGTAGGTGTTGGGCTTCATGCGGCCTTCCTCCATCCTTCGGAGTGCTTGAGCGTGGATTTCGGCTTGGCGATGGCCGTGCCCGGCCATGCCTTGCGGCTGAGGAACGGGTGGAGTCCTCGCAGGTTGTAGATGCATTTGTCGTTGTCCAATTGCGCGAGCTCGTCGGGCGTGAGGAGTTCGCGGCCGGTGCGCTGGTAGTTGGTGGTGTGGCTTCCGGACACGCCCTTAGAATCGCTGGTGGTGCGGATGTCGATGGTCTCCTTGCCGAGCAGCTTGCTGAGCCATTCGGTGGTGGACTGCTCGTTGCCGCCGAGGAAGAGCACCGAGTCGCAGTTGCCGACGATGGTCTCCCACGAGTCCTTGTACATGGTCTTCAACTGGGCGATGGTCTGGAGGATGATGCTGACGCTGACCTTGCGCGAGCGGATCGTGGCGATGAGCTTGTCGAAGTTCGGGATGCGGCCCACGTTGGCGAACTCGTCGAGGAAGCAGTGCAGCGGCGTAGCGAGGCATTCGCCGGGGTAGCTGCGGCAGCGGCGGATGATGCTGTCGAACAGGCACTGGTAGAAGATCGCGGCCAGGAAGTTGAAGGTCGGGTCCTCGTCGGGCAGGGCGAGGAACACGGCCGTCTTCCCGTTGGGATGCCTGTACCCGCCATCGTGCTCGTCCTGGTATCCGCCGATCCGGTCGATGCCGAGGTTGTCGTCGGAGAGGATCTCCCTGACCGGGCCGACGGTCAATGGGGCGAGGCGCACGCCGAGGCTGATGATGATTCCCTTCTTGGTCTCTCCCGCGCCCTGGGTGAAGGGCCGGTACTGGCGGGCGGCGAACTTCAGGCCCTGGGCGAGCCGCCATGCCTCGCGCAGGTCCGGGTCGTCGTGGTCCGCGTCGTCGCGTTCCCATTCGGCGCGGGTCTCCTCGTAGATCTCCGTGGCGGTCCGGGCGACGGCGTCGACCTGGCTTTCCTTGGTCTCGTCCTGTTCGCTGGCCTCGAGCAGGTCGCGCATGTCGGCGACGGCGTTGAGGGTCTGGCCGGCGTCGATGCGCAGGCAGTCCTTGAGGATGTCGTCGGGCAGGTAGTAGACGAACGCGGTGAGCGCGGTCAGCAGGCTGCGTTCGGATTTGGTCCAGAAGTCGTCGGTCTGGTGCTCCTTGGGCGTGGAGCCGTTCGTGTTGTCCATGATGTTGGTGACGAGGCGCATGATCGCCACGTCGGGCTTGTCGGGGTCGATGTAGCGCATGGGGTTGAATTTCGTCTCGCTGGTCAGGTCGACCAGGTCGAGCTGCTTGACCGTGTAGCCCATCTTCTCCAGTTTCCCGCCGGTCTTCGCGTAGAGTTCGCCCTTCGGGTCGGTGCACGCGTAGTTCATGCTGCCCTTGAGGATGTTGGGGATGACGTGCGTGGCGGTCTTGCCTGAACCGGAGCCGCCGATCACGGTGGTGTTGAGGTTGCGTCGCGTGGCCTGCGCGTCGAGGCTCAGGCCCTCGGTGGCGGTCATCTGGAGGTTCTGCCTGGTATCGCCGTCGGTGTATGGCGCCATCTCCCGGCTGGTCGACCAGCGTGCGGAGCCGTATTCCTCTCCTTCCCTCCAGTTGCGTTGGCTCATGCTCCACCGGTAGAGGTGGAACAGGCCGACCGCGCACGCGCCGGCCAGTCCGCACAGGAGGCTGGTCCGGTCGAATCCCAGGGCGAGCGGATGCCGGAGCATGGTCGTCATGCCGTCCATGATCCGTTCCATGCTTTCACCGGCCGCGATGCCGGCCTGGACGCGGGCGGCCGTGAGGTCGGCGAGCCAGAATCCCGCGAGGATGGTCAGAGTCTTTACGATGATTCCTCTGATGAGTTCCATGATGGTTCCTTTTCTATTGTTTTCTTTCGTTGAGGTTTTCCTTGAGTCTGGTCTTGAACCGGTCGTACAGCGTCTTCCTGCTGGTGATCTTCCCTCCGTCCGGTCCTGTTCCGGTCCCGGCGTCGGGCACGTCGGCCGCTTCCGTGTCCCGCGTGACGGCAGGCGGGGGTGGAAGTGTCGTGATGATGGTCATGCCGTCCGGTTCGACGTCGATGCTGAACGGTCGTCCGTCGGCCATGAGCGTGGACATGAGCCGGCCGACGTGGCCGTTGATGTCGATCCATTCGCCGGGGCCGGCCTTGTCCGGCTTGGCGGCGCTGACGGTGGTCCGTGTCATCGTTCTCCGTCCGGCTCGTCGTGGCTGGGGGCGAACGCGAGGCTCG
>ERZ808242.1141-NODE-1141-length-16124-cov-9.067957_pt1 | contig 16124 bp, 13 predicted proteins | sample MGYA00521244_ERZ808242 | MGnify/ENA primary metagenome ERZ808242 (study PRJEB31516, sample SAMN03275573) | gut metagenome | biome: mammalia-associated habitat; material: feces | host: Papio cynocephalus | place: Kenya | collected 2012-07-27 ... | reverse complement strand
AAATGTTTGCGCTAATTTAGAAAAGCGTATATAATTGTAGTAATTGGTGGTGGAGGCCACCAATAAATAAACACAATAAAATTAACAAGGAGGAAACAATGAAAGTTGTTAAAGGTCTGCCTTTCCTAGCTATGGGCGTTTTAACCTTGGGTCTAGTTGGTGCTACCGTCTTGACGCCATATGCTAGTGCTATTAACCAGACCGTTACAGTTACTGTTGATGGTGGTCTGTCTATCGGCGGTGATAACGGTTCAGTTGGCAAGGATTTAGCTAGTGCTACGGCACGGCTAGGTGCTAACGCAAAGGAGGATACCAATAGCGTCAACGTCTATGCTGCTAGTAACGATACCGGTTTTAACATCAACATTGAGGATGCTGACGACAACACTAATCTAGTTAAGCCAGCTGATGCTAACGCTCATACCGAAGAGGCTACTATTCCAACTAGCGCCAACGTCGCTGCGGGTACGGCTGCTTGGGGCTGGCGTGCGGGTGATGACGATACTAAACTAGGTGCCGCAGCTTACAATGCTGTTCCTGCTAAGGGTAAAGCAGTTGCTATTGCCAGCAGCAATGGTTCTGGCGAAAAGAACGTTAAGCTAGGCTATGGCGTTTCCACCAGTCCGACTACTGCAAAAGGTAACTATACCGACACAGTAGTTCTGACTGCTGTTGCTAAATAGTATAAGCACAGTAGTAAATACACATATAATCCGCTCCACTGGGGCGGATTTTTATTGCGTAGTGGCTTGTGATACAATATGCATAAGCAAGAAAAGAGAGAAAGGAAGAGTAGATGAATTTGCTTAAGAGAATCGGTGCTTTATCTGTGCTTTTGCCAGCATTCGCTTTTGCGCTAGTTGTTGCTGCTTTGTTTGGTAACAAAGTCAGTGCGGAGGATGCGCAATATGGTGCAGGTGTAACAATCTCACCAGCTATTAACAGTGTAGAGTTGGCGCCAGGTGAAACCTACAAGGGCGAAATGAAGGTCACCAACAATTCGAAGATTGCTATGTCCTACGAAATATCGACTGGCAACTACACAATTGTAAATAATGACTATAGCGCACCCAATTACGAGAAGTCGGGCAAGTATAGCTTAATGAAGGACTGGACAACTGCTACCCCTAAAACGTTAAATAACTTGCAGCCAGGCGAATCTCGCACAGTGACTTATATTATTAAAGTTCCTTCAAATCCGCCAGCTGGCACGCAGTATGCGACGGTTTTTGCTAGTACTATTAACAATGAGAAGCTAAAAACTACCGGTATCCAGTCGATTGCACGTGCTGGCCTGGTTGTAACGGCCAATATGAAGGGCGGTAAAACGGTTGATCGCGTAACTATCCTAGACCAGAATATTCCGGGCTACCAGCCAGCTGCACCGTTAACTAGTACTTTCAAGGTGAAGAACGAAGGTAATATTGCTGCATCAACTACCTACAGTATGAAGATCACCTCATGGCTTAATGGTCGTACTGTATATGAGGATAAGTCTATTAGCTCTGGAGTGTACCCAGAGACTACGCGTGCCTTTGACCTCAAGTGGGAGGACTCGCGCATTGGCATCTACAATGTAGAACAGAAGGTTAAAGTTAACGGCCGGGACTATTCGATCAAGAAGGTTGTAGTGGCAATACCAATCTGGATAATCATTCTGGTGATTCTAGCGATTGTCTGCATGATTGTGTTTACGATTATTAACGTTAAGGCTGCACATGACGCTAAGAATGGCAACAAGGCTAAGTCTACAGCTAAGAAATCGTCACGTCGTACTACTAAGCGGTAATAAGCAATAGGATATAGTTATGCAATTGGATAAGTTTAAGAAAGATGCGGGGATGGTTTCGGCTACTGTAATGGTAGTAATCGGATCGTTACTGTCAGCGGCGGCTTTGCCTACTACAGTAGCTCAACAGGCTGGTGCCACCGAGCAGAATATAACAGTTACTGTAAAAGACTCTATTGAAATCACTATCCACAAGATTAACGGCAAAAATTTTGCAAACGGGCTAGCTAGCTATAGCAAGCACAATACTGTTGAATTTACGGTTAGCCACGATGCGACGGTCGAGCTGCGCTATGGTCAGACGGTTGTGTGGCATGGCCAGGCCAAGAAGGGGCAGGTGATTAAAGCAGAATTTGATCTACCTGGTCAGCCCGGCAATTACGAGCTAGTTATTGTGGCTAACGGCGAGGTCGATGGTGATGAAACATCGGGTTCAGCTAAGTTTGATTTGCAGTATAAGGCTTTCCTGCCGTCATTGGTGCCTGGTAGTGATGATAAGATTGGTGCGCCAAATACTGGTGCTTATGTGATGCTGGGTGGTTATGCCTTTAGTACTTCAACTATTGCATTCCTGATAATTCTAATTGCATTAGCTGTGCTAGTATCGGCTAGTCGCGATAAAATTCTAAAGAAGCAGCCTGCAACCGTGAAGTCAAGTAGTAAGTCTTCACGCAAGAAATAGCTGGGTAATCGAACCCATCGTCAGCCGCAAGCGACTGCCACCTCTCTTTGTGAAAGGGAGGTATTTTGTTGCGTAAACGAACCCCGTCACGGCTAACGCCTGTGCCACCTCCCTTCATGAGGGGCTAGGTTAATTTCCCGCCATTGTAGGGCGACAGATGATGTAGTCATCGGGTGGGTTAAAGTCTTGGTGTAGGACGAGATGAATTACTGGATCAAGCTCATTGGATCGAGCTCACAACTCCAGCCGGCCTTAGGGAGGCTGTCGGCAACCTTGACTAGAGTATCGCGGCGGGGTGACCGCACGATAATCTGCCAAGTATATAATCCACGTAAACGCTCATAAAAGGCGGGTGCGGGGCCTAGTAGATAAATTTGCCCGGCAAACTTACGTCGCAGTTCACCAGCTAGACGGCTAGACGCCGCAGCGGCGCCACGCTCGGTCTTATAGGTGCAGGTTAGTTTAAGCAAGTAAGCGAACGGTGGGAAGTGCCCTCGTTTGCGCTGCTTAATCTCATAATTGTAAAACGCTGAATAATCTTGTTTAGAACCGTATTGCACAGCCGGGGCGTCGGGTTGATAGGTTTGAATAATAGCTTTGGTGTCGAAATGGCTGCGCCCCACGCGGCCACAGACTTGGGCAATCAGTTGAAAGGTGCGCTCGCTGGCGCTGAAATCGGGCAGAGCTAGCCCAGCATCGGCTTGCACTACGCCTACCAAGGCCAAATTGGGCAGGTCCAGCCCTTTGGCAATCGTCTGAGTACCGATAATGATCTGGATGCTACCGTCCTTCAACTCGTCGTATAGATCCTGCACGGCAAAACCCTTCGCCGTGTCGCCGTCAAAGCGTCGCACTGTCGCTGTCGGGAATATTTTCTTTACTTCCTCTTCAATACGCTTGGTACCAATGCCTTTACTCTTAATATCGGCACTGCCACATTCGGGACATTTCAAAGGTGGACGCTGCTTGTACCCACACAAATGACAAATTAGGGCGAACTTATCATTATGGAGAGTGAGCGGTAAGTAGCAGTTGGGGCAGGTAGCAATCCAGCTACAGTTTTGGCACATAGTGGTGCTGGCGGTGCCGCGACGGTTATGGAATAATAATATCTGGCGATGTTGTTTGAGGGCTTCGCGCATGGCGTTAAGCAGGGACTTGCTAAATAGATAGCTTTCACTGCTAAAATTATCGCGTTTGGTTAGATCAATGATTTCGGTGATCGGACGCTTGGCGTCAGTGCGGGCGAGCTGTGTTAGCTTAATGATGGGACGCTTAAAATGCTTGGCTAGGCAATAGTCGCTGACTGACGGCGTGGCTGAACCTAAAATCAGGCGCGCCCTAGCTAGCTGGGTTAGGCGACTGGCTACTACATTAGTGCTGTAACGTGGTGCCTGTTCTTGCTTGTACGATGGTTCGTGACACTCGTCGACAACAACTAGCCCTAGATTTCGCACTGGCATAAACAGAGCGCTACGTGGGCCCACTATAACAATGGGTTCAGGGCAATTTAAAATGTAGTGCCACAAGATTACACGCTCGGAATCCTTCATAGCACTGTGGGTCACTACGACGTTAACGAACTCCTTTTGAAACTCTTGCACTAGCTGGGCGGTCAGGGAAATCTCGGGCACCAAAACGATGACCGACCGTCCCTCGGCGATGGTTTGCCGAGCCACAGCCTTATACACATTGGTTTTGCCGCTACCGGTGATGCCGTGGAGCAAAGTAGTGTCACTAGAGGTAGCTAAAATCTGCTCGACCGCCTGTTGCTGCCCCTCATTTAATGGCAGTGTCGTGGTGTCTAGCGTCTGAGTCGCCGTGACGTCGGGATGGTAATCTTTAATACGCTTGCGGTTTAGGCGTCCAGGTAAGATGGTTTGCCAAGTCATGCCACTGCTAGTAGCGTAAAACTTGGCCATCCAATCGTGCAGTTGTAGCAGGCTTTCTGGCAAGGGTTGATCATATACGATGCGCAAAATAGATTTATATTTAATTGGTTGGCCTTTTGCGTTGGTTAGGGCGGGGTTGGGGTCTTCGCGTCGTACGATACCCAGGCTGGACTTGCTGGTGCCTACTGGCACTTCAACGACTTGCCCCGCTAATAATCCCAGGTCAGAAGTATAGGTTAAAACGTCAGCCCATGCGCCGACTTTACCCACCATCTCCACCTCATAATATTTCATAGTTATATTATATCCTGTTGGGGCTAATTTTTGCTATAATAGCGGTGTATGTATTATGAGTCGAGGGCGCAAGCGGGGGCGAAGCTGGCTACCGAGCTAATTGATTTATATCGTTACAAGAACACGGCCATTTTGGCGCTATCTGATGGCGGCGTGGCGATTGGTTATCAGATCGCGATTTACCTGCATGCCGCCCTGAAGCGGTTGATTATGGAGACGATTCGGATTGAGGATGAGTCAGAAACTTATGGTACAATGCTGCCAGGTGGTGTTTTCGCCCCCAATCCCGATCTAGGTGAGTCTACTATGCAGTATTATTACGGTGAGTATGCGGGCGACCTAGAACAGAAGCTACGCGAAGCGACGTCTCGGATCAATAAAGTGGTGAGACCAGAAGACATATCGCCGGAAAGCCTGAGGGGCTACAATGTAATCGTGGTGGACGATGGTGTGCACGACGGCATGGCGCTAGATGCGGCCAGGGTGTGGCTAAAGCCCGCTCGCATTGAGCGGATGATTCTAGCAACTCCGCTAATATCAGTGCCAGCACTAGATAAGGCGCATATCTTATTTGACGAACTACATATTCTAAATGTAGTTTCTAACTTTATGCCAACTTCGCATTATTATAATCAGGATGATGTTCCAGATGAACCAATGATTAAGGCGATGATAGACGACAGCATTTTGCACTGGAAATAACTCCAATTCCTAAGAAAAATCTAATTATAATGCTATTGACAAAATAATACTGTTATGCTAATATTAATCATGAACACGAAAGGTGTGAGATGTAACGGAGGGTTACCGCTACGCTAAACGGGCTATAAATCCACGAGGGCTAGCGGTAGCCCTTTTTTAATAGAAAGGATTTATGGGAAATGGCAGGAACAAAAGCGGGCGCTAAGAAGGCAGCAATCACCAATAAGCTAAAGCACGGTAGTGACTTTTACGCACGGATTGGTCGCAAGGGCGGTCAGAATGGCAAAACTGGTGGCTTTGCAGCTAATCCAGAGCTAGCGCGCATTGCTGGTGCTAAGGGCGGTCGCATCTCGCGCCGCGGTCCAGCTAAGAAATCGATTGCAGTAGCCGATCAGAGTTCTGATTCTATTGTCGTCGTCAAGGCGGCCTAATTCTACTGACCGCAACCCGATAATTAAATAAGCTCACATCTCTGTGGGCTTATTCTTGTTATTTGCACGTTTACATATAAGCGTCGGTAATACCATTATTATTTTTATGGCCATTATCTATTGTCAGAATAATATATCTAGAAATTATATATAGTATAAGCAATATTATTTAATGATATGTCGCCGGAGGGCGCAATTGCGGGCGTCGTTGGCAGTCCATCGGGCATTGCAATTGAGGCAGTAGTAGCTCAAGTCGTTGCGGGATTGCATACCGGTCTGGTGGCACTTGGGGCAAAGCGAACGGTCGTGCAGCCAATTGCGATAGCCGTCCAATGCTTCTTCGATATCATCATCATCAATTTTATAGCCATAATGTGGCGCTAGCCTAGTAGCCACTCGCCAAGCGGCACGCTCCATCTGCAGTAGTTCGACGTCTTGAATAAAATCTTTGTGCGATAGCAGGGCGTGCCCCAGCTCGTGCAGTGTATCTATAGCGTTATCGGTGTAATAAATTTTGTGTTCACTATCTACCCAGCGAGCTCTATCGGAGGGCTCGAAGGTAAATTGGGGGTAATCTTGTTTTAACTGTTCGACTAGCTTGACCATATAATCTATTATAGTGTATTATTATGCTTAAGTAGTATTGAATTTTAAAACAGAGAGGTGCACATGGCAGAGCAAGATCCAGTAGATCAGTTTGTGGGACAGATAATAGATCAGAAGAATCTGGCGGGTATTACGCCAGAAATTAAGCGGCAGGTGGTGACCGAACTGAAGGGTCGCCTGATGGATCAGATTGATCGGGCTATGATTAACGCACTAAATCGTGACCAGCTAGATAAGTTCAATGCATTACTAGATGACCAGAATACAACCGATCAGCAGATGCAGAATTTTTTTGCGAATTCGGGCATCAATAGTCAGCAGGTAGCGTTGGATACCATGCTTAAGTTTCGTGAATTTTATCTAGGGGCAGCGTAGGAGGTTGTATGCCCAAGAATAAAGAAAAAGTAAATACAGAACAAGACCTGGCGCAGATCCCATGGGACTCGTTGTCGCCTGATCAAAAAAAGGCGATGCAATCTGCTGGTTATCAACCAGAGCACATGGGTAGCAAAGAATCTGACATTAGCCCAGAGCGCAGGCAAGTACTATCGCAAGATGCTGGTGAAGTAGCAGTGGCGAGTACCATAAAGCAACGTAATGAGACAGCCAACTATTATGCGGATCTGCAGCGCCACTATGATGACTTAGGTAAGGCTGACCAGGATGACTACGATAATTATGTAGATAGTCTTCTGACGCGCACTAGGGATTATAAAGCTAGTAATAGCGAGATTGTACAGAGTAGCAAAGATTCTTCCTCTAAGAGCATTGTCGACGTAAATGAGGCGCTGAAGTATTGGGAGAGCAAGAAAGAGGCTAACGCCAATACACCAGGGGAATTAATCAACGACAATAACACTGAAAGGGCTCCAGCTAATGATGTCAATGTTAGCGAGGTTAAGCCGCACCAATCAGGTACTTCGTCGGCTATTGAGCATGTAATGTCGGCTGCTGGTGTGGTTGGTGGAAAACGGGAATTTGCACAGCTCCCCTCGGAACAACGGGCGGAATTGCAAGATAAGGCATTGACGTTAGAAGTTGAGCGCAAGCGTAAGGGTGAGTCGGTAGAGGACTTTTATGGCAAACTGAATGGGACAAATTACGAAGCTAATCGTAAAAATGCAACTGGCCAAGACGTTGTATTATATGACGTCAATGAGGCTGCTAAGAATGCGATCGCAACACCAGAAATTACGGCTGGTCAAACGCACGGTAAGGAACTGGTGTCTTATGCCGACAATAGCAAAGAGGTTGATATCCAGTCTAAGGGTAAGGAGCTGACGCTCTACGGCAAGAGCAAAGAGATAGAGCCAGTCGACACTCTAGCCGAACAAGCTCCCCAAAAGGTCGAGGATATCTTTAAAGATCGCCCCGATTTATTGCGCGGTGTAACAATCGACCGCTCTAAATACATCGAAGAAGCTTCGTTCAAAGCGGCGCAGGAAAAGCTGATGGACGCTATTCACATTACTGATGCTGATCGCGACGAAAACGGTCGAGTTAAACTATTTACTCGTCTGAATAAGATGAAGAATAGTTTGTGGATGGGTGGCGTTATGCGCGGTTATTACGAAACTAAATTCCGTAAGCAGGCGGCCGAACAGATGCGCAATGATGACATTGAGTCGCAACTGAACGCCAAAGAGTGGCTAAACCTAGATAATATTAAAGATCCAACGGATCGGGCGAGAGCTGCTACCATGAAGCGTATGATTCTGGACGCCAGCATGGACAACGTACGTCAAGGTGAGAGCCGCGAGCAGCTGGCGGAAGATAGCCCAGCGCGCCAAGCTATGTTAGATCTAATCAAGCAATTTGCAGTCAAGGGCGAAGACGGCAAATATATGACCCCCGAAGAGTTTGACGAGGCTAAGAAGCGGATTTATGCTGAGCACGCTGATGAACTATTCGGTGATAAAGGCGACAAGGTAGCTTATATCGATAACTACTACGCTATTGCGGAAATGGCGCGCGCAACTGCCGACCACGAAGAAGGGCTGGCGGCGATTGAGAAGGGCTTTCAGATGTATCGTGCCAAAACGCGTAACGACCTAAATACTGAAGCGCATCGTACGCATGTTGAGAGAGCTATTGAAAAATGGGAGCATAGCAAGTTTGGTAAATTTATACCACCAGAAGCCCTGGCGGCGGCTGCGGGTATTGCTGGGTACGCGACATCTAGTGTGGTGCGCAGTAAGGCTGGCCAGATTATCAGCTTTGGTGGTGGCTCTCTTGTAACTGGCGTTATTGGTGCTGTGCGCGAGGGTAACGCTGTAAAGAGTGAGCGGGCAACTTTAAATCAGCAGTTGGCTTCGGGTGAGATTAACACTGACGACAAGCTCAACCAGAAGATTGGTGAAACTGTTTACCAGATGGCTTCAGCTAAGGATATGATGAATAACGCCAAGAAAGCGATTGCTAGCGGCGACGAGCAGGCGATGATGGATGCGCTTACGGAAATGACTTGGCGACAGAAGATGGGTGATCAATTCCATGTCGACCTGATCAGCTATAGCTCGCCTGATGATGTTGCGACGGAAGGCCTCGACTTGATCACTAGCAGGGCAGAACTAATTGTAGCACTAAGAAAGGCTAACCCTGATTTTGATGCCGACACCTTCAATGGAGACATAACCGAGAAGTTAGGTGCAATTAAATCGCTGAATGACAAGAATCTATTAGAGAGTGAGGACTTGCCTGACCACGCTAAGGAAATAATTAGCGATATCCAGGCTAAGGACAAGATCTTCGCTAAATTGAAGGCTAAGCGTCAAGCGATTCGTGGCGTAGGCACGGTGGTAAGCTCGGCAGTAATTGGCTCGGCGGTGCGTGAAGCTAGCAACTTCGTAATTGACCAAATAACGCCAGACACCACCGAAGCACCGCGTATAGTACCAGGTAATAAGGCGCACTATGATAAGCTAACTGAAGAGCAAATCGCCGAATTTAAGAGCAAGGGTGCAACGGTTGATGCTATTGATAAGATGGTCGATAAGACGTCCACTGAAACTGTAAGTGCCGATCAAGCTACGGCCAACAACCCGTTATTCCAGCGTACGGCTTGGCTAAACAATAACACGGAATCCTTTGACCGCAACGAGCTACGAGGCTATCTACAGGATGGCAAGATGTTGTATCAGCCATCTGGTGCATCGTTTACCAATGGTATTCACATCGAAGAATCGTCGATTCTCAATGCCGCTCAGCAAGGGAACATCCACCTGAAGCTTTCGCCAACTGAGGCTACACAGTCACATCCGTTTGATGTGGTAGGTAAGTTAGTCGACGGAAAGATTGAGTTTGATGCTGAGCCTGGCAGCCCAGCAGCCAAGATGCTGGCAGATGGTTCGTATAAATTTGCCGAGATTACTGATAATAACGGTTTTGTTTATGCGACAGATATTGGTAGCGGCACAGCGGGTAGCTTTGATATAGCTAATACGGTTCAGGAAAAAGTGACGGAATATGACGTTCAGTTCCCTGATAAGACGGTGATGGATCAAGCTTCGACAGCGAAGGATTTTGACCACGTTCCGTTCCCGATGCCAGTTTGGATACGTCGTAATATGCATAATGCTCGTCGGCCGGAGTCAGAGGCTCCATCCGGCAACGCTGAGCAATCTGACAATCAGCCGACCGAGGTTATACCACCAGCAGCCCCAGAACGACCAACGACTATTCCTGGGTCACACAAGATTGACACTACACCAGAACAACCCACCGATAGCGAAGGTGGCTCAAACGAGCATGCGTCAGTGAACTATGATTCAACCAGAGAAAGTGCTGATTTAGCGGGATTGGTTCGCGACACCTACGACAGGATGCGAGCCAACGGCAGTAACCCAGCTAATGGCGAGATGCATACTGATGACTTTGAGTATAAGGGTATGAAAGTTACGCTCGAGGAGCTAGGTGCTGACATAGAAGATGAATTAAACAGGCGTGCTTGGAACGAAGGCGATAAGTGGAATGCCGATAGCTTGGGCGCTACTAAGGAGCTGTTCGATATGCCAGATTCGGGCAGCAAGAAACTGTCGCCACGTGGTCGGCGCGAGTTAGAGGAATTTTATCGCGATTCATTAGTGATAGATAAGAGCCTTGATGGCTTTGTTGACTGGTACAATAAAAGCCACTCTAACGCTGAATAACGTGCTACAATATAAACATAAGCAGGAAAATCCATGGAAGACTACACACAGAAATACGTTGACCGAATTATGTCAGGCTTATCCGTTAAAGGAATGACCAAAGAAACACGCTCGCGGCTAGCGTCTAGTTTGCGGTCTATGCTGATCACTAGAATAAATAATAAGATATACAAGTCTTTGTCTTACGAGCAGCTAATAGACTTGTATCAGCGTATGAATGATGCTGATGACGGTGATAAAGTAATTGCGGATTACTTGGATGGGTCTGGTGTAAACGTTGTGGCAATCGCCGAGCAGGCTTATCGGGATCTATCTAAAGAATACCGTTCAACTATGGCAGAGCGATTAATATCGGTAGGAAGGTTAGCATGATAAAATTGAATGCTGAACAAGTATTATCATCAGATGTAGCTATGGCGCAGAATGAATTAAACAATGCTATAAATGAGCTAGAGAACGAGAAACAGCATGACGCCTTGCGTGAGCAGCAGTCTAAGAATGTAGGGAAAGTGGCCACTGGCATTACATTGGATGGTATTAATCCTAGGACGCTGCAGTATTCTGATAAGGTTGCTTATTACGAAGCCAAGAATGATGGTAAGTTAAGCAAAAGCGATACAGTGGTGGACCATGTCGATGTAGGTAAATATGGTTTGAATATTCGGCGCAATAAAGAAGGTGACATGATTCTGAGTGATAACACCGTAGTTACGCAGGAGGATTTCAACAATTTTCGTAGTCGTTTTAATGCCGAGCATGGATCGGAGAACCGATCGGACTCCATGGGACCTAAATCTGAGGCGCCGGAGTCTCGGCCTAAAGTAAAACAGCAGCCACGCGCCAGTATTAACGTTCGCGTACAAACTGGGGGCGAATTCAATCCTGGGCTAGCTGATTTAGCTAAAGGCACCTCAAGAATTAAAGAAGCTAATGCCAGTTCTAGGTCAACCATACCTAGTGAACGCCTGCGTTCATCGATAAATGCATCTCAGGATAAGAGGGAGAATAACGCTGGTGACTTGACCGTGCCGAATTTGAGCGAAGTGAAACTAGAGAATACTGGTAACAGGTTGTCTAAGGAAGACCGCGACATGATTATGAAGTGGGCGGCCAATAGGAATAAGGCTAAGATTGCAGAATCAACTGAGAGCAACAAGACTGAGACTAAGACTGAACGGACTGAAAGCGAGCGGTCAGTCGAGGAGGTGGACGAGACTGAGCTTAAGCGTAGCACAGCGCACCGCTTTGGTGATTTTCTGCGCAATATGGTGAAGCAGGGTAAGCTGCATATTCCGTTGCTTCATCATCGAGCGCAAGAAACAGCTGATACTGCTAACCAGAAGGAACCCAAGAAGCCAAATGGCAATTGGTCAAAGCGAGTGCCAGATAAGCTAAATATTACTGATCCTAAGCTAGCTATGGAATACAATGATCTGCGCAAGGATAGGGGAGCCGAAGCGGCGCGTGCGGAATTCATGAAGCGTCATAGTGCTGCGGAAGGCCAGGGCTTTACGGTAGGTGAGACGCCCGATGATGTCGAGCAAAAGGTGCGAGCTCAGGAAAAGCGGGAGTTTGAGGCTGCTGCGGCCGAGCGAGCGGCTGAGCTAAGGAGAGGTGTAGAGGTTGATCACAATGCTGAACGGGTAAAGCAGAAGTTCGCTGAGATGATACAACAGACTAAGGAACGCATCAATGAGCTAGCCAAGCAAGAAGCCGAGAAGTTGACGAAGAAGTTGCGCCAACAAAATGCGGAATTGGTCAAAGACAAAGAGAAATTAGCCAAGGACAATAAGAACCTGCGCGAGCATTCCGAACAACAGCAAGAGCAAATCTTAGGCTTGGGTCGGGAGAGCGATCGGCAACAACGCGAAATCAACGAGCTAAAGCGCCAACTGGCGGAGCTAAAGGCTGAGCGTCGTCAGGAAGCTGAGGCTAGGAAGGCTGAGGCTAAATTGTCGCAAGAAGCCAAGCCTGATCACAGCAGTGAGAGCAAGAGCCCTGCCAATAAGGCTGACAAAGCTAACGAATCCGAGCGAAAGGTGCTGGACAACTTGTCAGATGAGTTAGGTCAATTTGCGGATCAGTGGCGCTGGAATAAAGGTGCTGAACAACACCGTGACGTAACGGATGATGAGGTGCGTGGCCGGTTTGGCGATGCTACCCGCCTGTTTGACTTGCCGCATGATCAGTCAATTACCTTTAATGAGCAAGGTCGGGCAGCTCTTAAGGAGTTCGTGGACTACACTAAAGCTAAAGACGCTAAGGAGTTTGACGTCGAGGGCTTCATTAAGACCTATAACAACTATCAGGGGTTTTTGAAGGCTGCACATCAGACCCTAGAAGCCATGTCGCTAGTAAACGGCAATCACGAGAAAGGCTCACCACTAATGAGCTTTACGGACTTCCTTAAAAATACCTACGACTTAGCGGCGTGATTTGCTACCTTGCGAAATTCTCTATATCTGATATGATAGTAATTGGTATTTGTAGCCTTAGCCCTACAGATTGTTAGTTAAGAGAGAGGCAACTTGTTGGCTAAGCGGTTGTCTATGAGGAAATATATTAATGGCAAAAGCCTTAACCATGGCTGACCTGCTGGCTAGCAGCGATGCAAAAGTAATCGAGGCAGGTTCGACTGTTAATGGTAAAGTCCTATCGGTCAAGAAGAACGAGATTCTGGTTGACCTAGGAATGTATGGTGTCGGTATGGTACCGCGCCGTGAAATCGGTTTCGGCAAGAAGTATGAGGTGGGCGAGGAAGTCGTCGCATCTGTTGTCGAGCCGGAGCTACCTAGTGGTAACGTATTGCTATCTCTACGCAAGGCCGCTAAAGAGCGCGGTTGGGATGAGGTTGCTAAGGTGGTTGACGAAGGTAAGACTATCAAAATTACTCCGTTTGACGCCAATCGCGGTGGTTTGCTAATCGAGTTTGAGGGTGTACGCGGTTTTATGCCGGTATCACAGCTGTCAACCGAGCATTATCCACGTACTAGCGACAAGGATGAAATCCTACGTCGCTTGCGCAGTCTTATCGGTAAGGAAATGGTGGCACAGATCATCGATGCCGACCAGAAGGGTAACAAGCTAATCTTTAGTGAAAAGGAAGCCATCAAGGACGGTCTATCTGATCGCCTAACCAGCCTAAAGGTTGGTGACATCGTCGACGGCACCGTGACTGGTATTGTCGACTTCGGCGCCTTTGTTAACGTTGACGGCATTGAAGGCTTGGTTCACATCAGCGAAATCAGTTGGGAGCGCGTGAACGAGGTCAAGGATGTGCTGAAGGTTGGTGACAAGGTCAAGGCCAAGATCATCAGCATCGACAAGGATCGCCTGAGCCTATCGATTAAGCAGACTACGCCTGACCCATGGCTAAAGGAAGCCGCGAACTTTAAGACCGGCCAGAAGGTCGAGGGTACGGTTACCCGTATCACTCCATTTGGCGCCTTTGTTCAGATTAGCCCAGCCGTTGAGGCGCTAGTTCACGTGAGTGAGCTAGGTAAGGACGCTGACCCAGAGAAGGTCTTCAGTCTGAATGAAAAGCGCGAATTCAAGATTCTAGAAATCGACGCCGACAACCGCAAGATTCGTCTAGGTTTTGCAAAATGAGTAACAAATAAATAGTGGCGCGGTAATTTCTGTCCAACGACGCGCCGGAAAGGAGCGTGTATGGCAGATAAGAAAGTGCTACAATTACCAGAAATGATTACCGTGGGTGAGCTAGCGGAGAAGCTAGACATCCCGGTGGTCAAACTGGTGGGGGAGCTGTTCAAAAACGGTATTATGGCGACCGTGAACCAACGTATCGATTTTGAAACAGCTGAAATTATTATTGAAGAGCTGGGCATCAACATTGCGGTTGAAAAGAAGGATGTCGCAGCGGTGGATAACGAGAAGCTCGATATTCATCTATCTAAGAACGCCAAGCCGCGGGCGCCGATTGTGGCTGTCATGGGTCACGTGGACCACGGTAAAACTACGCTGCTGGACTACATTTTGCACCAACACCGCCAGGCATCTGAGGCTGGTGGTATTACCCAGCACATCTCGGCCTACCAGGCGGTACATGATGGCCGGCCGATTACTTTTCTAGATACTCCGGGTCACGAGGCCTTTGCGGCGCTGCGCCAGCACGGTGCCACTTTGACCGATGTGGTCATTATTGTGGTGGCGGCCGACGACGGCGTGAAGCCGCAGACAGTGGAGGCGATTAAGTTTGCCCGCAGTGCCAACGCTAAAATCGTGGTGGCGATCAACAAGATGGACAAGGAGACCGCTAACCCGAACCTAGTGCGAACGCAGCTGGCCTCAGAATACGGCTTGAACCCAGAAGAGTGGGGCGGCGACACCATTATGGTCGAGGTCTCGGCGCGTACCGGTGCTGGCGTGGACAAATTGCTGGACAGCGTGCTACTAGTTGCCGATATGGAGGAGCTAAAGGCCGACTATAACGTCCCGGCCGAGGGCTTAATTATTGAATCCAATCTAGAAAAGGGTCGCGGCGCCGTGGTGCGCCTACTGGTTGAGAATGGCACGCTGAATAAGGGCGACTTTATTGTAGCGGGTAGCGCCTGGGGTAAGGTGCGTACCCTAGAAGATTGGCGTGGCAAGCCGATGAAGTCGGCCGGTCCGTCTACTCCGGCTACCGTTACAGGTTTCCGCGAAGTACCACCGTTCGGCCAACGAATCGAAGAGGTTAAAAACGAGCGTGAAGCGAAAGCCTTGGCGGCCAAACATTATGACGAAGAGGTGCAATCTACGGCCGATGCTAATATCACTAGCGCGGATATCCTGCGCATGATGAACCGCGAGACTGAGCAGCAGGATGCAAACTTTGTGATTAAGGCGGATGTTCAGGGCTCGCTAACTTCGGTCATGGATGCACTGAAGCTGTTGGAAACCGACGAGGTAGCGGTGAAAATTATCGCCTCGGGTGTGGGTAACATTACCGAGGGCGATATCCGAGCGGCGGCTAGCTCTGGGGCGACCATTATGGGCTTTAACGTGCAGCTACCAGGGCAGGTTAGGCAGCTTGCCAACCGTAACCACGTGGAAATTCGCCTGTACAAGATTATTTACGAGCTGATTGACGACGCCAAAGATATCATGAGCGAGCTACTGCCGGATAAGGTGGTTGAGACACCAGTGGGCGATCTAGAGGTCAAGGGTATCTTCCGTACCACTAAGGAAAATATTATCGCTGGCGGTTTGGTGACTAAGAATAAGATTGAGCCGAATACTCAGGTGCGCATTTGGCGCGGCAAGGGCAAAAAAGCCGAGCAGGTCGGCGAAGCCGAATTAACTAGTGTTCAGCGCGAAAAATCCGAGGCCAAAGAGGTTTACGAGGGTGAGATGTGCGGCGTTGATCTAAAAATCAATAGCAAGCTGACGCTTGAACTCGGCGATCGTCTCGAGGTCTATAGGTGTGAGCTAAAGAAGCGCCATCTATAGATTTGACATAACCTAAATATCATTGACAAATATTATAATCAGTGGTAATCTATCAGTATATTTGTAGGTTAAAGAGGAGATTCAATGAGCGTAACATCTAAGATCAAGCAGATTTGGCATTATGTGCCA
>ERZ808242.1138-NODE-1138-length-16161-cov-4.225258_pt1 | contig 16161 bp, 14 predicted proteins | sample MGYA00521244_ERZ808242 | MGnify/ENA primary metagenome ERZ808242 (study PRJEB31516, sample SAMN03275573) | gut metagenome | biome: mammalia-associated habitat; material: feces | host: Papio cynocephalus | place: Kenya | collected 2012-07-27 ... | reverse complement strand
TTAGGAACATTGCAATCGGTTATTCTGCCACGCATGCCCTTTTGCACGCCTTTCGTTTTATATTCGTCTTTATCGATAAGCAGTTCAACAATATCCATGTGTTTCATTTTTACTTTCCTCCATATGGTGTTGCTAAAATTATTTTCCCGTCGGGATAAAGCATCCATCCCGAAATAAAAGAAACTTCTTCGAATTTATTTCTTCTTTGTAATTTAACTCTTATATCTATACGTTGCCCGTAAGCATCAAGTTTACCGAGTTTAAAATCAACATCAGCATATGATTTTTGAGCTTGATTTGCTAATTCTGCACACAATGAAGCAGAATCTTCTTTAACGAAACCCCATTCCCAAAACAACTCATTTTTCCCGTTATGCATATATTCGGGATTAAAAACATATCCTTCAAACTTTGGCAACGGGCTTTCCGCCGTTATCTCTAAATTATTCGCAGGCACTACGTAACAGTGACAGTTTTCATGAAACGGGAATTTCATTTTGTTTTCTATTACGTCAACGGGCAAACAACAACCGTTCATATTCAAACATACCGCACAGTGCTTATTGTTATTAACCTTAGCCCATTCTACGTTTTCTTGCTTTTCTCTGTTAGTATAAGCAGGCTTTGTTCCTTCGTGAACAAACCTACCCCATTGCGGCGACTCGAAAAATTGCTTAGCGAGAACGCCGGCTTGCTCAAAGCTTACCGTTTGTACTTTCATGATACTCTTTTACTCCTTAGTCAAATTCGACCGATTATATTGTACCACAAAAATTTCATTTGTCAAGAGCTAAGTCCCATAATTTATTAAAAATTTTAAACAAACGTTCGCATTGCAATCAAAAGACTTGTTTTCTCGGCAAATCAAGCAACCAAAAAGCCGCTTGCGGGCATACTCACGGGCAAACGGCTTGATTTCATAATATATATTTAGATTAGATTTTTTCCATAATGCTGTCGGCAACGCTAAGACCGTTCGCGCTCGCTTGCTGCAAGCCCCTCGTGACGGAAGCGCCGTCGCCTATCGAATAAAGCCCTTTAACGCTCGTTTCAAACGACTTGTCGACGACTACGGAGTTGGAGTAGAACTTGACTTCTACGCCGTAAAGAAGCGTTTCGTCGCTTGCAACACCCGGGGAAACTTTATCGAGGGCATAAAGCATTTCGGTGATATCGACCATAATTCTGTGCGGCAAAACAAGCGACAAGTCGCCGGGAACCGCGTCCTTTAAGGTCGGAACTATATTGTTGCGGCAAAGGCGTTCTTCGGTCGTTCTTCTTCCGCGCTTAAAGTCGCCGAAGCGTTGAACGAGAATTTTGCCGTCGCAGAGCATGTTGGAAAGCTCGGCAATCTTTTTGCCGTATTCAATCGGGGTTTTGAAAGGTTTTGTGAAGTTTTTGGACACGAGAACGGCAAAATTTGTGTTGTGCGTTTTGAATTCTTTGCTCTTATAAGCGTGACCGTTGACTACCGCAAGACCGTTTTCGTAATATTCCGTAGCGACTTCGCCCGACGGGTTGGTGCAGAAAGTTCTTACCTTATCGTCGAAAGTCGGGGCGTAATAAACGAGTTTTGCCTCGTAAAGGTTGTTGTTGAGATATTCCATAACCTCGTCGCGGAGTTCGACCCTTACGCCGATATCGACTGTGCCGACCGTCGTTTTTACGTCATGCTTGCGGCAAATGTTGCACAGCCATTCCGCCCCTTCTCTGCCGATACCCGCAACGACGTAATCGGCTAAGTAGGTTTCGCCCTTGTCGGTAACCACGCCTTTAACCTTGTTGTCCTCTATGAGAATATCGGTGACCATGGTGTTGAAAATCATATCTACGCCGAGTTCTTGCAAATGGTGTTCGAGCCTTAAATAGATTTTGTAGCCCTCTTCGGTGCCGAGGTGGCGGATAGGGCATTCGATGAGTTTAAGGTTCGCGCCTATCGCCTTTTTACGGATTTCGCGAATTTCGGCTTCCTTATCTACGCCGTAAACGAAGGTGTCCGCGCCGAATTTAAGGTAAATATCGTCCGAACGCTTGATGAGTTCGCACGCCTTGTCGTAACCTAAAATCTGTTGAAGGTTTCCGCCTACGTCCGGGCTTAAAGAAAGTTTGCCGTCGGAAAATGCGCCCGCGCCGGCAAAGCCCGTCGTAATGGAGCAAGGCTTGCAACCCGCGCACACGCCTGTAAAGCGTTTGGGGCATTGACGTTTTTCAAGTATTCTGCCCTTTTCAACTATTAAAACGTTGAGGTCGGGGCGTTTGGTTTTCAATTCGTACGCGCAGAAAATTCCGCTCGGACCCGCGCCGATTACAACCACGTCGTATTTTTTCATATCGTTATCCTCCGTTCGCGGCTTTTAGCCGCCGTTTTTGCTAAGCTCCGCCGTTTTCAACGCTTTACGATTTTTATATAAAGCTATCAATGACGGAAAATTAGCGGGTTCCCCGCGCGTGGGAAAAAATTTCGCGCGTTTTATCGCTTGATTATTTTATCACAAAAAAAATAATCTTGCAAACGTTTGACGATATAATAATATTATGGTATACTAAAATAAACATTATAATGTATCGTTCAAAATGGAATAATACAATAAAATGTAAAATTTAGGGCTGAATGCGTTAAATCCGACTTTTCTTTTTTAGCAAAGCATACAAAACGCACGAACGCCTAAAAAAGGAGTAACAAAAATGTGGTGGGAAACACTTAACCTTGCGCAAAAAATTTATTTTTGCATAGCTTGCCCCGCAACGGTACTGCTCGTCGTGCAGATAATTCTTCTGCTCGTCGGCTTCGGCTCGGGCGGCGGCGACGTTGACGCGGATACGGACGTCGATTGTCCCGACGCGGGCAGTGACGCCGACGGCGACGGAATACTCGACAACGACCCGGGCATAACGCTCTTTTCGGTAAGAGGCTTAGTCGCCTTCTTTGCGATAGGCGGCTGGATCGGCTACACGTTTGCGGACAACAACTTGCCGCTTGCAATCGTCGTATCCCTCGTCGCGGGTACCGCCGCGCTCGTCGGCATGGCATTCTTAATGAAATGGCTCACGGGGCTTCAATCGAACGGCAACATAAACTATAACGAAGCGGTCGGCAAAATCGCGGAAGTATACTTAACCATTCCGCCCAAGAACACCGGCAGCGGCAAAGTTACGCTCAACGTTTCCGAAAGATACATAGAAAAGTCCGCAATCCAGAGCGGAGACTCGCCTATCCCCACGGGCGCGAAAGTCAAAATTATTTCGGTTATCGGCGACGAATATCTCGTTGAGAAATTGTAAAGTTTCTCGGGGATTATAAAATCGTTCAAACCGAAAACAATAAAAAAATAAAAGGAGTAGAACATGTACAATAATCTGTTAGCTTCGGCAGGCGGCATAGTCGCCCTCTGCATAGTAATTCCTCTCATTCTCGTAATGGTTTTATTGCTTATCTGCACGAGATTCAAAAAATGCCCGCCGAACAAAATAATGGTAGTCCAAGGTAAAGTTTCCTCTAATAAGGACGGCTCCAACCGCTCGGCAAAGTGCGTTCACGGCGGCGTGTGCTTCATCGTTCCGCTTTTCCAATCGTATGAGTTTCTCGACTTAACGCCTATTTCCATTTCCGTTGACTTAAAGAGCGCGCTTTCTCGTCAGAACATTCGTATCGACGTTCCCTCTATCTTCACCGTAGGCATTTCGACCGAACCGGGCATTATGCAGAACGCCGCGGAAAGGCTTTTAAGGCTCAAAATGGCGCAGATACAGGAACTTGCAAAGGACATTATCTTCGGTCAGCTCCGTCTTGTCATCGCGACGATGGATATCGAAGAGATAAATACCGACAGAGATAAGTTTTTGGAAGCGGTAAGCCGTAACGTTGAGGGCGAACTCAAAAAGATAGGTCTTCGCCTTATCAACGTTAACGTAACGGATATTTCCGACGAGTCGGGCTACATAGTCGCGCTCGGTAAGGAAGCCGCCGCAAAAGCCATTAACGACGCTAAAATTTCCGTTGCGGAAGCGGACAGAGCCGGCGCAATCGGCGAAGCCAACGCAAGAAAAGAACAGCGTATTCACGTAGCCAATGCCGATTCCGTGGCAATCCAAGGCGAAAACGAAGCTAAAGTTCAGATAGCCAACTCCAAATCGCTTTTGCGCCAAGCCGAAGCGGAAGCCGAACAGCGCGCGGTATCGGCGGAAAAGATAAACGCGGCAAAAGCTTTGCAAGAAGCTTACTCCGCCGAAAAGGAAGCCGAAGAAGCGCGTGCCGAAAGAGAAGTCGCCACGCAGGAAGCCGACATAATCGTCAAAGCGAAAATCGAAAAGCAAGAAAGAGAACTTCAAGCCGAAGCGGAAGCCGAGCAAATCCGTCGCAAAGCGCGCGGTGAAGCGGACGCAATCTACGCAAAAATGGAAGCTCAGGCGCGCGGCGTAAAAGAAGTTTTAACGGCTCAGGCGGAAGGTCTTGCGGAAGTTGTCAAAGCCGCCGGCGGCGACACCAACGAAGCGGCTCGCCTTATGATTACCGACAAGATTGAAAAAATAATCGCAACGCAGGTCGAAGCGATAAAGAATATCAAAATCGACAAGGTTACCGTTTGGGACGGCAACGGCTCAAAGGACGGCAAAACTTCCACCGCTTCCTTCCTTTCGGGAATGTTGCAATCGCTCCCCCCTTTGAATGACGTTTTCAAAATGGCAGGGCTTACCATGCCGGAAATCGTCGCTCCCAAGGAAGCAAAAACCGAAACCACCGCCGCCCCTTCTCAAGCCCCCGCAACCGAGCAAAAAAGCGAATAACTCCCGTTTAATCGCCTTATAGCGCGACTTTTTAGAAAAGTTGAGCGTTTGTAATGTCAGGTAAACGGATAAGCAAAAGCGGCAAAAAAAACAGACAATTTTATAACATATAAAAAGAAAAACAATTTTGTAACAACATCAAACGGCGACCGCTTAAAAATGCGGTCGCCGTGCTTTTTAGTCAACAAAAGTTTCGACTTATTAAAGCTTTGCTTTAATCTTAGAATAGTCTTGAATACTTTTCAATCATGACTTCGAGCGATATTTTGTTGGTAAGCTTTTTGCCTACGGCAACTTTGAGATACTGTCCGTTCAACACGTTGAACATTTCTTCGGAAATCAAGCCTTCAAAATCTTCATAAGTGAATACGCCGTATTGTTCGATATCCGCCGCCATTTTTTCCGCGTTATATTTCATCGTTTCGCCGTCTACTTCAAAAATATTGAACAAACCGTCTATTCCGCCCGGCATTGAAAGCATGCCGTTAACGTAATAACACAAATGTTCCGCCGTCACAGGACTGTAAGCCGTTGTTTCTTTTTCGGTTATCTGTACGTCGATAAGCTGAACGGTCGTCCATATCTGCATACCGTTTTCGTCGACTGTCTGCTTATTGAACCAATCGCCTATGTATTCGGAAGCGTTTTCGTCTAAATAGACATACTTGTTAAGCGTACTGTTCCAGAACCCGTGCTCCGAAATAACTTCGACAACAGTGCCGTCCGAAAAATACAAGCTTATTACCTTATACACCCTTAGCGGGTCTTTGTCTATAAACAATATCGGCGCGCTATCGGACGTTCCCGTGTTAAAATTCCACACAAGTAACATTTCGCTACCCGTCAAGCTTTCAACGGGAACTTGTCTGCCGTCAGCAAGCGTTATCAAAGTACCCGCTGCAACACAACTCGACTGTTGCGGGTTGTATTGATAATAAATTGTCAAAGTGTATTGATCATAGTTTCCTACGCACAAATTTGTCATATTTATCGCTGTATTTGTTCCGGTTGCGACCGTTCCGGCTTGATAGGTTAATTTCCAACTTTGAGTATCATAATCAACAATACCCGGCACATAAAAAGTCTTTTGTTCATTAGCTTTCAAAGTAAACGCTTGATCCGGCATACCGACAAGACCTTTGTTACTAAGCGATGCCCATACGCTTACACCCCATGTCATTTCCTCCCAATAGGCATAAAGCTTTATATTGTAAGTAAAATCACATATTTTTGCATAATATAGGTAATATTCGTTCTCGGAAAAAACATTCATGTCAATAAACTCATAATAACAAGTTCCTTTTCCGTATGTATAATATCCAAGGAAATTGTTTGCTGTTTTCTTAGGAAATTCAATTAGAGGTAATCGATCGCCATAATCAACCGTTATACTCGTTGTACCGCCGACTCCGCCGTTCTTTTCAAAAGTAATCGTGTAAGTATTAGATATCCAATACGCATAAAGCGTAACGTCTTCTTCCTTATCCCATTTTGCAGCACTGCTCATATTTGAACTGTAATACATCTTACCTGCGCCGCCTCTACCTCCAAAATAACCGCCAAACGTATACCCAGCTTGCGACGGAGCAGTTGCGCTCGGCATTTCACGATTGTAATGCGCGGCAACGCTATCCGTTCCGCCCGTACCGCCTTGCTTGTCAAAAGTTACGATATGGTCTATATCTTCGCGCCCCGCCGTTACGGTAATGTTTAATGTAGCGTCAAAATACCATCTTGCCGTTATCATTATTACAAAACCTATAGGCAAATCATATGTAATTGTTAAAACGTTATTTTCATAGCTATACGCTCTCGCGGAATCCTCTGTACACTTGAAATCCGCATCTACTTCATGTGTTTCGCCGTCTTTTATATAAACTAAACGCAAATTATAAGTTTTTCCTCTTTGCAAAGCCATATTGTAACTTACGTTATAAATTTGACCGTCCAATTCCCATTTGAAATACAGCTCGTCCTGGGTAACTTCTATTATCGACGTAGCTGTTATATTAAAGAAGAAATAACAAACTTCATTAGCTTGCAAGCCAAAATAATATTTAGTTTCACCCGAAGCAAATAGCGTTCTGCTTGCGATTTGTATACCGTCGGTATTATAAACAGCAATGCTTTTTACGCCCGAACCATTAGGTATTCCCAACTGAAAACTCATCTCTTTATCGTAAGTATTTACAAAAGACATTGCTTTCACGTTAGGCGTGACCGTTATACTTTGTTCGGGTTGAAAACTCTGTATTCCCGTTATCGTAAGCGCAGCATTGTACACTACCGAATTACCTTTGTTACGGATAATGAAGTAGTAATCTTTGTCACCGTCAAACGGAAGCGTAACAGACGAGCCTTCCACAAAAGGAACGTAAGTCTCGTATTGCGTAAGCACGTTGTCTTTATAATAATAAATATGTTCGATTATAAGGTTTTGATTACCCGTATCGACAGTTTTTATGTCGCTTACGTTTGTTTTCAATATGTATCTTCCGTTAGGATAAATCGCCCCTATATTCGTTGTTTCGTTCAACGATATATCAACGCTTCCTATTAACCCCACCTCGTTACCATATACATATATATCAATATCGTCGTGTTCCTTTGCGTGAACGTTAAACACGAGGTTTTTACCCGTTTTAACAGTTCCGTTCACCTTTACATAAGCTTCGCTCGACAAGTTAACGCGCATGGTATAATCGCTTTCATACACCGCGTCTCTATACACCAAGTTGTCCGCTCCGTTTGGTAATAAGTAAATATCACCCGTACCGAGATAATCTATCTCTTTTGTTGTCTGTTCTCTCAAATTGCATTGAACCATTGTATCTCCCGCGGCAACGACTTCGTCTCCGTCACTGTTGACTATTCTTAAAGCAATTTGATTGATAAACCTTGTATAATCAGGAGCTCTGCCATTAAGAGCAGAATGCCCGATACTGAAATAACCTGTAGCGTTATCACCTACTCCATACCACATACTCTTATCGTCATCGGTTTCTATTGCTATCATAGCCACTTTTGCCAGTACAGAGTTCCCATCGCTATCTTTGTAGTATTTTAACTGATCATCCCTATTTTGATACAAACAAGTAGCCGTTAATTTCTTTTCTTCTGTTTTTATTTCATTTGCAAGACTATTAGCTCTGCCCACTCCCCAATCAATCCAGCCTTGCGTTAGAGAAACAACAGAATATATTTTTCCTAAGGGACCCGCTACACCCCCAACTGGAGGCACTATTTTTTCCAATATACCCAATGCGAAAAATGTGGAATCAAGAATGTTCCAAACTAAGCCGGCAGTATCAAATTCTCCCTCTTCACGATATTTGCCTTGATAAGAATAATCAAAACCCGTAAAATACGAACCATAATCATTATGCGGATTATATCCAGGGTCGCCATAATTTAGTTCTTGTTCGTTATATAAGGAAGCCCCGAATGAAATGTCTTTAAGATAGTAGTTTTCTACCATATCATATTCCAAAGTAGGACCGGTAAAAGCCATTTCCATATACGAAGGATAAGCAAGAACAATCGGATTTTCAAAACGGTCATATCTAAAGTTAACGTAGAAAAATTCCTCATTTCTCGAATCCGTTGTAATTCCTAAATACTGATATTGAAATATCGGGCTAACATCGACTATCGCACGGTCAAACGTTGTTTCTAAATCCAAATTCAGAGTAATATCAAACACCAATACCGTAGCCAAGTAATTTTTATTTCCCGTTTTTACAGTGTTTATAAAAAAGCCATACTCAGTACCGATTTTTAACGTTTGATTTTCTGTATAAAAGTATTCCTTAGGCACGATATCGACAATAGGGTCGTCCTCGTTGGAATTGTAAAAATAATAACCGACATTTTCATTAGAGTTTCCACCCATTCGGACAGAAGCTTTCGTAGCATGCAATTGCTCGGGGTAATCCCTTATCGTTAAATCAGAACCTGCAATATTATCATCGTCAAGATGTGATAAGTCAACTTCGATTACCGCAGTAGAACTTTCTTCTGCTTTTGCAAAGTTATAATCGGCAAAAAGACTTACGGATAAAAATGCTAATAACGCTATCGTTAGGCAAGCAAGTTGTTTGTATTTTTTGTTCATAAATTTCTCCAAATCTTTTTTTTATTCAGTTGTAGCATGCGTTTCTTCGGATTGCTCCTTAGTAGATTGTACTTGACACCTCTTTGTAATTTTATATTTTTTTGTTGCATTGAATTTTTTATCATCATTCCCGGCTTCGTTTATTTTATCTTCATAATACATATAGCAAGCAAAATTTGCTATAGTAGGAATAATAACTAAAATAGCCGTTAATATTAAACCTAATATATTCATAATAACGCCAATACAAAAGAACACCACACAAGCAATAGCACCGATAATACCATAACTCAATACCATTATTTGTCGTTCTCTATAGACTTTCCTTAAGTCTTTTACCACTTTTGATTCTTTCGCAGTGTTTTTGTAAGTTGTAGTCGGTTGTTCGTCTGTAGCTAAATACTCATCTTCAGATTGCGCTTCGCCCTCTTCGGTTTCGTTGTTTTCTTTTTTGCCACGCTTAGAAGCAAACGCGGCGATTACAGAAAAACAAACGCCTACGGCAAGACCTATTATCATTAAAACCCATGTTTTAAATAATACTCCCAAAAAGACCGCAATAAACCCGAAAACAGCAAAGACAACCGATATAGCTATTCCCGCAGACCTTTTATATTTGAACTGTTCTTCAGAAGTTTTTCTTTCTTCCATGATTTTCCTTTTTTAGTTATCCTCCCTGATATTCTTATGAATTGCAAACGATTATTGTAACTACAATACAAATATCACCGTTTTCCATTTTTGTTCTTCCCTTAGGGATTGCTTTCTTCATCACTAATTATTTTTGCGGCAATAAATCGGTTTTTACTGCGTTAAACTCCCATCAATGTACGTCGCGTACTATTTCGGTCGTTTGCCTTGCGAAAACCGAACCGCAAACGGCTTTTTTCTATCCGCAAAAATGCGAAGCACCTAAAAGAGCGTATTTTTTGATGATTTTTTGCGAGCATGAGGCAGGCGTACTTGATGTACTCCAATCGAACGGGCACAAAAAAGCGCGAAAAAGCCGCCTTTTAGGTATTGAGTAGATAAGGAATGCAATCCCTACAAAACAAAAAAGCACAAAGACAGCCTTTCTGCGTATCTTTGCGCTTTCATTATAAGTTCCACATTGGCGGAATCCCCCTTTTTCAACAAGAAGCATTTGTGTTTCAAGTACTTCCATATATATGTTACCATACATTTTTAACTTTGTCAATACCGATTTGAAAATTTTTAAAAATATTTTTCGAATCGGCTTAAAAGAGTGTTATAGCTCAAAAAAACACTTCAAAACATGTTTTAAGCTGTTACCAAACGGCGACCGCCTTTTCAAGCGGTCGCCGCTTCCTTTCAATTTAAAAATCTTCCGACAATAGAAAATCTTTTAGCTTTATGTGACGAACGACGGAAGTTGAAATTTTTTTAGTCAAGAAAATGTTTCAGTATACTGAAAGATTTTACTAAAACAAGCAAAATGTTTCACTATACTGAAAGATTTTATCAAAACAAGCAAAATGTTTCAGTAGAAAAGCCGCGCCGACAATCGTTTTCGGCAAAAATCGACGTATAGAAAATATAGAAAAACGGCGACCGAAAAATAAGTCGTCGTTTTGTAATCGATAATCTTTCAATTTTGAGCGTAAGAGGGAACTTCCACAAGGTTTGCCTCACGGAAAGCTTTAATCTGCTCGTCCGTTATGCCTAAGGCTTCGCGGCAGTAGTTTTCGATTGAGCCGTAACGCTCTTTAATGGCGTTTAAGGCGTACAAAATATAGCTTTCCTTAGCGTTCATCATTCCGAACAGTATGGCGCGGAAACGGCGCGGAAAGGGCAAAACGGTCAAGCCGAGCTTGCTCCAATGCCGTTTTCTTTTGCCGGCTCTGCGCGAATACATATAGTCGAAAACAATTGCCTCTTCGCCCACGCCGAGCAAGCCTTCGATAAGCATTGCGCAAAGCCCCGCGCGGTCTTTTCCGCCGGCGCAATGGAACAGAACGCAGCCGTCGTTGTTGCTTAGAATAACGTCGAAAAACCTTTTCAAAGCCGCTTGCGTGTCCTCGGAAAACAAAATGTTTTCGTACACGCTGCCCATGTATTCGTCGACGTCCTTAAAGTCGTGTTTTATTCTGCGGCTTTCGCGGAACATAATTTTAGCAATGCTTTTGCCGTGCGTTATGCCCGCCGTAGCCGTGCAGACGAGCGGAATACGCATATATTCTATGCCCTCGATGTCGCTGTCCGGCTTTTCTCGGCACTCTTCGTCCATTCTCAAATCAATGACCTTGCTAACGCCTAATTTTCGAAGTATCTCAACGCCTTTTTCTTTGAGCTTATACAGTCTGCCGCTACGAATAAAGCGACCGAATCTCGTCATTTTGCCGTCCCCTACGGGCATACCGCCGAGGTCGCGCGCGTTCATAACGTATTTACACGGGTCTTCGCGCAAGACAACAAGACTGTCGCTTTCCTTTTCCGTCATATAGGTAGCCAAAGGGTTTTCCGTTTTTAATGAGCCGTATCGATTCATAATAAGTATCTTTTCCATTTTACTCGAAAAACTTTCCGTTTTCGCAACGTAAAAAATTAAACTGCGTTTTCCCGTCGAAGGCAACAGCCGCAACGAAGTTTTCTGTTATAAAATAATCTATATTGTTGCCGCCGACTTCCGTTTTATCGGGCGCAAAAACTTTTTCGTCTGATTGCTTATACACCGCTTCTTTCGCCGTCCAAAGCTTATAAAAACAAGTGTTTTTGTCTTTTGCCGCGCTAAAAAGCTTTTTTTCGTTCTCTGTCGCGATTTTTTCGACAAGGCGCGTAAAGTCCTTGTCCTTTTTTTCTTCGATATCGCAACCGATTTTATTTTTTGCAACCGCGACAAGCGCGTAATTTCCGCTGTGCGAAACCGAAACGAAAATCCCGTCGGCAATAATCTTGCCGCTTGCGTTTTTCTTCGGCGAATACTCTTCGATGTTTTTGCCGAAAACCTCTTTAACGGCATGTTCGAGCAAAGCCCAAACAAAAGTCTTTTCTCTCTTTACCTTTTTATTTTTTGCCTCCTCAATCTCTTTTTTGCGCCAACTAACGGATATTTCGCAATCAAAATCTTGCGGTATGGCGGAGATAAAAGCCTGCGCCGTAGGCTGAAAGTCGCAGTCGAAGTTGTTTTTCATGGCAGAATATAAAGGCGACAAGCTCGGCTTGCCGCAATCCCCTCAAGCAACACAAAACGCCGGTCAGGCTTTCGCCCTCCGTGCGAAAAAACTTTTTGTTACTCTGCGATTTCTTTTACGAAAATAAACGCGTTGTAAGCTTCTTCCACGCTCTTGATACCGCCTTGTTTTCTCGTAACGGAAACGGGTGCCATGGAATGGAATTCCCAACCGTCGCGGCATTCCTGATTGATAACGTCAAAATATCCTGCGATTTTATCCTGAACCTTATCGTCTTTTTCAACCACGAGCGTCGCCGCATACGGAACTACTTTATAAGTTTTCATCTTTTCAAACCTCTCATTGAGTTTAACTTATAATTATCAACCCAAGTTGATAAAATGGTACTCCCGCCGGGAATCGAACCCGAAATTTGCCCTTAGGAGGGGCATGTTAGATCCATTTAACTACAGAAGCATGTTATTTTGTTTGTTTGAAATATGGCGCGGTTTGCCGCTTTGCGTTTTTAGCGCAACTTTATTTCTTTTAAACATTTTTACTTATTATATTCTACTATATTACGCAATTTTTGTCAATAAACTTACGCTTTAAATAAATAATTTGTGTATTCTTAAAGAAAAAGTCGGTTGCAAGTATGATAAAGCCCCGCTCAAAAAAGCGGGGCTTTTCGTCTGCTTAGTAGCTAAAATAAGCCCACTTTTAAAACCGCATCAAGAAACTTCGCCTTTTTCGGAAGCGGAATCCTTGTTTTCATCATTACTTTGTTCTGTGGCAAGTTTTTCTTCCTTTTCGGAATCTTTTTGCTTTGTACTACTCAAAGCTTCTTCGATTTTAGTAACTTTATCGATAAGCTCGCCAAAGCCATATAACACAAAGGACGATATCAAAATCAAAATCGGATATAAAAATATAAATACCCAACCATATTCGAAACCTTGATTAACACATATGATAATCCCGGCAATTACCGATATTATAGAAAATACAATTGTTGTTACTATCGCTATCCTTTTTATTCTTTTGCCGATTATGTCATAAAGCTTTTTTTCAATGTTTTCAATCATAATATTCTCCTCTGTATACAGTAAAGGCGTAGCCATTATATGAAACTACGCCTAAATGTGTTTTGTGAGTTTTTAGCTTAGATAAGCTCGATTATTGCCTTTTCGGCAGCGTCACCACGGCGTTCTCCGAGAAGATAAATTCTCGTGTAACCGCCCTTTTGACCGAGTTCTTCGGCTCTCTGCGCGTACTTGGGAGCAAGTTCGTTAAAGAGCTTTTCAACTACCGGGTGGTTGATGCCTTTGGTTCTTTCTCTGAACTGAGCGTTGGATTCGCCGTCAGCCTTAACTTCCTGGAATTCATGAAGCTGAGACATAACTTTTCTTCTTGCGTTAAGTTTTTTAACGCCGTCTTTTATAACCCTCTTAGTGGTATCTTTACCCTTAGCGTCTTTTACGGTAACAGTCGTTTCAACGGTGTCCTCGTAAGAGTTGATAGCGGTAGTGATTATTTTTTCGACGTAAGACTGTAATTCCTTAGCTCTCGGCGCGGTCGTTTCGATTCTGCCGTACCAGAGAAGTTTAGTTGCCTGATTTTTTAAGACGGACACTCTCTGAGTGGCAGTCATACCTAATTTTCTTGGCATTGTTCTTAGTCCTCCTGTTCTTTGAGCGATAAGCCGTAGCTGGCAAGCTTGAGGATAACTTCGTCAAGCGACTTTTTGCCGAGATTTCTGACTTTCAGCATATCGTCTTCTGTCTTTTTTGTTAAATCTTCAACGGTGTGAATGTTAGCGCGTTTCAAGCAGTTGTAGGAACGGACGGAGAGGTCCATTTCTTCAATGCTCATTTCAAGTATTCTGGGCAGCGGATCGGTCGGCTGCTGACGTAAAATGTCGAAGCCGCTCATCGTGTCGCTTAAGCCTACGAAGATATGAATGTGTTCTTCGAGAATTTTTGCCGCGAGAGAAATGATTTCTCTGCCCGTGAATGCGCCGTTGGTCCACACTTCAAGTATAAGCTTGTCAAAGTCCGTTCTTTGTCCTACGCGGGTATTTTCAACGCCGTAGCTGACTTTTTTGACGGGAGCGTATTTAGAATCGATAGGAATGTAATCGATTTCGCCCGTCTTGTTAGCGTCCGCGTTCTTATAACCTCTGCCTCTGCCGATGGTTATCTCAACGTCGAATATTCCGTCGTCGCCTACGGTGCAAATGAATGCTTCGGGGTTCAAGACCTCGATGTCCGCGGGCAATTCGATATCGGCGGCGGTAACCACGCAAGGACCTTTCTTTCTTATCGAAACGACCTCTTTGAAAGCGGGGTCGCTGCTTATCGTTTTGAAAGCGATTTCCTTAACGTTTAAGATTATTTCGGTAACGTCTTCCTTAACACCGGGAATGGTGGAGAACTCGTGCTTTACGCCGAGCGAAGACGCGAATTTAAGCCCTTGCGCCGCAGCCCCGGGGAGGGACGAAAGCAAGGTTCTTCTGAGAGCGTTGCCTAAGGTAAGACCGAAGCCTTTTTCGAGCGGCTCCACGACTACCTTGGCATAATTTTTCTCTTCGTTCTCTTCAACCTCTATCTTGGGCATTTCTATTTCCATCATAGAAAACTTACCTCCTCTTAATTTTTTTAGGTACCGTAAGGTACTTTTTTGAGTTCACGTATTACTTAGAATACAACTCGACGATCATGTGTTCCGCAATCTGAGAATCAACATCCTCTCTCGTCGGAAGCGCAATGACCTTTCCGGTAAGTGTTTCAGGGTCGAAATCAACCCACTTAGGCATAGAAGCGTTCTTGGTAAGACCTTTGAGCGCGGTGAAGTATTTGTTGTCCTTTTTGCTTTCCTTAACCGCGATTACGTCGCCCGCGTTAACCTGATAGGAAGCGATATCGACGTTTTTGCCGTTAACGGTGAAGTGAGCGTGCGTTACGAGCTGACGAGCCTGGCTGCGGGAAGCCGCGATGCCCATTCTAAATACGACGTTGTCTAAACGGCGTTCGAGAAGAGAGAGCATGTTTTCACCGGTAATGCCTTTCATTCTATCGGCTTTCTCGTAGTAAGCTCTGAACTGACCTTCGAGTACGCCGTAAATTCTCTTCGTCTTTTGCTTTTCGCGAAGCTGCATACCGTATTCGGAAACTTTACGTCTGCCGCCGGCGTGTACGCCCGGAGCGACGGGTCTTCTTTCAAAGGGGCAGGTCGTTTTGTAGCATCTGTCGCCCTTTAAGAACAATTTTGCGCCTTCGCGTCTGCAAAGACGGCATTTGGATTCTGTATATTTAGCCATAATAACCTAACTCCTTATACTCTACGACGTTTGGGAGGACGGCATCCGTTGTGGGGAATGGGGGAAACGTCCTGAATGAGGGTGACTTCTATACCGCATACGCCGAGCGCGCGGATAGCCGATTCTCTGCCCTGTCCCGGTCCCTTAACGAATACTTCTACCGAACGAAGACCGTGTTCCATAGCCGCTCTCGCCGCTTGTTCGCAAGCCTGCTGAGCAGCGAACGGAGTGGACTTTCTCGAACCGCGGAAGCCGAGCGCGCCGGCGGAGCAATGGGAGATTGCGTTGCCGTTTACGTCGGTGATAGTGATAATCGTGTTATTGAAAGAAGATTTGATGTGGACTTGACCTTTGTCAATCTTCTTAAGTTCTCTACGTCTTTTTACGACTTTTTTAGCTTGTGGTGCCATTCGAAGTTATCCTCCTTACTTGCTTGCCGTCTTCTTTTTAGCGACGGTGCGGCGGGGACCCTTTCTGGTCCTGGCGTTTCTCTTGGAACTCTGACCTCTTACGGGCAAGTTCTTTCTGTGACGAACACCGCGGTAGCTGCCGATTTCGATAAGTCTTTTGATATTCATAGATATCTCGGACCTTAATTCGCCTTCTACGTGAATGTGATGTTCGATGTATTCTCTGAGCTTCGAAACGTCTTCTTCGGTCAAATCCTTAACTCTCGTGTCGGGATTGACGCCCGTTTCCTTACAAATCTTAGTCGCGGTGGGTCTGCCGATACCGTAAATATAGGTAATGCCGATCTCAACTCGCTTATCTCTCGGTAAATCTACACCGGAAATACGTGCCATTTTTTTCTG
>ERZ808242.1137-NODE-1137-length-16168-cov-15.220071_pt1 | contig 16168 bp, 12 predicted proteins | sample MGYA00521244_ERZ808242 | MGnify/ENA primary metagenome ERZ808242 (study PRJEB31516, sample SAMN03275573) | gut metagenome | biome: mammalia-associated habitat; material: feces | host: Papio cynocephalus | place: Kenya | collected 2012-07-27 ... | reverse complement strand
TCTGGTACTATCTATGTGCTTGATTTACAGAGAAGTCCAAAAATTGACTGCTAACATACGATTTCGTCTTGGGTCGTTTTTTCCTCTTGGCTCACGTAAAAACTTATGCGGGCGAGCTTGTGCCTGAAGAGGGTGGGGACAACACCGTTGAGGTTGGCACGTCTGTCCTTGGCGAAGTCGGCTACAAGGAGGTCGAAATCTTGACCGCAGGTTGTTTCGGTAGGGAAGGGTTTTATAGATAACCCTTTCTCTGGATCTAATTCGACTTTGGAGAAACTCCCTTGCGTGATAGCAGAGGGGAAGAATACCGTTCCTGATAAACAGCTGTACGACAGGAAAGTCAGACTTCCGCCACGTGGCCAGTAGTACACCTGATCGGCATGCCAAGAGTTGGCTGCAAACGGGGGAACTGTGACATCAGCGTTATAGTATTTCACTTTCGCCTTGTCGATATAGAGTTCTGCGTCCGCCTTGTTGTTGTCCCAAGTCTTGCCGTCCGGGAGATACCAGGCATTCGAGTAGAACTGGAAGTTCTCGCCAGGCGTTGCCGCATCAGCCTTGGTCATAATCCCTGCACCGGATTTCCCATCTGCGTCCGTGCCTGCTTTGGTCCTGACACTGCCGAGGATCGGGGAGAAGGATATGGCCATGCCGTCGGGACTGCTTGGGGCGGTCTCGACCTTGGCGCAGGCGCTCAGCAGAGCGAGGACTGCGAGAAGTGGTGGTATGCTTTTCTTCATCGTGTCAGGTGGTGGCGGATAAATGTTTGATGGTCAATATTTTGGCTATATGTCCTCCATTGATTTTGCCGGAGGACATATAGCTAAAATGTTGGTTGATAGGCTGTTATGCGCTATCGCTTTTTAGATGGTGTAGTCGTAACTGCTGTTGGTGTCATCCCACGGTTCTACCGTAGGATCCCAGTAGATGATGAACTCGTTCTGTGCACCAGCGAGGCTGATGGTTATGTTGTAGGTGATCTTCTTGTTGATGCCCCAACCTTCGGTGTTGATGTCGCTGAGGGCGACGTACTCAGTGACATTGTCCGTTGAGAAATCTTTAGCGTTGGTGTAGGTGTCGATCTTATATGAGAACTCGATATGAGGGACAGCCTGGATCGCTGCTTCTTTTGTGCTTGCGGTTGAGTAATCCGGTTTGGCGAATTCCTGCGGCATGAAAGCTTTCTGCTCGTTGGTCAAATCAACGCCTGCGGTGGTGACTTCCTGCCCCTTGATTGCGCCATTTTCATATTCGGCGTATTCATAAGAGCGCTGCTCACTTAAGCTGCTCCATGATTCAGTTCTCGTGCTAGCGTTATTTGTCATCTGATAGTTACCTTTGCTGAAAGCATTCACTACCTTGATTGAATTGACGGTTACGACCTTGCTTCCTTTTGCGAGGGTTGTTCCTTTATAATCTTTATCAGTCTTCACATTGAACTTGACGATCTGGGTGAGGGTGTGGCGGAACACGGTCGGAACCCCTGTTGCCGCACCTGCCTCACTGGTGGTGTTTGTTGTCTGCCCGGACTTGATGTCGGCCACCATGAAGTCGAGATTCTTATTAGTATTCACATCGTATTCGGTCACTTCAAGGCCTTTATCAGCGGTGCATTTGACGCCATCTGGATATTTAGCATTCCCATTCGCATCATTGTCGGCAAGAGTATACGAAATGAACGTCAGCGAACCTCCTTTCGGCCAGTAGTACACCTGGTCGGCGTGCCATGAATTCTCAACGAACGGAGAAACCGCATCCTTATGATACGAAACCTCCGCATTGTCAATATACAGACTCGCCCCTGTCGGCCAAGTTGATTTGTTGTCATTGTAGAATGCATAGGTCTTGAATTTGTAGTCCGTCGCGAAAGTGTTTCCATCGACCAGAGCCTTGGTGCTCTTCGGACCGATGACGGTCTGCCAGGTGATCTGTGAGGGCTCGTCGGAAATCGAGCGCACCTCGTTCTTCGTGCAGGCTGAGAGCGCTACCAGCGCCGTCGCCGCGATAATAAGATAGGTTTTTTTCATCGTTTTATTTTTTATAGCTGTTGTTTTCTATATCAATATGTCATGGTGCTCATCGTCCAAGTCGTCCACCGAAGGGTCGAAGCCGCCCCCGGCGTTTTTCGGAGGGTCTATCTTGATGACCTCGTCGAGCAGCAGCCAATGGTGCTTGATGCAGTTTTCCGTGAGGAACAGGTCCGATATGTCGAATGTCTTGCGCACTGACTTCCCGTCTGTGGTCTTGAGGTCGAATGTGACCTTGAGCTCGTTGGTCGAGCCGTCGATGCGACCTAAAGTGTTGAACACCGCGCAGATGACAGGTTCTCCCTTGTCGTCGCTCTTCAGAAGCGGTATATACTCCGTCACTCCCGGCAGGCCGGAACGTCTGTCCTCGGCTATGTTGTTGCTCTCCACAAGCCCCGACAGCCAGGCCTGCGCCCCGGAGACGTACTCCAGCCCGTCCACCTTGACTTGCAGGTAGTAGCTCTCAACCACGGTGCGGCACTCTGCCTCAATGGTATAGAGACCAGTGTGCGGAGGGATCACCTCGTCAGGTTCACGTGCAACCACCAGATGGTCAGGCTCGTATACGACCATGCCCTCCTCTCCGGTGGAAGCCTTGTATCGCGATGCTATGGTCTCTGACACGGCCGCTGCACTTGCCAATGCTCCCTCGTAGGAGCCGAGACCGCTGATGAGCGTGGTCTCCGTCCCGAAATTATAGGCAAGCATGCGATATGATCCCGGGGCCACGGAGACCTCTCCCGAGATCACCGTCTTCCCCTCGGAGTCCTCCTCGCGCGAGGAAATATAACTCTCTGTGGCAATGCCGCTTCCGTCGTAGAACAGCACATGCATCACCTCCGGGTCGATGGTCGGCACAGGAATCTTGTCGTTGTAGATGTCGCAGGTGACGTTCTGGATGCCATCGAGGTTGACCCTGACCTGCACCCGTGTGCGGAAATCCTGGTCCTCAAGCGGCCGCCTCTCGCAGCCCGAAAACAGACAGCCCGAAAGCACGCATAGCGCAGCCCCGGAAGCCAGCTTCAAAAAACCGTGACGCAAACTTCTCATCTCCCGACCCTCCTTCGCAAAGTTATAGGCACCACCAGCGAAGCCTTGAGCTTGGTCGGCCCGAAATACGACAACACCCCCGTGCGGAACGGATCCCGATAGAGGTGCTCATACCCTAACCCCGGCTCATAGTGCCGCCAGTCACTCCGCATGAATCCCAGCGAAGCTGAGAGTTCCAGATTGCACCAACTCCACAGAGGCAGCGCATAGCCATAGGTCAATCCCGCCGACCAGAACTCTCCCTGCCAGCAGAACTTCGTATCCCACTGGAGGTCATATTTCCCCGACATTCCGTAAACCCCGAGGAAATGCCCAGACAGCCTGTCGCGAGCGTCGGTCCTGGCGAACCACCAGCGCGGTTCGATGCCCATCTCCCAGATCTGGAAACAGTACTTGTTGCCGTTCGGGCCCCAGTTCCACCACGGGAACACATCCTCGACGGCCACGGAAAATTTTTCCCCAAGCGGCACTTCCATCTCAAAATTGAGAGCCGTCACAGCATCATACAGCAGGTTGGTCTTGAGAGCCAATATTGTACGATAGTCCCAGTATTCATAAGTGGTGCGAGGTGCCGGGCCTCCGGATGGAGCCTCAAGCAAATAGGCGGGCGTAGTCCCGAGAGCCAGCATCTCAGTCTCATCGAAGCGGAACTCTGTCCATGAAAGGTTGATGAAAGAACGCCTCATGTCCACGAACCAATGACGGACAATCCGCCGCCACAGTCCGGAGTCCCAGGACTTGATGAGGGTCTTCTTTCGGTCCGCCGGGAGCGGAGAATCGATAATCTCAAGCAAACGTGCACGTTGCGTATCGGTCAATGTGCTGTCGGAGAAAACCTTTGCGCGGAAAAGCTGCCAGGACTCGCCATCAGCCGAAGTGCGCATCTTGTCTGAGAGTTCCGGAAAACGGGAACTCAGGTACAGGAACATGGCCGCACGCCGCCGCTCGGAAAGTTTGGCATTGTACGCCGCCCGTCCCTCCGGCGAAGAGTATGAAATGATGCTGAGACTGTCCAGTTTCCCGCCCCCTATGGAATTGATGGAATCGGCAAGTGCCTCAAGGCTTTCCCGTGTGCCCATATATTCGGGGCGTATGACGGCATCGTCCCAACGGAAATTGACAGAGAATCCGGCCTCGTGCTTTATGCCGGTTTTGTGGATGATTCTCTCCCGGGACAAGCTGTCCGGGACGGAATTGTTGTGCCCGGTTGCAGCGGAGTGCGTGGAATCCTGTGCTGAGGCATTGAGACAGAGGAAAAAGGTCAACACTACTGAATACGGCAAACTCCTCAAGCCGGATTTGATGGACCGACCTGTGGACAGCCTTTTGGCTTCTGTGATGTCTTTCATATTCAGTAATCGCATTCCTCTGAATGTTCGTCTCTTACCAAGAGACGACAATTGAAATATATGATTATAAATCAAATAGTTAATGGGGGGGGTAAAATTAACCTTGCATGGTGTTTGGGATTAAAAATAAAGGTATTATATTTGCAGCCCCATTTTGTCGTCTCTTGGTAAGAGACGACGTGAGGGGAGTGGCGAGATGGAGTATATGCAAGCTTGACTATGTTATTGGCAAACAATCATCGGGATTGTCGTTTTCATGGTAGTGTGAGGCGATTTTGCCTTGCGCTTTTTGTCGTTGGCCTGTTCTCCCCGATTCTTGCATCTGCGCAGCAGCGCAATGCTGAGTTTACAGTTGATTTCCGTTGGGACAAATCCACCCTTGATACCTTATATATGAATACTGGCAGGCGACTCCGTGAGCTGTCGGACAGCATTGCGGCTATAGGGTTGGAACGGATTGACAGTGTGGGACTTGTCTCTTATTCTTCCCCTGAGGGAATGTCGGCCTACAATGCCCGGCTCGCACAGAGGCGTGCCGCTACCATGAGCCTGTATATTCTTTCTGCCCACCCGGAACTCGGGGACCGTCTCAGCGTGGATGCTGACGGGGAGTCCTGGCACCTTTTCAGGGCTCGCGTGTTGACAGATACAACTTTGACTGAGGCACAGAGGTCGAGGCTGCTTGAGATAATCGATTCGTCCGTAGGGGCTGATGCCAAGAAGGTTCTCATCAAGAGGGCGTACCCGGGGCTGTGGCGGCGGATTGTTCGGGAATGGTTTCCGTATATGCGCCGTTCGTTCGTGAGCCTTGACTGGCATGAGACCCGTCCGGTTTTCGGGGCTGTAAGTCCCCTTTCCGCCATCGTCCCTTCTGTGCTGCTGCCGGCGGAAGTTGGGGAGATGGCCCCTCGCACTGTATATGAATATTGGGACAGGCGTACCATTCTCGCGTTGAAGACCAACCTGCTATACGACGCGGTGACGGCTCTCAACTTCGAGCTGGAAGTGCCGCTTGGGGATAGCTTCTCTGTGGCCGTCGAGGATGTGTTCCCGTGGTGGAACTGGGGCCCGAACGGCAACAAATACTGTTTCCAGATCTGGGAGATGGGCATCGAACCGCGCTGGTGGTTCGCCAGGACCGACGCTCGCGACAGGCTGTCTGGGCATTTCCTCGGGGTTTACGGAATGTCGGGGAAATATGACCTCCAGTGGGATACGAAGTTCTGCTGGCAGGGAGAGTTCTGGTCGGCGGGATTGACCTACGGTTATGCGATGCCTCTGTGGAGTTGGTGCAATCTGGAGCTCTCGGCTTCGCTAGGATTCATGCGGAGTGACTGGTGGCACTATGAGCCGGGGTCAGGGTATGAGCACCTCTACCGGGATCCGTTCCGCACGGGGGTTTTGTCATATTTCGGACCGACCAAGCTCAAGGCTTCGCTGGTGGTGCCGATAACTATTCGCAGGAGGGTCAGGAGATGAGAAGTTTGCGTCACGGTTTTTTGAGGCTGGCTTCCGGTTTTGTGCTCTGCCTTTCGGGCTGTCTGTTTTCGGGCTGCGAGAGGCGGCCGCTTGAGGACCAGGACTTCCGCACTCGGGTGCAGGTCAGGGTCAACCTCGACGGCATCCAGAACGTCACCTGCGACATCTACAACGACAAGATTCCTGTGCCGACCATTGATCCGGAGGTGATGCATGTGCTGTTCTTTGATGAGAACGGCGGTGCTGTCGTCACGGAATCGTATATAAGTTCCCGCGAGACTGATGAAGACGGCAAGACTGTCTTCAGAGGGGAAGTTTCCGTGGCCCCGGGATCATATCGCATGCTTGCCTATAATTTCGGGACGGAGACAACGCAGATCCGGGATCCGTATGGCTGGGAGACTTCGCAGGCTTATGCCACGGCCGTCCCGGAGAGCGTGGCCAGCAAGTTCGCCACCAAGGTGCCTTCGGGAGAGCCGGTGGTGTATGAGCCTGATCATCTGGTGGTTGCAAGAGAGCCTGATGAATATATACCGCCTCATACGGGAGTGCATGTCATAGAATCCGAGTGCCGTTCTGTGGTCGAGAGTTACTATCTTCAGATCAAAGTGGACGGCTTGCAATACGTGTCTTCAGCTACGGCAGTGCTTTCCGGCATGTCCAGCGGCAACTATATCTCGCTCGGACAGAGGATAGATGATCCGCAGTCGGCTGTCTGCTTCTCGCTGCTCAAGAGCGAGGACAAGGGAGAGCCGGTCATCTGTGCGATATTCAACACTTTCGGCCGTCCGGAGGGCGCGGAGAACGGACTTGAGGTCACTTTCGACCTGCGCACGACAGACGGGCGCACCGTGCAGAAGACATTCGACATCTCGAATCTCTTCCTTTCGGAGAACTGTGTCAAGCACCACTGGCTTCTGCTTGACGAGGTGATAAAGATAGACCCGCCGGAGAATCCGGGTACGGGAGGCGGCTTCGACCCTTCGGTGGACGACTGGGACGATGAACACCATGATATTGACATATAACGATTAACAGTTTAAAATATTAAATCCTGATGATGAAAAATTATCACATTCTCGCAGCTGCGGCCCTTCTGACCCTTGCCGCCTGCTCCAAAAACGAGGTGCGCCCGGCATCCTCTGACCCTCAAGAAATTACCTTCCAGACTGTGGTGGGGGGGTGAAAACTAAGGCTCCGACAGCGTCGCAAAAAGAGTTTTCCCACAAATTCTACTCTTATGCCTATTTCCTTCAGAGTGGAAGTTGGGATACGGCCGATCTTGAAAATGATGCAAAGTCGTACATAAGCAGTTCGCTTATTGAAAAGAATTCTGAAGGAATCTGGAAAAACAAGAATACTACCTACTACTGGCCTAAACAGGGGAATCTGACTTTCTTCGCCTGGACTGATGATACAGACACCCCGGAAATAGTTAACAATGGAGGGACTCTTACTTGTACAGCAACAGACGGTATCAAGGTCGTGGGCTATGACGCAAAAGCCAATAAGAATAAAGATCTTATGGTTGCAGAGGTAAAAAAAGACCAAAAATCCAATACTGTCCCGAGTCAATATTATACAGTTGGTGTGCCTACATTGTTTCATCATGTCCTTTCTAACCTTGCGTTTAAAGTCAAGACTGATAAGGCGTATACCGACAACGAGAAGTTTGCTATGAAGAGTATAACCCTCAAGAACGTCATGACCAACGGTAACTATACGCAAGGATCAGTTAGTGCAAATACACCAGAAAACGTATGGTCAGATTGGTCTGTGGCAGAGGAAATGCCACTCGTTAACAATACTGATGCTGTCGAGTTTACAAATGACGGTCAAGACAACAAGATTACTATTACTGACTATAGTATAGTTTTGCCTCAGAAATTTGATTCCACAACTCCGGTAATTGAGATCGTATATAATGTTACAACCAATTATTCTGGAACGCCTGTCGTTGAGACAGTAACAGTGAAAAAACCGCTTAAGGATATCTATAAGGACAATTGGATTGCCGGCAAGAAATACACACTTACCATCACTATCGGTCTCGATGAGATTCTTTGGGATCCGGCTGTAGAAGAATGGGTAGAGCAGGGATACGACATCACCTTGTAAAAGAGGTGGCGCGTAACTTTCTGCTAAACAATATTTTAGCTATATGTCCTCCGGCGAAATGAGCGGAGGGCATATAGCCAAAACTCTGATTTTTAAACACTTATCCGCCACCGCACAAAAACACTGCCCGACATCAATGAACAGAATCATCCTGCCGCCACTTTTCGCAACCATCATGCTCTTGGGCTCCTGCGCAAGGGCGGAGCTTGATGTGCCCGAAATCCAGACGGAGGTGAGCTACTGCGTGGTCTCGGTGAAGACTCCGCGCGGAGGTTCTGCTGCCACAGCCTCAAGCGAAACTCCGGAACCTGCCGTGCAGCCGGCGCAGACTTCCACCCCGCGCACCAAGTCCACCTACGACATCACGCAGCCTTTCGGCGCGTGGGCCTGGTATCTGCCTGCCGGAAAGACTTGGGCAAAGGACAAAGATGAGGCGATCCCGTATATCGGCGCCACCTCAGCGGAGAAGATAAGTCACTCGGACGGGCAGTGGAAGTCGACGTCGCACAAATACTATTGGCCCAAGGCCGGGGCGCTGAGTTTCTTCGCCTACAGCCCTTACACGCTGCCGGAGAATGCCGGTACAGTCAGCTGCGGCAAGGACGGTGTGTCTCTCACGGACTATAACATAGCGAGCCAATGCGACTTTCTGGTCGCAGACCCTGCCACGGACAAGACGGCAGCTGAGACCACCTATGGTCTCAACGGCGTTCCGACCCTTTTCCGCCACGCTCTCTCCAAAGTCACTGTCCGGGCGACCCTTGAGAAAGAGTTCACCGACGGGAAAAAGGTCACCATCACCGGCATAAGCCTTGGAAACCTTTATCTCACAGCTTCATACAAGTACTCGGCAACTCCGCAGTGGACACCTCAAACAACGAGCCTTGGCAGCCAGACTCTTGCCGACAATTCAAAGGACATCTCCACCCTTGACGTGGTGGAGGTCGGTTCGGTCTTCGTCATTCCCCAGTCTTTTGGACAGCGTGACGGTGGAGTCTATCCGTTGATAACCATCAATTATATCAACGAAAAAAACGAAGTTCAGACGGCGACCCGAAATTTGTATGTTCTCTCCACCAAGGCCACGTCTTTCGAGCCGGGGCGGCATTATATTTATACCATATCATTCGGCACGAGTGACCAACCGATAATATTCGGCGGTCAGAGCGTCGAGGACTGGGTCGTGAAAGGCTCGGACAGCATTCAGTATTGACGCATGAGGTGCGGCATCAACATATTGGTTCTGTGCTTGTTGGCCGTGGCTTCATGCGCCAAGGTGACTGTTGACCAGGACGGCGGGCCGATGGCTTTCTCGGTAGGGGAGGGGCAGGATACCAGGGCCTTGGCTAATTTCTCCGATAAGATGGAGTCGGATGGCCAGAAGTTCGGTGTATATGCCACGAAGAGCGGCGCGCAGGTTTTCAAGAATCAGCCTCAGTCTGTGACATATTACAGTTCCACTCCTGTCGGCTGGTTCTACTATGGGCACGAATCATACGTTGATGGTTCCAAAGAGTACGAGACATGGAACCGTGGCTCGACCTACAAGTTCAGGGCCTGGTATCCGTATAAATATTCTCCTCACACCACCTCGTCTTCGGACCTGTTGACCTTTGACGGTTTCAGCCTCTTCGTTGACAATCTTGACCTGATGGTGGCATACGAGGAGAGGGTTCCGTCTTCTCAGGGGACAGGTGCAGTGGAGATGACGTTTCACCATGCTCTCGCGGCGGTACAATTCAAGGTGCAGTACAAGGACGGGGTGAAGCCTGCGGATGCTGTGGATTATGTGACATCTGCCTGGTTGAGCGGGGTTTGCGCCACCGGCACATTCGCGTTCGGCAAGGTCTCGTCCTCCGATGCGGCGGACAAGATGCAGTGGATTGTTTCCACGCCGGGTTCCCGAAAACTGCACGAGTGGACACCGGCTTCGGAGACTGACAAGCCTTTCTATGTTCCCGGCAGTGCCACGGATCCTGCCGTAGATGTCTATGCCGAAAGTAGCAACCCCGGATATGTGTTCGTGATACCCCAGACGCTCGGGAGCGGGGCTGCGTTCAACTTCACAACCAAGGCTTCCGGCTCTGCCGTTTTTACTGCTCAACTCCCTGGGAATGAGTGGGAATGCGGCAAGAAATACACCTATACCATCTCCGTCTCGGCATCGGGGATAGAGGTGGAAGTGTCAATCAAACCATGGGAGGAGCTCGCCTCCGGATGGGATGTGTTCATTTAAGGCATGAGAACCGGGATTTCAAATATTTTCCTTGCGCTTGCGGCTTTCATGATGATGTCCGCCTGCGGCAAACAAACTGCCGTTGCTGAGGTTGAGGGCGGGGCGGCAGAGCTCAGCATAACTGTCCGTGCTTCGGAAATCACCAAGGCCGACGGGGCTGCGTCCGGAGATGCTCTCAACAATCTTCGTCTCTGGCTTGTGGACGCTAACAAGAATATTGTCAAGTTCGTGAAGACCGATGACTGGCAGACATTCTCCGGCACGACGGAGGCTACGTTTGATGACGAGCACAAAACGGCCACTATCAGGTTCTCTGACATCTACCGGGCCACCTACACCCTCTATGCCGTGGCCAATTATACGGAGCTTGACAAGTATGTAGGGGCGAAAAAGATAGACAATGCTTTCATTGATAAGGAACTGCCCGAGATGACAGGCTCTAAAACCCCGTCATACAGCGATGAGGCGGGCATGCCGCTCTCGGTGTCCAAGACCATTCAGCTCCTCCCCGGGGAGAACAGGATTTCCGCAGAGCTTGAGCGGGTGCTGGCGCACTTCAGCATCAAGATCAAGAACCAAAGCGACGGACACCAGATTGTCATCGGGGATGCGAGCCTGTCTGATTTCAATATGTCAAGCTCATACCTTTTCAGACATTCAGATGAAAACCGTATGCCTGCAAACTGCAAGGATTTGCCTATGCCGGAGTTCAATAATCTTCCTTTCCCTATAGGCAGCGGCAGCATCGAGACAGTCTATTCCACTTATCTTTATGGTGGTGAGTCAAAATCCGGCTACAAGCTGCGAATGGCTGTGGGTGCGTTCCCGAAGGGGCAGGATGTTTCCGGGCTCACGGCCGAGGGGGCGGTGAAGATAGTCAAGGACGGCCATGAGATCAAGTCCGACGGTACGGAGTATATGATCCGCAGTTGTTATGGAACTTCCTACGACGGATATCCATGCCTGTATCTTACCGATGCTAAAGCTTTAGGCGTAAAAGCCTTGACAGATGCGCAGATAAAAGCCATGACCGAGGCTGAACTCAAACCGTACCTCTGGACTTTCACGGATGAGGATGAGGGTTATGTGAGGAGCGCGTATAATCCGGATTATCATCTCAACAGCCGGAACAGCCGGCTTGAGGCCAGCCAGTCACAGAAGACGGAGTTCATGTTCGACTTCCGCGAAGCCAAGCCGGATAGGATGTATTTCATGGCCGGAGGGAAAGGGGTGTATCTTGGCTATAGTTATTATCAGGGATATTATGTTTCCACAAACGGTTCTTCATCCATTCTCGATACATCCGGCGACCAATATTTCTGGAAACTCCTCCCTCTCTCCGACGTAAAGTGGTCGGATGGCACCAAGACCGTGACCGCCGCGGGCAGCACATTCATCGCTCGCGACCTCACCAGTTTTGATGAATACAATGTTCCCCAGCCTCTGACCGCCCTCTGGCGCAACCAGCGGCTTACCACCACCATCACAGTCACTTTCATGTCCCAGACCGGTGCCTTTGACTATGTGGTGGAGGACTGGAAGGATGGCGGCGGGAGCGCTTCATTCAATTGATTTGCGGCATGAAGAATTTGTTGAAATATATATTCGGGGCATTCGCCCTTGCGGTTGTTTCTTCCTGTGTCAAGACCCCTGTTGAGCCGGGGCTTTCCGAGGGGGAAGGCTGGCTTGTTTTGGATTACGGCGCTTCGGTGGGGCTTCAGGTAGAAACCAAGGCTACGTTGGAATATGCCAACGAGAACAATCTCCTCAATTTCTACCTCTTCGTGTTCGACTCTCAGGGGAAGAAGATCTACGGCAAATGGTTCGACTCCTCGATGCTCAAGGCCAGCGATGATGCGGTGACAAGTGCCAACGAGGACTGCTGGAGCAAGACCCAAGGCATCAAGAAGACGGACTCCTCCGGGACAGTGACCGAGAAGACACAGACCCACGGCCGGATCAAGATAAAAACCAAAAACGGCGAGAACTACACCATCTACGCCCTGTCCAATGTCAATGCCGACATGGTCCGTATCAGTTCTGAGTATCTCAGCTCCAGCGTGGACAAAATTTCTGATATTCAAGATCTTGTCATAACTCTGAGTCAGGATGTCGTGAGCCGCAACGGCTACTTCCCGATGTGCGGCAAACTCCGGCCTGTCAATGTCTCCGGGGGCACGATGAGTACCTCCGGCAAGCTTGTGTTTACCCGTCTCGATGCCAAGATAAGCTTTGATTTCCAGATAGGTACGGCCCCAGAGGACAAGCAGCAGGTAGAGAGCTTCAAGATAGAGAAATGGCGCGTGGTCAATGTGCCGCGCAAGACCTATCTCGCATCGTACGCCGATCGTGGGGCGAGCAATGCCCTCGGCAACATCGCGCAGGCGGCAGGCCAGTCTTCCGGGGATTTCTTCTCCACGACGTTTGTAAACCCTGACTATTCGAGCACCTCCGGCGGCGGCTTCTCTTTCTACATGCTGGAGAATTGCCGCGACCCGAAAGGGAAGGGGACCGGTTTCCACGACCGCGACAAGCAGGTCAAGGACGCCGCCGGGCTCAACACCGTCAATCCCGACGGGACGCTGGCCTTTGTATATGCCGATGACCTCTCGACCTACGTGGAGGTGAAAGGATGGTTGACGATGAAACTGGTGGGCGATTCCGCCGGGCAGATTCTCAACGCCGAGGTGGTCTACCGTATACATCTGGGCAACTTCGAGAACGGCAGTTTCGGGGATTTCAATGTGGAGCGCAACAACAGCTACAAGTACACCATCACCATCTACGGGGTGGACAACATCAGGGCCGAGGTGAGCAGAGACATCGAGAGCGAGCCGGCGACCGGGGGAGTGGTGTCCATAGCGAGGGAGACCATAGCCTTGTGCGATGCCCATTACGTGACCAAGACGCTGACTTTCCACGCCAAATACCTCGTCCAGCCGGACGAGAACGGCATTCCGAGCTACGAGAACATGACCTGGCGGGTCAAGACTCCGTTCTGTGACGGGCAGCCGCTCATCGCAGCGTCAGGGGCCGAGATCATCACGGACGACTGCCGGGACTACAAGTGGGTCATGTTCGCTCTCAACGAGAAACAGGCGAGTGGGAGCTATTATGAGGAGAAGCGCCGCTCCTGGGCCGATGCCAAGACAAAGGGCGAACTGATGGACATCAGCCAGCTTGTGGCCTATATGCGCCAGGAGGCGGACAAATACTATAACGGCACGCCGAATGACTTTGACAACGGCAAACTTTCCGATGGCTCTGATGACACTCTCGGGCCGAAAATCTGCCTCACCGCCTTCGTGGATGAGTATTACTACGATGCCGACCCGATCACCGGGATCAAGTGGGACGGGGTCAAGCTCTATGAGGATCGCTGGAAAACTTTTGTCAACCAGGACAACCGTGTGATGTCCATCCTCTGCAGTTCGCAGATCAGCACCGACCGCGAGAGCCGCATGACCGGGAGCGTGGTCACCATAACGCAGAACTCCATCCAGACTGTGTACGACACAGACGAGTCCAAGGCTTCTCTCAAGACGGCCTGGGGAATGGAGCATAGGGACGAGTATGCGCATCTGTTTGATTATAACGAATACAATACGAGTAGTTATTATGAGCGATCTCTTGGTAATACCGACAAGTCCAACGGGCGTTACAACTCAATAAAAGAATGGGGTCTTCCGTCTAATCCCGGTACTGAAGACTGGAGCGAGTATCTTGACGAGAAAGTCGAGAACGATCTCCCGATGCTGGCCACGGACAAGTACTACCTTCGCTATTCCTGTCTTGCCCGCAACCGTGATCTCGATGGTGACGGCAAGATAGACCGCAACGAAATACGCTGGTACACTGCATCCATCCGCCAGCTTGTCGGCATCTGGCTCGGTGCTGATGTGATCTCGTCGGACGCACGTCTCTATACAAGGACAGCTGAAGAGCGTACCCGGAATGAGGGGAACACTGTCGCGAAGATCAAGATGAGCAACGGGGTCGAGGTCGTGGATGTCGAGAATACCGAGTTCGACTGGCATCAGCATATCATATCAAGCACGGCTTACATTAATAGTGATGATACCTACAACAGCAACAACCCGACTATCCTCTGGGCGGAACAGGGCTGCACGACGGGAACTTTGAGTTATTCAATGGAGAACGCGGGCGCTTATTCACAACACCCCTATGACGGCACCGACCTCTTCAGCGTCCGCTGCGTCCGCAATCTCGGCCTTCCGAATGATTCCGCCTCTGATGCCAAGCCTCAAGATCTGATAGTGGTGACCCCGAGCCAGAGTGGTGACGGATCATATACTTTCGATGCCTCGAATATCAACCCGTCTTCGCTCCGCCCGTTTGTCAACACCAAGGTTAACGGCCTCGATCTTGACGACCACGATGAGATGTCCGAGGCCAACCGCCTGTATCTCAACTTCACGGCGGCCGGCCCTGCCGATGCGGTCAACGCCGCCAACGCTGTGAATGGCGGGGCGCAGGAGATCAATAAGCAGGTCACCATTACGGGCACCTCCAGCGGAGTCTATTGCCCGGTGGGATACCGCCTCCCGAATCAGCGCGAGGCCGTCGTGATGCTCTACTATGTCGGTTCCCCGTCGTCATTCTTCTCCGGTGATACCATGACCAGAACATACTTCTCCTTTGGTTCTGTCCCTGACGATCTTATCAAGGACGGCTATCTCTCGTCCCGACGCAATCCGAAACTGCTTGATCACGCCAATCTGTACCGCGTCAATGCTGAGCAGATTTTCCTCCCGGAAGATAAAGGCGTTGCCGCCAACTCCATCCGCTGCGTCCGCGACAACCCACAGTAGCTCACCCTCCATGGGCATCTGAGCCGTTTTCTGTCCCGCGCTGAATCTCCTTCCGTCCCGTGCGCACTGGAGACCTTTCCACGCACGGGATTATCGCCGTGCGCACGGGGAAGGCAGGTCAATGTCTGAGTCTGAGCATTCGCGCGAGACAAGATCTACTCGCGGGACGGAGTGCTGCGCGCAGTGGACGGCAGGTACCAGGGACGAGGCTTTTGTGTTGAGCCCCTGCCACCTCTCGCACCTGCACTGTCAGCCTCTGCGCCGTCAGCCAATGCCCCTTTCCCACATGGACTCACCGCCATTCTGCAGCCCTCTGCGGCACCCCACCAGCAAAGGTTGGGGTATTTTTCGCGATTTTCTCCCCTACCTTCCGGAAGCGCTGCCCTTATACGGCCCTCCGCGGCATCCCCTCTGCCCAAGGTCGGGGTATCTATGGCAATTTCCTCCCCTACCTTCCGGAAGCGCTGCCCTTATAAGGCCCTCTGCGGCACCCCACCAGCAAAGGTTGGGGTATTTTTAGCGCTTTTTACCCCTACCTTTGGCAAACGCCAGGCACCTTCGCCACTCTCTTTCCGCCTTCAAAAGTTCACCCTTCGCCCATCAAGCAGACCTGCCGTACACCACAGCGCCGTTTTCTGTACGGAACGGTCTCGCGAGTGCCTCGCGTACAGAAAGATGCCGGTTTTCTGTACCGCATGTATCCGCAAGCGGCTCGCGTACAACAGAAGGCCCCTTTTCTGTACCGGACGGAGAATCGCCTCAAGGTTATAGAGCTTTGAGGCTCCGGCGCTCTAACCTAAACACCAATATGCCGCTAGAAAGCAATTTCCGCGCAAGGTTATAGCGTTTCTGCAATCTTTCTCTATAACCTTTTCCAGACGCCATAGTGAATCGGTGCGGTGGACACCAGACCACTTTTCGCGCCCGGCGCAGATTTTTCTGTTTCTTTCGTCTTTTGAAGTTTCTTTGTTGCGCGTCAGCCGGGAATGCGTTATCATTGCGGCGTAAAAACTCATAACAATCAATGAAAAACTTCAAGAAAAATTCTGCCGGTGGCAAGGCCGTGGGGCAGAAGTG
>ERZ808242.1136-NODE-1136-length-16175-cov-4.217246_pt1 | contig 16175 bp, 9 predicted proteins | sample MGYA00521244_ERZ808242 | MGnify/ENA primary metagenome ERZ808242 (study PRJEB31516, sample SAMN03275573) | gut metagenome | biome: mammalia-associated habitat; material: feces | host: Papio cynocephalus | place: Kenya | collected 2012-07-27 ... | reverse complement strand
ACGCGAAAAAGCGCGAGGAGATAAGCTCAAATCTTGTCATCGGAAAAGATAAAAACACATCGACCGATTTTTTCTGAAAGAGAAAAGAAAAGTTGATAATATTAAATATCACCGCTATAACACAGCCTGCCGCGGTTCCGACATAAGTAAGGACTGTCATAAGGTTTTTAATATCTAATCTTGAATAACCGAGATTTTTAAGCGTTTCCTTAATATACATTACCGCATACCCCGGGCTTAAAAGCAGAGCGCATGCTGTTATAAGAAGCAGAACGCCGATATTGCGCTTTAATGTATATTTAAACATATTAAACGCAGGGTTAAGCTTTTTATTCGAGGATGTTCTTAATGTCATACCCTAAAACCTCCAACTCATAAATAAATGTTTCCTCCAAGGTAGGCTCGATACATTCAAGGAAAATCGGATTGAAGTTATTTATATAGCTCTTGATTTCCTCCGCGTCTCCCTTAGCGACGAACTGAAGCAAAGAGCCGTTGCGCTCGATTTTAAGAATATCAAGCTTATCAAACACCGAAAGCTCAGGAATGGAATTAAACGCCGCCTGAAATTTATGTATTTTCTCCTTTGCCTCGTCTATACTGCCGCTCGCAATCATTTTGCCCTCGTGAATAACCGCAATATGGTCGCACATTTCCTCTATTTCTCTTAGGTTATGAGAAGAAACAACCGCAGTTATGCCGTTTTTTTCAATTCCCTCAAGCAAAAGATTTATAAGAACCTTACGCATAACGACATCAAGCCCGTCAAAGGCTTCGTCAAGCAGGATATATCTCGGCTTTGAAGAGAGAGCGAGAATTAAAGAAGCCTGTCTTTGCATACCCTTTGAAAAGGAGGAAAGCTTGCCCTTTCTGTCAAGCGGAAAAATCTCCGAAAGCCTTTTATATTCCTCATCACTGAAATTGGGGTACATCTTACTGTAAAGCGAAGCCATTTCATCTAAGTTTGTCTGAGGAAGAAAATAAGGAAGATCGCCTAAAAACGCTATCTGAGATTTAACCGTTGGGTTATTGAAAACCGATATTCCGTTCATTTCAAGTCTTCCGCTGTCGGCAGGATAGATACCGGCTATAAGTCTTAAAAGGGTTGATTTCCCCGAGCCGTTAGACCCGACAAGACCGAAAACGGAGCCGTCCGGAATTTTAAAGGTTATATTATCAAGCGCTGTTTTATTCCCGAAGCTTTTTGTCAGTTCAACTGCTTTAATCATACTTTTACACCGCTTTCTTTTTCTATAACTGATATTATTTCATTTTTGCTTATGCCCACTTCCAATGCATTCTTAGCAGCCGCGGCTACATCGCTGAGCGCCGCCTCTTTAATTGCAAGATAAGAATTTTCATCATCGGAGATAAAAGAGCCCTTTCCCTTTACCGAATAGATAATTCCCTTACTTTCAAGAATAGCATAAGCCTTTTGAATTGTATTCGGATTAACGCTGAATTTAGAAGCCAAAGCCCTCACGCTCGGCAACTGGTCATTAGTCCTCAGAACACCGATTGCTTTCAGCCGAATAAAGCCGCTGACAATCTGATCGCATATCGGTGTACCGCTTTTTAAATCAAGCTGAAACATATTTGCCTCCTTTTAATAAGTGTTCTACTTCGATTAGTACAGTTATATGATAGCATAAAATTATAGCTTTGTCAATAAAAAAATGCCGGTGCAATCTTAGGCACCGGCAAAAGCATTAAGATTTATTCTTCGGAAGCTATTTGAGCAGCTTCATCAACCGATTCATCGGAACCGCATTTAAAATACTTTCCTTTGATACGGTGTTTATTAAAGCATGCATCAATAATAGCAAGAGCGCCGACAGCAGTAGCAAGAATGCCTGCAAGGCCCAAAATCACTTTAAGAAAACTTTTCATAACGCACACCCACCTTTTTTATTTATTAAATTATAACACATATTTTATTTTTTTACAAGGATTATTTACATAAAAGGAGAAAAAAGATTAAGAATTGCTCTTTTAAGTCTTTTAAGCGGTTTTTCCTTTTTCCATTCCTCTAAGGTTATATTATGAGACGCCCTAAGGAGCTGGTCAAAATGAGTTTTAACCGTCATGGCAGTATCGCAGTCGTCAATCCAGACTCCGCACTCAAAATGGAATTCAAAGCTTCTGTAATCCATATTGACCGTTCCTATAGTAGCAATCCTATCGTCAGAAACGAAAAGCTTTGAATGGATAAACCCGGGGGTATACTCATAAATCTTGACCCCTGCCTCCAAAAGCTCAATATAATTATACTGCGTAACCGGATGGACATACCATTTATCGGGAATATAAGGAGTGATTATTCTTACATCTATTCCGGAATTTGCGGCGTTTTTAAGGGTTGTAATCATAGCGTTATCGACTATTAGATACGGCGTTGCTATATATACATAATCGGTAGCGGTATCCAAAATCTGCATATAAATTCCCTCGGCAGGGTTTTTATTATTCAGCGGACCGTCCGAGTAAGGCTGAACAAAGCCGTTTGAAGCGACCTTATAATCTCTTAAATGAGATTTAATATCAATCTGCTCGCCTGTTGTGAATTCCCAAGTGGTGCAGAACATCGCAAGAAAGCTTTTAACTGCCTCGCCCTTAATAATTGCAGCGCAATCCATCCAGTATCCAAAGCGCTTGAACTTATTTATGTATTCGTCGGCAAGGTTTAGTCCGCCGGTGACAGCTACTTTGCCGTCAATAACGCAAATCTTGCGGTGATTTCTGTTATTCATAAAGATATTGAAGGAAGGACGAATCTTATTGAACACCGCAACCTTTATTCCGTGCGACTGAAGTCTCGAAATAAAGTTTTTATGCTGACGCTTTATAGAGCCGAAGTCATCAAACATAACCTTGACCTCAACGCCCTGCTTTACCTTTTCGCAGAGAATTTTATAAACGCTGTCCCACATTATTCCTTCCGCGATTATAAAAAACTCAATAAATATATATTCCTTTGCCATTTCAAGCTCGCTTAAAAATTTCGGGAAGAATTCCTCTCCCGGGGAAAGATATTCGACTGAGGAAGCGTCACTCAAAGGAAAATCAGCTTCATTGGTAAGATAAACAGACTGTCTTGCGTGTCGGGGGTCTAAAATTTTAAGCCTTTCGGTAACCTCTGTTTCCTTTTCTATAAACGGGAGAAAATGCTCCTGACATTTCTTCATTTTCTTTTTTAAATGCGGCATTACTCTTTCGCCGCCGAGCAAAAGGAACACAAATATTCCGAAAATCGGAAAAACAAGGATAAATACCGCCCACATCAGCTTATAGCTCGGATTGCCTCGGCGGTTTATTATATAAACAACCGTAATAATACCGAAAAGCTCGGAAATCAAATAAATTGAAATTGATTTAGTTGAAAGGTTTAAAAAAAGGGCAAAAAAGATAACAAGCTGAACAAGCAGAAAAAATGCCGAAAAGATAATTCTTGTCGGAATAGGAATACCTCTTTTATGCTTGACGCTTATTCTTTTAAATTTTCTCATTTTCCCTCTCCTTTTTACGCTATATATGGAGTTAATTATATATTTAAAACCTAAATATAGCGTTATTATAACATACTTCTTTTAGATTTACAAGTTAAAAAACACTCTCTGAACAAAATCAGAGAGTGTTTCTAAAATTAAAATCAATCCGAAATTTCTATATCGGGAGCAACATCCGCAAAGCCGTTATTCTCTTCGGACTCTTCGGGATTTATCTCGGGGCAGCGCATACCTGTACCCGCAGGGATAAGCTGACCGATAATAACATTTTCTTTAAGTCCGAACAACGGGTCGATCTTACCCTTGATTGCGGCTTCTGTAAGAACCTTGGTGGTTTCCTGGAACGAAGCGGCGGACATGAACGATTCGGTTGCAAGAGAAGCCTTGGTGATACCGAGAAGTGTTGCCTTATACTCGGCGAGTTTAAGTCCCTCTTCGCCGTTTTCGGTTCTTTCCTTGATCTTAGCGTTTGCTTCCGCAATTTCTTTATATTCATAGCTTACATTCTGAATAAGATCGGTGCTTCCCGGATCTGTAATCTTAAGCTTACGCATCATCTGGCGGACAATGATTTCGATATGCTTATCATTGATATCAACACCCTGAGTGCGGTAAGCATTTTGAATTTCTGCTATGATATATTCTTCGACAGCCTGCGGACCCTGAGCCTCCAAAATATCCTGAGGATATTTTGCACCGGGGACTAAAAGCTGACCTGCTTCGACATAATCGCCGTCGTTAACAAGAGTTCTTGAACCGTAGGGAATAACGATTTTTTCCTCTTCCATGGTTTCTTCATTATTGATAATAATGACATTGCTCTTCTTTTCTTCGACGAGGCGGACTCTTCCGTTGATTTTAGCGATAAGTCCGCAATGCTTAGGTCTTCTTGCCTCAAAAAGCTCTTCAACACGCGGAAGACCCTGAGTGATATCCTCGGTTGACGCGATGCCGCCTGTATGGAAGGTACGCATTGTAAGCTGAGTACCCGGCTCGCCGATTGACTGAGCCGCAACTATACCTACAGCCTCGCCTACCGTAACAGGCTTATTTGTAGCAAGGTTTGCGCCGTAGCACTTCTGGCAAACACCGTGATGGCTGTGGCAGGTAAGAATAGAACGGATCTCAATTTCAGTAATGCCTGCGTCAACAATTCTCTTAGCGTCTTCCTTGGTCATCATGTGCTCATTGTCGCAGATAACCTCGTCTGTATTCGGGTCAACGGCAGGATGAAGCAGAAATCTTCCGATAAGTCTCTCTTCGAGAGTTTCAAGGACATGATTTCCGTCCTTGATATCAGAAACGAGCAAGCCCTCTTCGGTTCCGCAATCGTTTTCACGGACGATAACATCCTGAGAAACATCGACAAGTCTTCTTGTAAGGTAACCCGAGTCTGCTGTACGGAGCGCCGTATCGGCAAGTCCTTTACGCGCACCGCGCGAGGAAATGAAGTATTCGAGAACGTTAAGTCCCTCACGGTAGTTAGCACGGATAGGAACTTCAATAACCTTACCTGCTGTATTTGCGATAAGTCCGCGCATACCTGCGAGCTGTCTTATCTGGCTCATAGAACCACGCGCGCCGGAGTCTGCCATCATGAATATCGGGTTGAACTCGTCAAGGTTGCCCTTAAGTGCGTCCGCAACATCCTCTGTTGCCTTATTCCAAATTTCAATTACATGGCGGCTACGCTCATCATTGCTGATAAGACCGCGGCGGTAGTTCTTTGAAACCTCGTCGATTTCCTGCTCGGCACCTGCGAGAATTTCTTTCTTTGCAGGAGGAATAACAGCGTCGATAACGGCAACGGTGATAGCGCCCTTTGTTGAATACTTAAAGCCTGTTGCCTTAATATTATCAAGAACAATAGACGATTTGCTTGTGCCGTATTTATCAATACATCTGTCGATAATTTTTCCGAGCTGCTTTTTACCAACCTTATTCTGAACGATATCATCGTTAGAATCAATAGTAAGCTTACTTAAATCTTTAACCGCAAAGGTCCATTCAAGGTCAAGCTCATGGGCAGGGTCGGTACGGTCAACAAAGCCGAGATCCTGCGGAATTGACTCATTGAAGATTATAAATCCGACTGTACACCAAACAAGACCGGATTTTCCGCTTTCATTCTTAAAGCGGACTCTGATAGGAGCATGAAGACTGATTATTCCGTCCTCATAAGCCATAATCGCCTCATTCTTATCGCGGAAGACCTTATTTGCTCCCTTTTCCTCGGATTTAACGAGGGTTAAATAATAAGAACCGAGTACCATATCCTGAGTAGGAACGGCAACAGGCTTACCGTCAGAGGGTTTAAGCAGGTTATTAGCCGCAAGCATTAAAAATCTTGCTTCTGCCTGAGCCTCAGCGGAAAGCGGAACATGAACAGCCATCTGGTCGCCGTCGAAGTCGGCGTTATAAGCGGTACAAACAAGCGGATGAAGCTTTAAGGCTTTACCCTCTACGAGCACCGGTTCAAATGCCTGAATACCGAGCCTATGAAGTGTAGGAGCACGGTTTAAAAGAACAGGGTGCTCTTTAATTACCATTTCCAAAGCGTCCCAAATTTCAGTCGAAGCGCGCTCAACCATTTTACGGGCCGATTTAATATTTGTAACCGCCTTTGTTTCAACAAGGCGCTTCATAACAAACGGCTTAAACAGCTCAAGTGCCATTTCCTTAGGAAGACCGCACTGATACATTTTAAGCTCAGGACCGACAACGATAACCGAACGTCCCGAATAGTCAACACGCTTACCGAGAAGGTTCTGACGGAAGCGTCCCTGCTTACCCTTAAGCATATCCGAAAGGGATTTAAGAGCACGGTTATTAGGACCTGTAACAGGCTTACCTCTTCTGCCGTTATCAATAAGAGCGTCAACAGCCTCTTGAAGCATACGCTTTTCGTTTCTTACGATTATATCAGGCGCGCTTAACTCTAAAAGTCTTTTTAAACGGTTATTACGGTTAATAACTCTTCTGTAAAGGTCATTAAGGTCGGAGGTTGCAAATCTTCCGCCGTCAAGCTGGACCATAGGACGGAGATCCGGAGGAATTACCGGAATAACGTCGAGAATCATCCATTCGGGTCTGTTGCCCGAAGCGCGGAATGCTTCTAAGACCTCAAGCCTCTTTAAAATGCGGACTCTCTTCTGTCCTGCTGAATCCTCAAGCTCTGCGCGGAGCTCTTCGCAGGATTTTTCAAGGTCGATTTCGCTGAGAAGCTTCTTTATAGCCTCTGCGCCCATTTCAGCTTTAAAATCATCCTCATATTTCTCACGCATATTGTGATACTGAGTCTCATTAAGGAGCTGTTTTTTCTCAAGCGGAGTAGTTCCGGGGTCGGTTACTATATACTGAGAAAAATAGAGAACCTGCTCTAATGCCTTTTGAGTTATATCAAGGCAAAGTCCCATTCTTGAAGGGATAGTCTTGAAATACCAGATATGGGAAACAGGAGCCGCGAGCTCGATAGAGCCCATACGCTCTCTTCTTACCTTAGCGCGAGTAACCTCAACGCCGCAGCGCTCGCAGACCTTTCCTTTATATCTTATTCTTTTATACTTACCGCAGTGGCATTCCCAGTCCTTCTGGGGTCCGAAAATCTTTTCGCAGAAAAGTCCGCCGATTTCGGGCTTTAAGGTACGGTAGTTGATTGTTTCTGCCTTGGTGACTTCACCGTAAGACCAGCTTCTGATCTGTTCCGGAGATGCAAGACCTATTTTTACGGATTCAAAATCAAATTCGTTTTCGTTAGCCATATTATCTGCTCCTCCTTAATTTTCGTCTGTATCAAGATCATCGTCTACGATGGCGTCGCCGTTTTCATCTTCAAAGCTGAAGCCGTCGGAAATGTCTGAGTCTGAAATATTATCATCAAAATCGTCCTCGGGAATTACAGGTGTTGCGAGACCGATATCGTCGTCATCGAAGTTCTGACGGAGGTCAACCTCAAATCCGTCATGATTGAGAACACGGATATCGAGACCCAAAGACTGAAGCTCCTTGATAAGAACCTTAAAGGACTCGGGTATTCCTGCCTTAGGAACATTCTGTCCCTTAACGATTGCCTCGTATGTCTTAACTCTTCCTACAACATCATCGGACTTAACCGTGAGGATTTCCTGAAGAGTATAAGCAGCGCCGTAAGCCTCGAGCGCCCAAACTTCCATTTCTCCGAAACGCTGGCCGCCGAACTGAGCTTTACCGCCGAGAGGCTGCTGAGTAACAAGAGAATAAGGACCTGTAGAACGGGCGTGAATCTTATCGTCAACAAGGTGATGGAGCTTAAGATAATACATATAACCTACTGTTACACGGTTATCAAACGGCTCGCCTGTTCTTCCGTCGTAAAGCTGAACCTTACCGTCCTCAGGCATACCTGCCATTTTAAAGCACTCGCGGATATCCGCTTCATGTGCGCCGTCGAAAACAGGCGTGCAGATATTCCAGCCTAATGCCTTTGCGGCATAACCTAAGTGAACCTCGAGCACCTGTCCGATATTCATTCGGGAAGGAACGCCCAAAGGATTAAGAACTATATCAAGCGGTGTGCCGTCGGGTAAGAAAGGCATATCCTCGCTCGGGAGAATTCTTGAAACAACACCCTTGTTACCGTGGCGTCCCGCCATTTTATCTCCGACGGAGATTTTACGCTTTTGAGCAATATAGCAGCGGACAATAACATTTACTCCGGGGCTTAACTCGGAAGAATTTTCACGGGTAAACACCTTAACATCTACTATTGTGCCGTACTCGCCGTGCGGAACGCGGAGAGAGGTATCTCTTACCTCACGTGCCTTATCGCCGAATATCGCACGGAGAAGTCTTTCTTCGGCGGTCAGATCGGTCTCACCCTTAGGAGTTACCTTACCGACAAGGATATCGCCTGCGGTAACATCGGCACCGACGCGGATAATACCGTTTTCGTCAAGGTCTTTCAGCGCGTCCTCGCCGACATTCGGAATGTCACGGGTAATCTCTTCCGGTCCGAGTTTGGTATCGCGGCATTCGATATCATACTCTTCTATATGAATAGAGGTATAAACATCGTCGCGGACAAGACGCTCGTTTAAGAGTACCGCATCCTCATAGTTATAACCTTCCCAAGTCATAAATCCTATAAGCGCGTTTCTTCCGAGAGAAATTTCACCGTTGCTGGTAGCAGGTCCGTCCGCAATGACCTCCTTTTCTTCTACCTTCTGACCTACGCTTACGATAGGACGCTGATTTATACAGGTTCCGTGGTTGGAACGAAGGAATTTGATAAGCTTATATTCGTCAATTTCGCCGTTTTTGGCGCGAATTTTAATTATATCGGCGCTTACATAAGAAACAGTACCTGCACGCTTTGCAAGAACTACAACGCCTGAATCGACAGCGGCCTTATATTCCATACCGGTTGCAACAATCGGGTTTTCGGGCTTAAGAAGCGGAACTGCCTGCTTCTGCATGTTTGATCCCATGAGCGCACGGTTTGTATCGTCGTTTTCAAGGAACGGAATCATAGCGGTTGCCACGGAAACTACCATTTTCGGAGAAACATCCATAAAATCGGCTCTGGAAGCTTCAACCTCTTGGAAGCCGTCACGGTAACGGGCGTTTACCTTCTTATGAACGAAGTGTCCGTTTTCATCCAAAGGCTCGTTAGCCTGAGCGACTATATAATCGTCCTCTTCGTCGGCAGTCATATAAACTACCTCGTCAAGAACCTTTCCGTCCTTAACATGGCGGAACGGAGCCTCGATAAATCCGTATTTATTTATCTTTGCATAAGTTGCAAGATACGAGATAAGTCCGATATTAGGTCCTTCAGGAGTCTCTATCGGGCACATGCGTCCGTAATGAGTATAATGAACGTCACGGACCTCAAAGGATGCACGGTCACGGGAAAGTCCGCCGGGGCCGAGTGCCGAAAGACGGCGCTTATGAGTAAGCTCGGAGAGCGGATTTGTCTGATCCATGAACTGTGAAAGCGGAGAAGAGCCGAAGAACTCTTTAATAGCCGCAACTACAGGACGGATATTTATAAGAGACTGAGGAGTGATATTCTCGCTGTCCTGAGACATAAGAGTCATTTTTTCTCTTACTACGCGCTCCATTCTCGTAAATCCGATTCTGAACTGATTCTGCAAAAGCTCGCCTACAGAACGGATTCGGCGATTTCCGAGGTGGTCGATATCGTCCACATTTCCGACTTCATGGGGAAGTCCGAGGAAGTAGTTGACAGAAGCGAAGATATCTTCATATACTATATGCTTAGGAATAAGCGCGTCTGCATTTTCAATAAGCGCTTCATATAAATCTTCTTTATTAGTGTTTTCTTCAAGAAGCTCTTTTAAAACCTCAAAGCTTACCTTTTCGTTAATGCCCTCATAGTCAAGCTTTGCAAGCTCTTCGTCGGTAAAATCGGTAAAGTCCTTAAGGTCAACCATTCCGTTTGAAAGAACCTTAACCTCTGTTACCCTACCCTCAAGGTCGAACACATTTACATGGACCTCGCGAACGCCCTTTTTCTCGATAAGAGCGGCAAGCTCCTTTGTGACGGTTGTATCAGGCTCGGCTAAAATTTCGCCTGTCATCGGGTCGACAACGGGGCGGGAAATTACCTTTCCTCTGATTCTTGCGCCTATACTTAATTTTTTATTGTATTTATATCTTCCGACTCTTGAAAGGTCATAGCGGTGAACATCAAAGAAGAGCTGTTCAAGATAAGCCTTTGCACCCTCAATGGTTACAGGCTCGCTCGGTCTTAACTTCTTATAGACCTCGATAAGAGCATCCTCAACGGTTTTTGTCTCATCGATATTCAAGGTTGCGTCAAGACGCTCGTCCGCTCCTAAAAGCTGACGGATCTCTTCATTTGTAGTAATGCCGAGAGCGCGGATAAAGGTTGTAATAGGAAGCTTTTTATTCTTATCAATACGGACATATAAAACTTCGTTTACAGCGGTTTCATATTCAAGCCACGCACCGCGGTTAGGAATGATTGTCGAAGAAAAGAGCTTAGCGCCTGTCTTTTCATCGGCTTTAACGGCATAATATACACCGGGGGAACGGACAAGCTGAGAAACAACCGCACGCTCCGCACCGTTTATAACAAATGTGCCGGCATCGGTCATAAGCGGGAAATCGCCCATGAAGACTTCGCTTTCCTTGATTTCTCCGGTTTCCTTATTGAAAAGGCGGGCCGTTACTCTTAAGGGTGCCGCATAGGTAGTATCACGGGATTTACATTCGGTTACATCATATTTGGGCTGTTCATCAATTCTGTAATCAATAAAGCTCAGCTCAAGATTTCCGCTGTAGTCCGTAATAGACGACATATCCTTAAATACTTCTCGCAGGCCCTCGGTTATAAACCAATTGTATGAGTCTTTCTGAATTTCAATGAGGTTGGGCATATCAATAACTTCATTGATTTTAGAAAAAGTCATACGAGTGTTTTTACCCATTTGGACTTTCTTCACCATTGCACTTGGCTCCATAGGTTAACGATCACTCCTAAATAAATTTTTACGGAACGCAGACTTAAATCTATCAGCCCCGTTAATTCCTTAACAATAGGCGGAAAACAGCGCGGTTTTAACGCAAAAACACAAGCTTTTTCGCAAAAAAGGCGCAAAATCCCCCATCATCATTAGTGATTTAATATTATATCGCAAATAAAGCGCCGTGTCAAGGATTATTTTACTTTTTTTACCTGTTTTTCCTTTTTGCATTGTTTTATAATTCCGCTTATGCTATAATTCTGTTATGATTTTTCAAAAGGCGGTGCAAAATGTCGGACAAAAAACCTGAAATACTCTCCCCTGCGGGCACAAAAGAAAGTCTTATTGCCGCAGTAAGGAGCGGTGCGGACGCAGTTTATTTAGGAGCCAAAAATTTCAGCGCGAGAAGAAACGCGGAAAATTTCGGCGCCGATGAGCTTAAAGACGCCGTAGGCTACTGCCATGAAAGAGGTGTTAAGGTATATCTTACGCTTAACACAATGATAAAATCAAAAGAATTATCTTTTGCCTTTAATACCGCCGTGGAAGCCTACGCTTCGGGAGCGGACGGAATAATAATTTCGGATCTCGGTCTTGCAGATATTTTAAGAAGAGAAATTCCCGATTTTCCCCTGCACGGCTCAACCCAGCTTTCGGTTCATTCCCCTGCCGCCTTAAGCATTTTAAAAGAAAAAGGCTTTTCCCGTATAGTGCTTGCAAGAGAAATGAGCTGTAAGCAAATTTCCGATTTTTGCAGGGAAGCCAAAAAAATAAATATAGAAACCGAGGTTTTCGTTCACGGCGCGCTTTGTATGAGCCTTTCGGGACAATGTCTGCTTTCAAGCATGATAGGCGAGCGCAGCGGAAACCGAGGGCTTTGCGCAGGACCCTGCCGTCTCCCCTTTGGCGCAAGAGGCTTAAATAAAAACAGATATGATTTAAGCCTTAAGGATTTGAGCCTTATAAACCATATAGACGAGCTTAAGAAAATCGGGGTTGATTCGCTTAAAATCGAGGGCAGAATGAAGCGCCCCGAATATGTAGCCGCGGCTACGGCTGTATGCAGGCTCAGAGCGGACGGGAAAGAAGACAAAGAGCTTGAAAAAAATCTTATGAAAATTTTCTCCCGTTCAGGCTTTACGGACGGATATTTTACAGGCAATAAAGGAAATAACATGTTCGGCACAAGGACAAAGGACGATGTTATTTCATCCGCGGAAGCGATAAAGCAAATTCATGAGCTTTACAGAAAAGAAAGAAATTCCGTCCCATTAAAAATGGATTTTACAGCCATTTCGGGTAAGCCTGTAAGTCTTACGGTTACCGACGGGGAAAATACCGTAACCGAATACGGGGCGGTTCCTGAAACAGCGCAGAACAAACCGACTTTAGCGGAGGATATAAAATCAAGTCTTTCAAAGCTCGGGTCTACCCCCTACTTTTTAAAGGAAATAAATATTAAATCAGACGACAATATTTTTATAGGCGGAAAGGAAATCAATCTTTTAAGAAGAACCGCCGCCGAAGAGCTGAGTTATAAGCGGAGAAACAATAAAACAAAGGTTATAAATTCGGTTTATGAATATAACAAAAAAGAAGTTAAAACAAATAACAGTGATAAGTGCTTTATCATAAAATTACCCGATATAATGCACATTCCGAGCAATTTATCGAATGTTAACGGAATTATTCTGCCGCTCGGAACCGCCTCGCCGAAATTACAAACCGGCATAAAGCTTATTGCCGAAATACCGAGACTGATTTCGGATGAAGACGCCGTTTTAAAAAAGCTTATTCTGATGAAGCGAGACGGATTTTCGGCCTGCTATTGCGGCGAGCTTTCGGCGATAAGTTTATCGCTTAAGGCAGGGCTTGAACCGATAGGCGGAACAAGTCTGAATATTTGCAATTACGAATCGGTTAACGCTTTTTTAAAAACCGGAGTTAAAAAGCAATTTATTTCCGCTGAAATTCAGGCGGACGAAATTCCGCTTTTAAAAAATAAAAATATCGGCTGCTTTGCTTACGGCAGACTTCCTCTTATGATAACCGCAAACTGCCCTGTTAAAAACTCTGCCGACTGCTCTGAGTGCCGAAAAAACGGAAGCTTAAAGGACAGAATGGGTGTTGTATTCCCCGTCGCCTGCAAAAACGATTACTGCGAAATTCTGAATTCTAAGCCGATTTATCTTGCGGACAGAAAAAACAAGCTTAACGTTAAATATCTTTTGCTTTGGTTTGAAAAAGAAAGCAAGGAAGAAATCGAAGCGATAATTAAAAAATACGAAATCGGCGCTCCGCCGGATTTCGATTACACAAGAGGGCTTTATTTCAGAAATCTTTTATAAAGCTTAAAAAATCGGACTGTAAAAACTTTTTTGTTCTTACAGTCCGATTGATTTTATGATTTTATTTTAACTTCTTTCCGTCAGAGAAAGCCTTTCCGACGGTTTTTTCTATAACCGCATAGGTATTATTAAACGGGTCAAACATAATCGGCTTAACCTTATTTATATCAACATTTCCGTTTTCGTCAAAAACGCTTTCGTCAACGCTGACATTTACTATCTCTCCTACAAGCTGACAGGTTTCCTTGTCATACCTTATTAACTTGCATTCAACTGCAACGGGTAACTCTTTTATAAGAGGAGCGTCAACAAACTCGGAGTTTATCGCATGAAATCCTGCTTTTTCAAATTTATCGGGAGTATTGTTACCCGAAACTATACCGACATAGTCGCAGGCAGTAAGATTTTCAAGGTCTCCCATGCTGACGGTAAACGCTTTTTTAAGCAAAATATTTTTAAGCGTTTTATGCGAAGCGCTTATACACATGGTTATCTGCTTATCGTCGCTTATTCCGCCCCATGCGGCATTCATTGCGTTAGGAATGCCGTTTTCGTCAAAAGCGGAAAGAATGAAAACAGGCTGAGGATAGGAATACGGCTTTGCGCCAAAATTTTTTCTCATAATAATTTCTCCTTTTTATTTTGTCATTAAATCGCAGATAATTCTCGTATGCTCGGCAGGGTCGTCAATTGATTTTCCGCCTATCAGGCAAGCCTCATCATAAAGCAGCTTTGAATAATCCTTTAAGGTTTCTTTATCGGAATTTATAAGTGTTTTAAGCTTTTCGGCTACGGGATGAGAGGCGTTGATTTCAAGCACCGTCTGAGCCTTAACGGGAGTATTTTGCCCCGGCATTGAGTTAAGCGTTTTTTCCATTTCAAGGGATATTCCGCCCTCGCTTGCAAGGCAGACAGGGTTATTTTTGAGCTTGTTTGTAAACTTAACCGAGTTTACCTTATCGCCGAGAGCCTCTTTTACAGCGTCAAGCAAGTCTTTAGAATCGGCATTAAGCTTTTCGAGCTCCTTTTTCTCTTCCTCGGAATCGAGGTCAAGGCTTTCATCGCAGACATTTACAAAATTCTTACCGTCATATTCCCTCATCATTTTAAGAGCAAACTCGTCAATATTATCTGTAAGATAAAGAATTTCATACCCTTTTTCTTTTACGGCGTCACACTGGGGAAGCATTTCGATTCTGTCTGTTGTCTCTCCGCAGGCATAATAAATATTTTTCTGATCCTCCTTTGCTCTCGAAACATATTCAGCCAAAGTAATCTGCTTTTTCTCATAAGAAGAGGTAAACAGCAAGAGGTCCTTTAATGTATCCTTATTAAGCCCGTAGTTATTATAAACACCGAATTTAAGCTGAGCGCCGAAGTTTTTGAAGAACTTTTCATAGTCCTCCCTATCGTTTTTAAGCATTTTTTCAAGCTCTGATTTGATTTTCTTCTCAACAGTTTTTGCAATAAGCTTAAGCTGGCGGTCATGCTGAAGCATTTCCCTTGAAATATTGAGCGACAGATCCTCACTGTCAACAAGTCCCTTTACAAAGCTGAAATAATCGGGCAAAAGGTCGGGACATTTATCCATGATAAGAACTCCGCGCGAATAGAGCTGAAGTCCCTTTTCATATTCCTTTGTATAATAATCAAATGGCGCGTTTTTCGGAATAAACATCAGTGCGTGGAAGGTAGCCTGACCCTCGGTGGATGTATGGATAACCCTTGCGGGATCCTCGTAATCCATAAATTTTTCTTTATAGAAATTATTATACTCTTCGGGCTTAATTTCGTTTTTATTCTTTTTCCAAAGCGGAATCATGCTGTTAAGAGTGCGGATTTCGGTAACATCCTCATATTCGTTTTCCTTGCCCTCAACAGGCTTTTTAACGGTAAACGGCATTTTAATAGGATGACGGATATAATCCGAATACTTCTTAATAAGCTGGCTTATTCTGTATTGGTCTAAATATTCGCTGTAATTTTCCTCTTCCGTATCGGGCTTGATATGCATTATAACCTCGGTGCCGACATCGGACTTATCGCAAGGCTCGACAGTATATCCCGAAGCGCCCTCGGATTTCCAGACATAACCTGATTCGTCGTCAATTGATTTTGTTTTAACGGTAACCTTATCGCTTACCATAAACGCCGAATAGAAGCCCACGCCGAACTGACCGATTATACTTACATTTTCATCGGTTTCCTTATTTTCCTGTTTAAATGCGGATGAACCGCTCTTTGCTATAGTTCCGAGGTTTGAATCAAGCTCGTCCTTAGTCATTCCGCAACCGTTATCGGAAACGGTAATTGTCCTGTTTTCCTTATCAAGAGTTATGTTAATAGCGAACTCGTCAGGCTTAATTCCCACCGTGCTGTCGGTAAGAGAGCGGAAATATAGCTTGTCTATTGCGTCGGATGCGTTTGAGATTATCTCACGCAGAAATATTTCCTTATGGGTATAGATTGAATTTATCATCATATCCATAAGCTTTTTTGACTCGGATTTAAATTGCTTTTTAGCCATAATTATCACCTTTGTTTTAATATTAAATTTATTATAATACTTATTTTTTAATAAATTGTTAATAACAGCGTTTAATACCGACTTTTATACTTGACAAACAAAAAGAAAATTGGTATTATATTCTTTGCGGAACAAGCAGAAAAGTAAGATTTATCCGAAAAGTAGGCTCCGCCAAGGCTATCCTCGCCGTGTAAAATTTAGAGGATAAAAACTTTATATGCGGGTATGGCGGAACTGGCAGACGCGTATGATTCAGGTAACGCCATCTCGGTGTAAATTCGGTAAAACCGCAGAAATGCGTTTT
>ERZ808242.1134-NODE-1134-length-16205-cov-21.699133_pt1 | contig 16205 bp, 6 predicted proteins | sample MGYA00521244_ERZ808242 | MGnify/ENA primary metagenome ERZ808242 (study PRJEB31516, sample SAMN03275573) | gut metagenome | biome: mammalia-associated habitat; material: feces | host: Papio cynocephalus | place: Kenya | collected 2012-07-27 ... | reverse complement strand
ACGAGGTAAACCGCAAGTTCCGTGGCGGCGAGTATCACATCGTCGTGAAGAACCCAGAGGGCAAGGAGAAGGGAGTGAAGCAGATTACCATGGATGGCAAGGCTATCGAGGGTACCATCATCCCTTGCGCTGCTGGCAAGCACGAAGTGATTGTTGAAATGTAATCAATCACGATTCCGTTATTCAAAGAAATACCTGAGATTGACATTACGCAATCATATATAAGAAGCCCGACAAGAAATCTGCACATTTGCATTTCTTGCCGGGCTTTTTCTAACTAACCTAAAACTAAAACTGATAAACCACTAAATAAATATAAACATAAACCTAAAAATCTAACCTGAAAAACAATCTCTATACCCTATCAAGAGAACTTAACCTTCGTTTTTCCCAAAACTAACAATCTATCTGAATCAAAAACAAATTACTTGGTAGGATACAACCAAATGCCATAAGTGAAAGCATCGCTCCACTTCTGTGGCTTTGCCTCTCCGTTTCTCCACCACTGACCGATGTTGGCAAATGGAGTGAGGATGAGGTCAACAGAATTACCCTTGTAGGTTCCCTTCGCCTTGAAGCATTCCGCCATCATCGTAGGATCCACCTTTCCGATAGCCTCAGGCTTCTGGTTGACATCCACTCTCAAATCTTTCTCTAAGTTACAATCGTCGTTGTGCAACTGAGGATTCCAAACCATATCCACGCAATATACCACCGGACCACGGAGGTAAGCGTATGGTATGTGATTGGTAGCCTTCTCATTGTACATTATCTCACCACCTGCGAGATAATGCTTCTCGTAATCGGAATGGTGCTCACGCTTTACCCATCTCTCCTCCATCGGGAAAGTAATGGTTAACTTGTCGCCCTTCTTCCATACACGATTCAACTTGAAATAACTGCCAGGATTCACACCTTCCAAGGTCTTTCCGTTGAGACTGATGCTTGGATTCTTGCACCAGGATGGGATGCGGAGATTCAACTCCTTGTTGGCACCCTTGTTGATGGTGAGCGTAACGGTCTCGTTGGCAGGATAGTTACCTGTAATAGAGAATTGGAAACCCTTGCCATCGTAGTTGGCATCCACATACTGGTTGACATAGAATTCCTTGCCTTCCTCAGCAAAGAAGAATGTTGGGAGCAAGGAGATGATGCGGTGTCCGCTCGCTGTACAACAGTCTGGACCATGGAAATAGCCATCTGGCTTATCGCCATTAGGAGCTGTATGATAGCGGCAAGTACCCTCTGCAGCATCCTGTGCGGCGAACACATGGTTGATCATCAGTCGCTCCATCGCATCGGCATACTTAGGATTGCCTGTTAACTGTAGGAGCATCTGAGAAAGTTGCATCCACGACATGGTAGCACAACTCTCCACGATGTTGCCACTCAATGGTTTCACATAATCATGCTCATAGTGCTCAGCCACACTCACACCACCGGTGATATACATCTGTCGCTTGGCGATGTCGTTCCATGCGCCCTCCACCTTACGGAGCAAACTCTTGTCGCCCGTAATGCGATAGAGACGGAGGAAGCCCATGAAGTTCATGTGGAAGGTATGAGAGTGAACATATGGCTGCAACTTATCCACACCAATCTTGCCATCAGCCACAGAGTCGAGACGAGAGAAAGCATCCCAACCACCCCACTTGTCGATGTTGGCAACTACCCACTTAGACCAGTCGAGATACTTCTTCTTGCCCGTAATCTCATAGAGTCGAGCCACTGGGTCGCAGAGCAAGGTACCCTCCCAAGCATAGTGGACGCTATGACCTGCGAAATCACTTGTACCCGATAACACCTTATGTTTATTCTCTGGCGCACGAAGCTTGGAAGGCCAGAACTCATTCTTGCCAGGACCGAAGTTTGCCAGGTAGTAATCGGCTAGACGTTCCACAGATTGCAGCGCCTTCTTGTCGCCCGTCTCCTCATAGACCGTCTCAAAAGCATGGAACACAAAGTAGAGTTCGTATGGATCCATACCACGGATAGGACGCTTCGCCGAGCGATAGCTCTTGGCAGTGGCACCAAGATAGCCGTTAGGCTCCTGCGAGGCGATGATGCGATACAGTTCTTTCTTCGCCTTCTCATAGAGAGCCTTGTCCTTACCTTGGATAGCGGAGAGATAAGCACTCTCTATCCACTTTCCGTGCTGTTCTGCCTGAGTCCAGTTCCACCCAGTATGCTGACGGTTTACCACGAAATCAACATATTTATCTATAGGGAAGTTCTTGAGATACACATCACGGTTGAGTTTCATACGGTCACCGATGAAACCATCGATACCCGAAATTTCAGAAACCTTCACTGGAGATTCCAAGAGTGTCACCTTGTCGTTCTTGTCGGCGAAAGCTGGGATAGCCAGGGCTGAAGCAAGAAGAGCAACCATTGCCTTAGAAGCAAACTTAATCTTTACCATAAATCTTTTTTAAATGTTAGTTGTAAATTTCGATTTGGAGCGAGTATCTTATCGAAACTCAGTTCATAGAATCTCGATAGATTGCGGTTCTCAACCTTTTCGGTTGCAAAGGTAATGTAAATCATCGAAAAACATGATATACAAATCAATCATAGAAAAGGGGGCATCCGTTCATCATCATTTTGAACGAATGCCCCCTAATGGGTGAATCATTTCCCATATCTTAATCAAAAAAGTCATCGGCAAATAGACTTTTGTTATATTTACTTTTTATTTTCCCTTTGATATTCGCTTGGTGTCATACCATAAGTATCTCGGAACACCTGAGCGAAAGTCTTGTGGTCGTTGTATCCCACGGTATACATCACGTCTTGTATGGTTGCCGTTTTCTGCTTGAGCATCTCGGCGGCATGCTTCATCTTGATGCCACGGATAAACTCCAATGGAGTCATCTTTGCCACCGCCTTCAACTTACGTGAGAAGGTGGAGCGAGACATTCCTTGCTCGGAAGCCAAGAAAGCGACGTCCAGTTTCTCGCTGCCCAAGTGTTCCTCCACGATCCTTGTCGCCTTCTCGATGAACCGCTCATCGATCTTGGTGGCGTTGAGCTGCGACTCCATCTCGTTTTGCATCATCCCCTTCAGTCGCTCCACGTTGTCTTGGATGATGCCGAGTTTCTTCTCCATCGACTTGTCGCCCACCTTCATGTTGCTGGCTATCGTATCAATCGCCATCAATGGAGTGACCAGTTCTTTCGAAACATTGGTGAGGTATTCCTTCTTTCCCTCCGCCACATTTTCCTCGATAATCTGGTCGTTGCGCTCAGCCACTCGCTCCTTGTATCGCTTGATGACTTGCCAAAGAGCAGCGATGAAGAGCAACAGGTAGAGGGTATAAGCCCACCAGGTCTCCCACCAAGCAGGCAGACGATGAATCTCGAAGGTAGTAACATGCTTGCTCCAAAGTCCATTCTCGTCGGTAGCTCTCACCTCGAAGATATAGTCGCCCTTTCCCACCTTATTATATATAGCGACATTCTTGCCCACTGGCAGATACACCCAGTCCTTGTCCACGCCTTTCAGTCGATAAGCATAGCAGATGCGGCCATGGTTGCGGAAGTCGAGCGATGAGAATTCGATGGTGATGTTTTGCTCGTCGGGTTCGATGTCGATGCCGTTGACCGTCTTCTTGCGCTGTGGGTCGAGCCAAATGCTCTTGTCCATCACCTTCACATCGGTGATACGAGGACGCACATCCTTCGGAATACTCTCCAGACGCAACCCCGTCTTGAAGGCGAGCATTCCCGGGATACCTCCGAAATACATATCTCCACTCTGTGGGTCTCGGAACACGGCACGAGGCAGGAAGCGATACTGCACGATGTCTTCATCCTGGGTGGTATATACTCTCACCGCCCCATTCTTCGGGTTGAACTCACGGATGGTTTGCGGTGTGACCAACCAAAGATGATTAAAGCGGTCTACCTTCACATGGTCTACCATATCGCCGTTCAATCCTGCTTGCAGGGTATAGTCCTTGTATTCGTTCATGTTGGCAGGGTTGAAAGCCAAGAGTTCTCCTTCGCCCGTGCTTGCCCAAATCGTTCCATCGGAAGTAACATCCAGCGTCAAGAAATCATGTTTATGTGGATACAACTTCCATTGATGAGACTGCGATATACGACAGATGCCCTTGTTACGCACCGTACACCAGATATACCCATCGGCACTCTGGCAGAAATCACTCACGTCTCCTATCTTATCGGATATGCAAAACAGTCGTTGGCGGGCATTGTCATACTTATACACACCATTCATCGTTCCTATCCATAAGTTCTGGGATGAGTCCTCAAAAATGACCTCGGCATTGCCTGAAGTCTTGCTGATGGTCGATAATTCCACCTTTCTATCCAAGACCATCTGATTGCCCTCACGCCTCAACTTGAAGAATGTATGTGGCAATGTCATCACCCAAATGGCATTACGCTGATGCGACTTCACCAGATAAGGCACCACATTGAGGGGCAATTGACTCACTTTCGGACATTGGCGATAGCTGATGGGCTTGTCGAAGGAAGTTCCTCCGTTCACAGGATGGCACATATATAGCCCATTGGTCTCCTGATAATACCATATCCACCCATCCTCATCCTTGCACAAGGTAACGATGGCAGGATTATAACCCGTGGCTTCCATCATCGGCTGATAAGAAAAATTAATGACATCGCTCCCCCTGAAACTCATGATGGAGCTAAAGTGGTCGAACGCAGCTATCCAAATATCACCATCCCGAGACTGGTAAATATTGGAGACGGTTTTCTTCTCCGGGGTAAACAAGGCATCTGTAGATACTTGCTCCAAACGACCACCAGCCACAGGACGGAAAGCATAAAGATGATCCCAACTCAATATCCAAAGGTAATGATAGCGAGGGTCTTGAAGCACTTGTCGGAACAAGGTGGAGCCAAACGAAGCCGACAGCTGCTGTTTCACGAAACGTAAAGTCTCATTGGAAGCCTTGGGATTAAAATACCACACTTCAGGTCCTCCTGTCAACAACCAGTAGCAACCTGTATTTCCGTCCTCGCACATATCCTTGACAGACGTATGGCGACTCAAAAGCGTGGATTTTCCATGTGCATCAACTCGAAAGAACTCGCCGTTCCATGTGGAATAAAACAGTTGCTGATGCCTATTCTCATACAAGAGCATGCACTCCGAAGAGAGAGAGTGACGCTTGCGCAACTTGCCTTGTGCATCCAATTCGTAAACAAAGTTCTGGCAAGCTATCCAAATGTCACCATTCTTCCTTGCCAGCAATCTCATTACAGGTTGGTTCTGAATTCCGGCTATCTCAACTTTGGAAATGGCATAAGTTTGCTTATCGAGTACATACACTCCCTTTTGAGTTCCAAACCAAATATGATGAGTTGGATCTTCTGCGATACAATACACGGAATTGATGTCCATGAGTTCTGGTGTACGATAGTCGCTGCGGAACACATGCACATTGTAACCATCGTCACGGCAAAGTCCATCCACCGTGCCATACCACATGTAACCTTCTGAATCCTGAAAGATACAGGAGATGGCACTCACAGGCAGTTGGGAGACGGCAGGGTTCTTGGCTACACGCACACCCGCCAGTTGGGCATGAAGCCAAGTGCATTGCAACAAGAGCAACAATATATAAAAAATCTTCTTCATCTTCTATGTATTAGTTATTACGCATGGTGCAAAGTTACAAAAAATATGGCTATCTACAAAACATCAACAGTAACTTTTGAACAAAATCTGCCAAAAACAACGAAAAATCCCATGGCGAACTTCAACAGCGGGCCATGGGATTTTCTAAATACTAACCTATAAACCTAAAAAAAAACTTAAACCTAAAACAATTGAACCTAAACTTAAAAATCTAATTACCTAAAATCAACTAAACCTAAAAACCTAATAATCTATTTTACCTAAAATAACTAAACCTAAAACATTAACCTAAACTATGCAAAATAAAAGCAATTACTTGCTCATTCTAACTAATTGAACTTTATCTAACCAATAAACTTAACATAACCAATAAACATGACTTGTTTCTTAACGCAAGAGGCGGATTTGATCCAGCACGACCCCTTCGTCCAAAGCCTTGACTGCAAGACAATGCTTCTTCATCTTGGCGATTGGCAAGGTGATACGGATGCGAGCCTGGCACTGCAGGGTGTTCACCTTCCACTGCTCGCTTCTGCCCCCAGTCTGATACTCTCTCACGACAGCCTCTCCCCCATCGAGCGACAGGGCAACGCGCAACTTTTTGTCATCCATCGGATGAGTCGGAACCATACGAAGTTCGATGGTTACCGAATCACCCTCAATCTTCTTACCCGAAAACTCAAAACCTAGTTCTGTATTCTTGGCGATACCAGCAGCCTTGCCCTCATAGCCCAATCCATACCATGCGATAGGATGACCGAAAGAACAATCGGTGGCATTCCAACGAGAGAGAGATTTTTCTTCTTTCATCATCGGAGTGCTTGCCACGGTGCGAGGCACACGATTGAAGACAGGCTGCTTGCGAGGCTGGAAGTCCATCATGCGATTCCACTTGCCGTGGTTGTAATAGCCCTCGTTATAGACCTTGGTCATTCGGGCGATGCTATCGAATGCAGCGTCGCTCATCGACCAGTAGGTAGTTCCCTCATCCTTAGAGGTTTCTTTACCGTGGCGAGCCAGCTGCGCATAGAGCAACTTGTTGTTCATCTGGGCAGCAGCCTGCACGGGATATTTGAATAGTTGATAATACTCATCCTTGCGCTCCTTAGGCAGTTCACCCTTGGCGATGGCCTTGTCGAGCATTTTTTCTATGTCATTCGCCTTGTCGGCTAGCTTCTTGTAGTCTGCCAAGCGATTCAAGATGTACTCCTCGCTCCATGGCAGGTCGGTAATGATGCTGTACTTTTTGTCCCACTCCTCGCATCGGGTATTACCTAAGAACTCTGGCTTGCGGATGTACGCCAAGCGATAGCTTTCCTGCATCACTGGCAACATCTTCTCTGCCATTGCCTTTCCGAACTCCCTTGTCCAGAAGTTCTGCTCATGCTGTACGAGCCACTCATTGTTTGGCATCAACTCCTTGTCGGCATGGTCGCCGGGATAGATGCTGTTCATATTCCACGCCATATCGAGGAAAAGCTCTATCTGATACTCGGCAGGCTTGATGTCGCCAACATTGAGAATCCAAAATTTCTGAATGCCCTTGTGCCAAGCCTCCGACATCTGCTGGAACATCAGCGATGGCGAGAAGGTTCCGAGCCAAAGGTAATCGTGAGGACGCCCCCAATAGCTCACGTGATAGTAGATGCCATTGCCGCCCTTTCGAGCGCGTTCCTCGGCGGTCGGAAAATGGCGCACCATTCCATAGTTGTCGTCGCACCATACGAGGCATACGTCCTCTGGCACTTGCAACCCAGCGTGATACACGTCGAGCACCTCCTTGTAAGGCACAAACAACTGTGGCACCTGGGTCACATCCTTGTTGACATACTTCGCCAACATCATTCTTTGCGCTTTCAACACGCTATCTAGTACTGTTTTTTGTTCTTGTACGGTCTTGGCTCCCTGCATCGCTCCATCGTGTACGCCACGCATACCGATGGTATAGAGGATAGGCTGACCAGCCACCTCCTTCACTCTGTCCTCCCAGAACTGGAGCACATTCTCCTTGTTGTGCAAGAAGTCGTAATCGCCCTTGCCTCTCACTCTCCATTCGCCCGCAGTGCTCGAAGCCATTGGTTCGCAGTGAGAGCCGCCGATATAGATGCCATACTGTTGAGCCACCTCCCTGTTGCCCTCGGTAAGGAAGAAAGGACGGGTGCATTCATGCATCGCTGGCCAATAGGTGTTGGCACGAAGACGAAGCAGCAGTTCGAAGATACGGGCATTGGTTTTCGGACCAATATGTCCTTTGATATTGGAAGGCTCGTAAGTCTTGCTCGACCAAGGCATCAGTCCCCAATCCTCATCATTGATAAAGATGCCACGAAACTCCACCGAAGGAGCCTGTGCATTCTGATATCCATCCTTCAAGGAGAAGCTATCGAGATGCTTAGGCTTGGCATCCGCCCACCATTCCCATGGCGACACGCCGAGCAAGCGAGACACCTCCAAGATTCCGTAGGCCAATCCGTGGTCATCGCTACCTTTTATATATAGGTTGCCATCGGCTGCCTTTAGTTGGAAAGCCTCTTTCTTGTAAGCGAAAGCAGCGGCATCCTTGGAGAGGATTATGAGGTTATTGGCTGGGTCATTTCCTCTTACAATCTGCATCTTCGAGCCGAGCACCTTTTCGATGTCACCCTGCAACATCCTCAAGGCAGTCTTAGCCACCGGTTGCAAGCTTGTGGTATCAGCCTCAACTTTCACGGTGCTTCCACCTTTGATGTCAAAAGCATATCCAGAAAGGCTCAGCATCAATCCGAAGCCTACTAATAATATCTTATTAAATATTCGTCTTATCGAAATCATTGTTATTTACTTATTAAGTTCTACATTTATATCCTCCTGCAACATCGTGCATCAGATAATAGCCCTTAGCTTTAAATCTGCTGCAAAATTAATACGAATATTTGAATTGGAACACATAAAATTCGTCAAAAAAATAGCAATATTCGTCATATTATTGCATTTTGAACGATTCGTAATGATTTCTGACCTTTTGCGAACGGATTTTACAGTTTTTTATGGATACTTTTGTAATATCTAATTTTCATTCATCGAGTAACATCTATTTTTCATTCATCGATTTAACATATCAACCTTATGGAAAAGAACAAAAATCATGTAACAAACTATCTGGCATTGAAACGCATGGCAGTTGGCTTACGAGCAACCAGCATGTTGCCTACCTTTTTTTGCGTTTTCACTGATGATGCCCCAATGGGCTGAGGCACGAAAGAAAGTGGCAAGTTCCCAATGCCTGTCTCCAAGGCGACCATCTCCACTTCGATGACCAAGGAGCTGAAAAGCTTGGCAAGAAAAAAATATACAATAAATTGGTGGAGATCAAGCTTGCTGGCAAAAAAGCAAAGATGATACGATAACAAAAAATATCATTGCAACCTCTCCATATTGGGCTATTTTTCTGGGATGTGCCATAAGTTTATGACACACCCCACATAATAAATACAGACAAGAGATATCAACTATTTGAGAATGACCTTGGAAGTTGTACCGTCTGCATATTTAACAATATATATACCACCTTTAGTTGAATGAACCGTCTGTCCTGAAAGCGTATAGTAAGCTACTATCCTTTTTTGTCCATTAACTGAAGATATATGGTCAATATTGGTCAGCTCACCTGGAGTCTTGGTTATCAAGACACAAGAGGTACTTGGCATCACCACCTGCTTGTTGCTGATGGTCAGGTTTGACGCTGCCACCCAGTTGTTATCTTGGTCGAAGTAACCTGCTTGTGCCTTGTAGGCATCATACTTTGCCGGCAAAGTGAAGGTTCCACCTGCCGTGGAGAGCAATGCCACTTCTCCATTGTTGCCATGGCGAACAGCCACAGCCTGAGTATTGCTTGCATCTGGCACGAAGCTGATGCCATCCAGTCCACTCTCGCTATTAGTGGAATTTCCTACGTAATTATATACATAGAGACTGCCTCCCTGCTTATAGAGAGCCACGTCCTGGTTGGCAAGATTCAACATTTTGTTGCGCTGACGAACCAAGTTGATGTGAGAACGCTCAGTAAGCATGTGTCCATCATTTCCATAAAGACCATTTCCATCCACCGGCCCAAGGTTGTAATAGTCAAACGCCTTGTTGCCTGCGAGGGCTGCCATCTGATAGATCGGCGAGTTGGCATCTTTGGCGTCTATCTCCATGATCATGCGGAAGTTCTTGCCATTGGTACCTAATTGTCCACTGATGTCACCTTTCACGGCATTCGCACTGGTGCCATAGACATCAATGCCCACAAAGTCGATGTTGGTGCCGCCATTGTTGCGTTTGGTCTCATTGGCAGATGTACGGCCGCTGGTCTCATAAGAAACACAGTTCAGGCGAGTCCAAGTCACATACTTGGATTGCTTGACGGCAGAGCCGACGTTGTGATAGTAATCCACGATTTCGGCAGAAGTGGCAGTGTTGTCACCATGGGCACGAGCCTCGTTGCCCAACTGCACGCCAATGACTGTATGAAGATTGCCATTGTTGGCATCCCAAAGGGCAATATGCTCCATGATTTTTCCCAAAACGTAAGTCTCACGAGAACGAAGGTTTGTGTCACGCCAGTCGAGAGAATACTCCCACTGGGAGCGAAGCATGTTGAACTCAGAAGTACCCTCGGCAGAGCAAACATAATCAGGTGTGCGAAGTTGCTTGCGCTGTTCGAGATTCCAAAGCCATTGCACACGTCCACCACTACTCCAGGAGAACCACAGCATTTCCATCTTTACGCCATATTTCTTGCACCATCCCAAGTACTCGTCGAGGATGCGCCAGTCGAAATGATTCTTCTCTGGTTCCACCTCGCTCCAATAAACAGGTACACTGAGGGTATTGAACCCATCCTCGGCTGCACGCTTGAAGGCAGCTTCCACTTCCTCTTCACTCCAGCCCAAATAGCCACGAAGCTTGTCTGGGCGTACTTGGATTTCCGTTGGATAGAAGGGCTTGCCATCCACACGAAGCACGTATTTCTCAGATCCATTGAGCGTCAAATCGACCAATGAGATAGTCTGGGCGACCGGAGCCAGCTTGAACTGAGAATTGTAATAAGTTTCACGTGCAGCATTGAGTGCATCTTGTTCGGCTATCACCATAGCCTCATCCATACCAATATTATTCTTAAACTGCGACAAGAAAGTCTCAGCCTTGGAGATAGCCTCATCAAAAGCAGCCGTACCAGGATAAGTATCAGCAGCACGCTCTGCCTTGGCATCCTCCACGAAAGTCTCGAACTGGCTCAAAAGTTTGCGTTGCGCATTGCGCTCATCCACAAAATTCTGATAGTCTTCCAAAGCTTTGTCGATGACCCCAATGGCAGCAATCACATCGTCAGAGTTTGAATCTTCGCCCAACCCTTCCGCTACTTGGATAGCATCATTGATAAGCTTTGGGTCATAGCCTTCCTCCATGTTGGCAAGCACATCCTTGGCAGAAGCCACTCTCTTGGCAAGCACATCACGGTAGCCATCCGTATCCATACCTTTATATAATAAGGTGAAGGTATCGAAATCAACAGTAAAGCCACCCGTGGTAGCCATTTCCAATCCCAACTTCAAAGTGCCGTTTACGACAATCCCTGAAACGGTATATTGCTTGGCAGTATTAGATTCTATGGCGGTCTTGCCATCATTGGCTATGAGATTCATATCACCACCAAAGCCATAGTTCACAACCGTCGCTTTCACCTCATACTTACCATTCGGCAAATTACTGATGGTCTGGTAAGCACACCCTGTCGCCCCACCACTCTGCTGGAACAGTTGCCAGTGGTTTTGATTGGCAGGTATCAAGTCTCCCTTGGCTCCTGTACTTATCTTCGACTGGCCGATGGTTCCTTCGATTGTCCAGCCAGCAGGTGCGCTGTTCTTCATCGTTGCATCGTCAAAATTTGGATTCACGATAGAAGAAGTATAATCTATCCCCATGCCTTCAGGGAAGCTCATGTTGGCAGGAGCATAAGCGCCACGGCCAAACTCGGCGGACGTAACACCCGTGATACCCACCGCACTTGGAGTCACCTTGACCAACTTCACGTTGTCGAGCCAATCTACCTTGTTGGAAGCCGCACGATAGAAAGAAAAGAAAATGTCATCCGTCAACTTATCGGGCAACTGGAACAAGGTGTTGAAACTCTGTTTAGCTGTATTGTATTCCAATGTAGTATAACCATCAAACGACAGAATGTCGTTATTAGCCAAAGACGAGCCAATCCAAAACTCGTACTTAGCTCCTCCATTAGGTTCACTGCCACTGGATGTCCAATAGTCACAACTGATTTGGTAGAGTCCGTCAGGCTCGAAAGTTCCAGCCGTCATCTGCTGAGTCAGCCAATGACTCTTGTAATGCAAGACGATACTTTTCTTCCCGTCAGAGCGATAACTTGCGTTTTCTCTTACATTGACATAGCCGGTACCACTTCCCCAGGTAGGCGTACCACCATCCCAGGTCTCCCAGTCGGTGGCTTGCCAACGCCCCGAACTCAACTGCGTTCCTACCGTCTCGAAACTACCATTGCGAAGCAAGTTAGTGGTGCCCACAGTATATTGATAACTCGGTGTCAACGTCTCTGCATAGACATCATTCTCGAAGACATATATTTTACCCGACTGTTGCACAAATCTCACTTTTCCATTTTTCTTCGGGGTGTAGCTTACACCTGCTGCCTTGATGACGATAGTTTGCCCTGCCACAGCCTCCACCTCGATGGTGCAATCGCCAGTAACAGGAGCAAACTTCTCCAAATTAGCCACAGGTTTGCCACCAAAGTCATCCGAAACTTGGAAATGAGGCAACACATCCAGTGCTGCCACCTTAAGGCTCGTCGCCACCATCAAGATGATGGCGAACAAGCCTAAGCGTCTGTTCATATGTTTGTTCATATTTCCTTATGTGTTCGTTCGATTCATCAGAAATAATTGCTCACGAATCTATTTGTAACACTTCTTATTGGTCTCGACAGTGCCATCCTCATAGGTTACTTTCTCGACACAGATAGCGCCCTTCTGAGGAGCTGAGAGTTGACGACCATCAAGAGAATAATACTTGCGAGCCACCACATGCTTTGTCCCTTCCTTATTGACCACCTTGATGCCAGTTGGGAGATCGGAAGGTTCATCGCTCGACAAAGTCACATTCATCTCAGCGATAGTTGCCGCCGTGCCCTCGGTGCAGACTATCTTGAAGTAACGGCAAGCATAAGTCTTGCCAAAGTCAACCTCCGTATCATAGAGCAACCAGTCGCCCGAAGAAACGGTAACCCACTTTTCACCGTCCTGGCTCACCTGGAACTCATACTTACGAATCAATCCGTAGTGTGCATCGTCCATACGAGGCGTAGCCAAGAAGCCCTTGATGTTGACCGTCTTGCCCATATCCACGGTGAGGTGATGTGGAGCAGGAGCCTCGCCGCCTACCCAGTTGGTACGCCAGAAAGTATTCACCTTACCATCTATAGCATAGTTGGCAGGATAATACTGACCTTGCTCGGTCTGCTGGCTACTATAGTCTATCACCTTCCAAGCGCTCTTGTCGGCGAATCCCCCCTCGGTAGGAGTCTCACGCCACTCACCTGTCACGAAGTTGATGTCGAAACGCTCACGGTAGTCCATGTTGCACTTGGTACCATCAAATGAGATTGGGAAGATGATGGTCTTTGACTCTGGAAGACCTGGATCTTGCCAACGGTCACCCACGTAGAGATAAGTGGTCTGCTTGGTTCCCTTGATGGTCAAGATAGCAGCAGCCTGAGTATCGTAAGCGATGTCATTTCCTACATTGGCAAGACTAGTCCAGCCACTCTTCAAGTCGGTGGTATAAGACATCTTGCAACGGTTAGGATCCCAACCCGAACAAGCCGAGTTGAACATGAAATAATGGTCGCCCACTCTCACGATGGCAGGAGCCTCACGTCCCTTACCCGCAAAGAGAACAGTATGCTCCACCACGTCGTGGTAGTCGTCGCTCAAACGGAAGAGTCCCAAGTCACGGTTCTCATTAGTAGTCGATACGAAGTAAGCCGTTCCATCATTGTCCTGGAACACATTGCAGTCACGAGACTTCACGTTCAGAGGGCGACCTGTCCATACCACCTTATAGTCGCCATTCACCTTGTCGCACTCGAAGCAGGCAGCCTCAGACGCGCCGTAGTTGCCAGACTCGTAGTGACACCAAACCACATACTTATCGGTCTTGGCATTATACATCAGCTTAGGACGCTCTATCATCCTGCCATGCCCCAACTCAGGGGTTGTAACACCATTCTGTACGATTTTCTTCTCAAACTTCCAGTGAACCAAATCGACTGAAGAATAAAGATTGATGTCAGGGTTCCACCAACCGGTACGGTCCTCACCACACATGTACCACACATCGCCCACACGAACGAAACCTGGGGCATGAGCCTGAACGGAAGTAATGCCGCCCTTGCCGTCGTCCGTCATCCAAAGGTTACCATTCTGGATGGTTATCCACTCGGATGGTCGATTTTTCAGGTAAGTCTCTTGAGCCTTTTGGATTTCGTCAATGATAGCCTGATATTCCTCGGCTGTTTTAGCCACGGCTTGTTTTGCCTCCGTGTTCTTGATGGCTTGCTCGAAAACCTCCTTGCCCTCGTAGTTGGTGTAATCCATCTGTCGCTGAGCCTCATCAATGGCGTTGAGCACACGACTGAACTTGAAGAAGGCATCATTCAAGGAAGCCACATCTGCCAATTTATCCTGCATCCACTGACGCTGGTCATCATCTGTGGTGAAGTAAGTGTTCATTTGATCATAGAGCTTCTTCACGTCATCCTTTCCGTAGAAGAGTGTCTCCTTGGTCTTGTCGTAGAGTGCTGTCGCCGCATCACGCATCGTATCATAAATCTTCTCGATAGCCTCGAAGTTGGCATGAGCCGTCTGCATCAGTTTCACAGCAGCCAACTTAGCCTCGTCATCCTGTGCATCCGCAGCTGCCTTGAAGGCCGCATCCATCTCATCCTTGTTGTACCAAGTCTGGCGACCCTCCTTGGCAATGTCTGCCTCACACTTCTTCTTCATGCGAGCCACAATCTCTGCCACGTCACCTTCCTGGGCATCCACAGGAGTCAGCGTGAAGGTGTCGAAGTCCAAGGTGCCACCATTTTCCACATTGAGAGCCAAGCCCAATTCGAGGGTTCCGTCATAGACCAATCCCTCCACGGTATATTCCTGGTTAGTGCCTGAAGTAATGGAAGCCTTCTCGTCATTGAGGTACATATCCACCGAACCGCTGAAGGTAGGCACCATCACCATCGTTGCCTTATATCGACCTTCAGGTACACCAATCAACTTCTGGTAAGCCTTACCTGTCAAGGCACCACTCTGCTGCCAGAGCTGCCAGTGATTCTGGTTGGCGGCAATCACACCATCCCCCTTCTCACCTGTACTAATCTTGGAAGAAACACCCGAAGAGGTCAATTCCAAGTTCCAACCCTTAGGGGCACTGTTGGTGAAAGTCGCATCATCGAAGTCCGGGTTCACCAACTTCCAAGGGTCTTGTGGAGTCTCCTTCATCAAGTAAAGTTGGAAAGAGTCAAAGTCAATGGTCTGCTGGCTACCCGACACATCTATATCGAGTCCAAATTCGATCGTGCCGTCGTCGCCAACTGTGGCCTCAACCTCATAGACCTTTGGGTCGCCTGAGACGATGGCTGTCTTCTGATCATTCAGATACAAGTTGAGCGTTCCGCTAAAAGAAGCAGACACTGCTAAGGTCAACTTATAAGTACCAGCCACCAAGCCCGTGGCTTTCTGGTAAGCCTTTCCCTTGATGGCACCATCCCACTTGTATAATTGCCAGTGGTTTTGTCCTGCCGCAATCACGCCATTACCTTTTGCTCCCGTACTAATCTTATTGTTAGTCAAAGAAGACGAGGTATCAAATGTCCATCCTTTAGGAGCACCATTTGACATTGTTCCATCGTCAAAACCGGCATTGACGATATACTGATTTGTTACTTCGGTTTGTGCAGCCGCAGGTGTCAAGACTGACATCAAGAGACTGGCGAATAATAGTTGTTTTCCAATCATAAACGTTGGTTATTAGTTGATAAAAAATATTGTTAGTTTTCAATACTGCCACAAAAATTGCAGTAGAATCGTCATACAAAAAAGGCGTGCCTAAAGATTTAACACACTCTTCGACACGCCTTATTTCTTATATAATTTACTTTTCAGCTGGAGTATCCGTCTCATAGCCCCAATATGGGTTCTGGTAGAGAGGAGACTCGCTCACGGTGGTATAATCAGGAGCTGTAAGCATCATCTCCTTGATTGGCATTGGCTGCAAGTAGTGAGCCATGTGCCAAGTATAACCATCCTTATAGAGGTTATTGGCTGTCATATTCTTCTCGTAGATGCGTAGGTAGTTGCTCAAAGTTGGAGCAGAAACCTTAGCCTTGGCATCGCCGTTGTAGTCAGCCTCTGAGAAGTTGTAGTGAGCAGTCATCTCTGAATTCCAGATCTTCAAACCTTCTACGTGATAGCGAGTGGTCATCATCTGGTCGAGTGCTCTCCAACGCTGCAAGTCCATCCAGC
>ERZ808242.1130-NODE-1130-length-16228-cov-16.448834_pt1 | contig 16228 bp, 20 predicted proteins | sample MGYA00521244_ERZ808242 | MGnify/ENA primary metagenome ERZ808242 (study PRJEB31516, sample SAMN03275573) | gut metagenome | biome: mammalia-associated habitat; material: feces | host: Papio cynocephalus | place: Kenya | collected 2012-07-27 ... | reverse complement strand
CTGTTCTTCCAATTCGACTCTTTTGCACAGAAAGCGAACCATATTTTGCAGTTCCTCGCTGAAGCCATCGAGTTCCTCCAGCGAAACTGCACCATCCGCAATCAGGTGTGCCAGATCAAACGCGACGTTCTGCTTTCGGAGTTCAAGCTGTACACCCGGTCTTCTTCGGTCCTCCCGTATTCTCCGGTTCAGCGTCCAAAAACGTTCTGATGGTTGGCAGCTGTCATCGGTCAAAAATTCGGCATACTCGCGGGTGAGCTTGTCCATATAACGTTCCTGCCAACCAGGAAGCCTCTCGCGGAACAGTTTCCAATCGTTCTTTGACAGTTCCATTTTTCATCCCTCTTTCTGTACCCTATATGATTTCGTTCTCAGTATACTCTACAGCTGAAGTTTGCGTCAATACACTTCGGCCGAGAGAGAATCAGATTCTCCTATTGGCAAAGAATATATCCTGTGATATATACTATTTTAGGGGGTGATCACAATGGAAACAGCAAAAGTCTTTGAGATCGGCAGAAGTCAGGCTGTGCGCCTGCCGAAAAAGTTTCGTTTCAACACAGACGAAGTGATCGTTCAGCAGCTCGGTGACGCAGCTATCTGAAAGAGCATCGTCCTGCCCTCTACGCAAACCTGTTAACAAGCGGAACGCTGCATCGTCACCTTGCCGAGATCGACCAAGCCTCAACGAGCGTATGGAAATCATCGTTTCTGATATCCAGCCATGCTTCAAATCCGACCATTTCATCTTTGTTCATCCTGCGTTTTCCGCGAGATACAACTCGACTCGTTTTTGTATTTGCGCGCTCGCTTCGGCAGACGTCTTATCCCCCGCCCAGAACGCGGCGCATTCGGCCTCGAAAATGTCTGTGATCTCCTGCCGGTTATAGACCTGCGTCGTGATGCTTTCGAAAAAGCGTTCATACCGCGCGGCATCGGCTTTGGACAGCGGAACGACCGGGTAAACCGTGCCGTCTACCGTGAACTCCGTCGCAATGTCTGGGTCATTTGTATTTCGGGTTTCCATTGCCGCAGCGATTTTGCTTTCAAACGTGGATACCGTCATCGGGAACGCAAAGTGCCCAAGCGTCGTTTGGCTCGCATCCGAAAGCAGGAATTGCAGAAATGCCGCCGCGCCATCTGTGTGGTCGGTGTTTTTGAAGACTGCGATCTCTGCATCCGGACGGACTTTCGTTCCGTTTGGACCTGGCCAGCCGATCCATGCAAGCGGCTCTCCCACAGTGTAGCTTTCCGCGCTGTGCATCTGCCCGACGCTGCTCAGGATGACCGGCTCTGCCAGCGCCAGATCCCGCCGAATGAGAAGCATGGCGTTTTCTACTTCAAACTCCAGCTCCTCCGGTTCATCCAGCGTGGCGGCATAGTCCAGCAGCGACCGAAATTCTTCCGAGTCAAAGCTGCACGTTTTCGTTTCTTCATCCAGGAATGCATCGAAAAGATACTGTTCCATATAGAAAAGGAACAGCTCCCGGCTCATGCCAGAGAACATGGAAATATCAGACGAGTCGGCCAAATCAAGAAACTCCTGCATCGTCCAGTGCTGGCGGTCTCCAAGCTTTGACTGCTTTCCAACGAGGGTTTCAACAGTGAAGCATCCGGGGAAGGTGTAATTTGCCCCATTGTAGGAAACAGACTTCCAGAGCCACGGTAAAATCTCCTCCTGCGGCAAAATCGTGTTGAGATCAAGAAGCAGCCCCTGGTCTGCGAAGCTGTGCCACGGAAGATTTGAGAAATCGATCATATCCGGTGTGTCCCCCGCCACAATGGCGGTGTTCCAGGTTGTAAACAGATCCATGTAGCTGCCGCTGTCAAGCAGCGCGGAAAAGTCCAAAATTTCCACCTGATAGTCAGAATTGCTCCGATTGAACTCCTGCACCTGCGCGATGGTTTGCCCACTGGGATTGACCGTTGCAAGCGTCAGCACGGTTTTCTGCTCTCCGCCGGACGCGCTGGGGCAAATCGCAGCGAGCGTCGGGACGTCAGAGGTGCTGTCCGCAAATACAAAGCTGCCGTTCGCCGTGCGGCTGAATGGCTGTCCTCCGTGGACATTGAGCTTCGCAAGATCTGCAATTTTTTCTGCTGCACCGGTCTGAAGCGGTACGCGGTAAAGTGCTGTGCTGTCCGTCATATAAAGCACGTCCGCCTCATCCGCGCCATAGCACAGCACGGGAAGACCGTTTGAGATACCGGAAATTGGGACCTGCTTTTCACTTCCCACGGCTTGCAGCGCCGCGCCTTCTTCCGTATCTGCGACGAACCAAACCTCGCCGTCAGAATCCGCTGCTAAAGTTTCGGTGAGCAGCGCAATCGGCTCCTGCGCAGTCAGATGACCAGCTGTGTCAAAGCTGGAAAGCATCCCGTTCGAGAAGGTATAAAGAAGAAAACTGCCGTCACTGCCAATCAAAAACTCTGGCTCTTCGTTCAAGTTCATGCCATCGAGCAGGACCTTTTCCGTTACCGTTCCGTCTGCGTCCAGGCGTTCTACCGTAAAATCTGTTGTAAGCGCTTCGCCATCGTCCGCCCGCCAGAAGCGGCAGACGAGACTCCAGAGACTGCCGTCTGGGGAAATTGCCGCGGAGGAAAGCGCAACGTCCCGTGCGCCATTCAAAGCGGGCTGGTAGCAGAAATCTGTTTTCTGCTGCGTTTGCAGATCGTATTGGATGAGCTGCGTCGGAATGATTCCGTCGTCTCCAACCAGAAACCGGCCGCTTGCATCACATGGAGTAGCGACCACATAAACAAAGTTTCCGCTTGCGGGAAAGACGGCAGAAACGCGGTAGCCATCCAGCGGCAGCTTTTCGTAGGTGTACGCGCCTGCCGCATCTGCGCTTATAAACTCGGTGCTCGGCGCAAAGATCGCGCCCGCCTGCGTGCCGGAAACGGTCGAGCCACCGGACGGCTGCGGGGAAAGCTTACTCTCCTGCGTACCTTTTTGGTTACAACCACAAAATAGCAGCAATAGCAGAATTGCAAAGACGATACCCATGCTTTTGAGAAAATTGTTTCTTCTTTTCATATCGATTCTCCTATTGCTATTATCGCGGGGCAGAGATATCGTATCTCTGCCCCTTGCCGTTTGCTTGTTAATCTGTGCGAAGTTCTCCGTCGACATAGTCACCGTGAGAATATCCCATGTTGTTGGCATATACGCCGCATACCCAGTTACCGGTGTTATATCTTCTTGGGAAGGATTCTCCATCAAAAATCGTGGCACGGACAGTTCCGGACGTAGAAGGTGCAGAGCGGAACTGGACATTTGTATTCGCAACAACATAGTAATGTGTCAGATCGGACACATCGAGCAGATCCGAGCGAATATAACCCGTTGTTCCATCATTCTTAAACTGAACCTCATACCAGTCCGCAAATTTTCCAACGATATGAATGTACGAGTCGCTTTCAGCGGAACCAACAATGGTGCTACTTGTCGAATACGACTGCCGAATGTTGCAATCCTCAAGAACGATTCCGTACCAAGGTTTGGACAGAGTCGGTCTGGTGGCGGATGCAGTGTAGTACGCGAAGCAGGTCGGGATCATCGACACAGCAAGCGCAAGCACCATCACAATGGTGAGCAGTCTTTTCTTCATCGTCATCAATCTCCTTTTCATTTTATTATTTTTTATCTTTTCAGAGTGGCCACTCTAAATAAAGATTCTCCAAAATTTAGCTTCAATAATTCACGTACCCATTTACTGTAACGTCCGAGTCAGAGGTGTTCTCAATTGTCAGCGTGTAATATCCGTGTTGGTTTACTTCAATTGTTTCATCAATCGCCCCTGTAGAAACGGGAATATAGTAAAACTGATTATCCGGTCCGGTTAACCCAAAGTTTACTGTCGAATCTGCCGGTGCATATGATGCCTTAATTCTTACCGTATCCCCCTTTTCAAGCGGGAAACTCGTGTCCGCTTTTCTAACGCCCCCAGCCTTAACCGTTATACTGAACCGACCTGATGCTCTCCGTTCTAATGTAATAGGCTCTTCGCGCAGACTTTCTTGCGCAAATGCAGGAACAGTAAAGCAGCTAAAAACGACTGCCAGTGCCAATACTACTCCGACGATTCTTTTTCGTTTCATTTTCAGTCTACCTCCTATAAAATCACCACTCAAACCCAAATGGTTCATCTGATGAGTCATTTGGCTCTATTGTTTTATATGGAAGCTCATCTATTGATTTTGCCTTCTGTCGTGCTTTTGCAAACACTACGCAGGCAAAAATCAAAGCCGCCAAAACTACAGCGCACACTATAACAGTTCGCTTTACAGATGTCCTTTTATTTCTCATGTCATACGGTTCTGCTTTCTGCTCATCTTCATCCAACCGTATTGACTCCGATTTTTCTTTATTTTTATATGGCTCATCCGCTTCACTGCACAGCCAATCCAGCGATACATCGTAGATCTTCGCCAGCGCCTTCAGCTTGTCAATGGACGGTGCTGTCTCTCCGCTTTCCCATCGGGTAACCGCCTGTCTGGACACGCCGAGCTGATGAGCCAGCGCCATTTGCGTTATTCCAGCTTTATCCCTTGATACGATCAATTTTTCTCTAAGAGTCATGCGCTTTACACTCCTGATTCTACATTCAGAACCCATTAGATGTAAACCACACGTGGTTTACATCTAGGCAACTCTGAGTTGCCTCTTTCATTTTCTGACCTTTTCATACTCCGAAAGTGCCGATTTCTGCTGATCTCGATACTGCACCATCAGATCGCTAAGCAGCTCACTGACGCTGCGCCTTTCGACATAGGCAATTTTCTGAATGTCTTCATACAGGCTCGGCAGCACAGATAGACTCACCCGTTTCCGCAGTTCCCGATCCTCCTTCGGTCTACCGCGACCGGCACTACGCTGCTTCGTTTCTTCTGCCGACTTCTGCTCAATGATGCTGCCAACAACAGACGCTTTACGCCGGATCTCACGCTCTTTCAAATTACCCATTTTCAATATCCTCCCGGTCAAAATTTCCGTTTATAATCATCTTTGCAATTGCCGTGTATTCTTTCGCAATTTCGCTGCTCGGTGCCTGCTCCACGACCGCCAGCCCGTCATAAATTCCTTTCTTCGCCACCGCAAGCCGCTTCACAACGCCGACGAGATTATACTCTTCCTTCAGTAGTGCAAGAATATCTTTATCGTCCGATACCCGCGCATCGTAGAGCGTCGCAATCACGCCCAGCACCTTCAGATCCGGGTTAATCAGCTCCTGGATCTCCCGGATGCTGTCCTGCAACTGCGTCAAGCCACGGTATGCCAGGTAGTCCGTCTTGACAGGGATCAGAACGCCGTCCGCGCAGGAAAGCGCATTGATTGTGAGAATTGAGAGCTGCGGCGGGCAATCGATCAGAATATAATCATAGCTGTCCTTGATCGACTTCAGCGCCCGGTCGAGGATCTTCTCCCGGCTCGCCCGTGAAAGCAATTCCATCTCCATCGGGGCCAGGTCAATAATCGACGTCACGATGTGCAGCCGGTCATTGATTTTCTGTACGCACTCGCGGATCGGCGCGCCGTCTTTCTTCAGAACGTCTACAATCGTCTTCGGAACCTCCAGCGGCTCCATGCCGACGCTGATTGTCAGGCTTGCCTGGCTGTCCAGATCGATCAGCAGCACGTTCTTGCCCGCAGCAGCCAGCGCAGCGCCCAAATTGTGCGTCGTGGTCGTCTTCGCCACACCGCCCTTTTGATTTGCAATTGCGATTACTTTCATTGCAGCATCTCCTTTTATCTAATTTAATTATATAATTTATATATAATACATAAACAAATTATTTTGTCAACACAGCATAGCAAAAAACACCAGTGGACGATGCCACTGGTGTTTTTTAGACAATATGTAATGCCCCCGATTTGGAGAAACTCGGATTTGCTTGTATAGTTCCACCTTTATTTCCCAGTTTTACAAAATACAACGTTCTTCTGAGCTAATGATATTGATCCGTTGTCTCATCCTCCAATGATCCGACTGTACTCCACGTACACACCCTCGATGCTTCTACTTCTTGTCAATTTCGTTCCTTCCAATTCCATTTGCAGTGCCTTTAATTCGTTGATACGATTTTCATGTTTTTCCCGCATCGCCAAATTCTCAGGATTCTCATCCATACCTTCGCCGCTCAGTGCTCTTACAATTTTATCACTGCGGCAAATTTGATATGCAATATTTTTACTCAGAGCTTCTTCTGTAAGGTTGTTTCCATCAAGTTCTGGCGCCTCGTTTCCGCTCTTTACAACTTCATACTCGACAAAATTATGAGCATAATAAAATTCTTCTTTTCCAGAAGCCAGAAACTCTTTCTGACTCCTCTCCGATATATTAAGCTCTTTTGCCTTTGATGCAAACTCCTCCCTGCCAATTGTTTCGCTTCCATACGCATCTCGCTCTTCTTTGCTCATCATTTCAGGATTCATAGTCACTGAAGATCTCCCCGCAGTGCCAGCCTCCAAATTTCGATACGATATACCCGCTTCTAATAACTCATACCCCGGACCAAGAATATAGTATTCCGTAGAAATCTGAACTGTTTCATTAGGCTCAACATCCACTACAAACCATAGAAACTGTCCAACATCTGATTCATCCGGTGACCACATCCATTCCCGATAAAGATAATCATCTCGAGAAGTTTCCCCATCGTTGGTGCTCCTCATTGCACCTACCAGCCCCATAATCGACCATGCATACGATGCCCCAATCTTATTAATTGCTGTAATTGCCAGCCCGATAACCTCACTTGCTATATCCGCATAATCTGGTTCTGACCCAGTCGATTCTGGCGCTGAACCTAAATATTTCTTGCTCGTACTTGTCCAAAAAGCAGCGTTATCTTGATTTGATGTACAGTTTATCTCCATACAGGCCATCCTAATAAGGTCTGCATCAGTTCCAGAACTCCAATCTGCTGATGCTGTTCCTGCGAACCTATAATTAAATGCCCATGCCTGCCTGGCACTCGACCACTCTGCTCCCATAAAGGCAATAGAACTTGCTGCATTCAATTACATTTGGATTTCTTTCATAACATATCACCGTTCCTTTTGCTGCGGTTCCGACCTCTGTTGCGTCTACAGAAAAATCTTGGTTTCCCAAGATCTCAGAGAAATTCCATTCCTTTGCGCTTTCCTTTTTTTCTTCTGCATCTTTACATCCATACAGCATGCAGATGCATATGCTCAAGCAAATGTATAAAACGAATTTTTTCACACTCTTCTCCATCACATAATTGCTCCTTATAACGCAAAAGTGCGCATGAACGTATTCCTACAGGGACTGATGTTCGTGTTCCAACGCTTGCGATTTTAATTTGGTCTACTCAGCATTGGAAGGGCAAATATTCCCAGTCCAGTTTCTCTCTGGTATGGTGCATGAACTGCCTGTCGTACATATCGTCTCCTCCATTTCTCTTTGCTTGTCAATTCCAATCTAAGTATGAATGCAAATCGTGGAAAAGTAAAGAAACCCAATGTAGCATCGATGCAACAAGCAGTTGCCTTTTCTATATTTTCGCTCCACCCTTTAATTTTCTGCCCACTTTTGATATAATTCTCACGCTGCGACTCCTTCCAGCGGAAGGAGGTGAACGCCTTGTCGTACTTAACCGCCTTTGCTATCTCCGTACTGGCAGGCGTAGTTTCATTCTACATCTGCAAGTGGCTGGATGGAGATAGTTGACTCCGCAGCACCCGGCCCAACGGTCAGGTCCACCGATAACGGACAAGAAGCCCTCCAGAAGCTGCAACTTCTGGAGGGCTTCGCTACGCCTTGTGTAGTTTTCTTAACCGCCTTTGCTCGGTCAACTGTAGTTTAGCAGATTCCGCTGATTTTGTCAACGGATGATCCTGTCGATTGGCGGTGCTCCCGCATTGGATTATATAATTTATATATTATATATACAGTATATAAATTATATAATTTTTTCTTTCAACCTCTTTGAAGGCTGTCTGATACCTAATCGTCAGCATTCAAATCCTCCAGCAGGTCTTTTACGGAAGAAAAAGACCTGCTCATTCCAACCCCATTCTCTGCATCCTCGATTGCTTTCCTTGTTACAACGTTCGGCTCTTCGCTGCCAATCTCAAAAGGAATGCGATACTCACGCACCGCCTTCTTCGCAAAAATATTGAATGCAGTCGTCATCGTCATTCCCATATCTGCGCAAAATGCTTCAAACTGCATTTTTAAGTCGCTGTCCATTCGGATATTGATGTTTGTGCTTGCCATTATCGCAGTTCCTTTCTTCGGTCCCGTTCGCTGCGTTTTTGCGTGGTTTACATAACCAAGTTTCCCGGTTGTTTGTTGTTCAGCAGACTACGCTAATTTGTCAGCGGATGATTCCGCGATTTGCAGCATTTCATCTTTATCTTATATAAATTATATACATTGCATATAGTATATAATTTATATAAGTTTTGTGTGTTCAGTCCTCGTAATGCCCTCTACATGAAAGGATCACAAGCTGTTCCCCTTCCACTGTATAAACCAGTCTGTTCGTCTCGTCAATCCGTCTGCTCCATTCCTTAACGTGACGCAGCGGCTCCGGCTTTCCGATACCTTCAGAAAGACCATTCCTCTGAATGTCCGCAAGAAGCTGGTTGATCCGCTTCAATGTTTTTCGATCTTCCGTCTGCCAGTACAAATAATCTGCCCAGCCGTCCGGAGAGAACGTAATATTATTATTCATCCTGTGCCATTGCCTCCAGCTCGGCCATAGACTTCACGATACCATGCCCGGCTCGAACCTGAGCAAGCCCACGATCCAGCTTCCGCAGATACATAGCGTTTCTTTCAGCCTTCTCCATTTCACTGTACCGTTCCTCGCTGATAATTACCACGTTCTTATCTTTCTTCCGCGTGACAATTACAGTCTCGTCATTGTCAACGACCTTATCACAGTAGTCCTTGAAACTTCTCCTTGCAGTTGAATAGTTGACAGCAATCATATTGTCTCGCTCCTCCTTGTGCTGTTTCTTGTACTTTTTATTGTACCACTTATTATATGAAAATGCAACGAATACAATGCGCAGTAGCCTTTCCAATTTTCAGGGAGAGTATCTCCCACAAAATAGAAATCGATATTTTATATAAAGTATATAAGTTAAATAATATATATACTTTATATCACATCAATCAGCTATTCCTTTTTAGATCATTACTTGTTATACTATTTCCGTTCAAAGAAGAAGGAGCGCGCCCCATGAGGATGTAAGGTGTAATAGGAGGGAAACTGCATTTATGATTACACGCAAAGAAATTGACTTGGCTGCACCGCTAACAACGCCACAAATAGAAATGCTAACGGCTCTCGCGGCCGCTCCATCGACCGCAGATGTAGACTGTCCGGAATTAACGGCAGCACAACAAAACAGCTTCTATCGGCTCATCCGCAAAACGGATTCGCGCTTCATCTCAGGTGACACAGATACATCGAAAAAGTAGCGTCCTTTGCTAAAACAATCACCAAGCAACTTTGTCATAAATCTATATATCGTAAATATTTTATATAACGTATATACTTTGCGCAAAGTATATACGTTATTTTGTTTCCCACCACTTTCGGATCGTCTTTGGGTCCAGCCCAGTTTCTTTATGGCAATCAGCTTTTTTACCAGACGGATTTGCCTTTCTCCATTCGTAGACTTTCATCTGTGCCGTTGGGCGACCATCCGCAGCCTTCATTGGGATTCCAATCGCCTTCATGTCCTCCTTACGCCTTCGCGCCAAATAGAGATGCTTTTCCTGCGTCAGCCCATTTCTTCTATTCCGCTCTATATGAACGTCCGTCAGCGCCTCTATATCTGAAATCGTAAAATTGTAATACTCCCGGTCATACGCCTCCAGCGCACTCTTAATATCATCCTCAGTCAACGCATTCTCATGATGCACCATCTGGAGATCCTCAAACGCAATCTGCATATCCTTCCGAAGCTGCGCCTTTGGAACATCACATTTGTAGGCGTAGATTGCCATACACATCAAAAAAAAATACCGATGTCCGCCTCGAATGGATAATATCTGCCGCAACCACCAATGGTAAAGTGCATACGGATCGTCGCCATGTACCTTTCCCGCAATATCCCATTTTTTCGGGTACTTTTCACCCTTGACAATAACTCGCTCATACCACTCCGGATATGCTTCCCGTGCTGCCTCTCTCGTTATCTTCGATGGTCTGAACGGTTTATTGACATCCACCCGATTTTCCGGTTTGGCATAAGCGTTCAAATATTCCAGCGTCACCGGCTCGCCGGTCCGGAATGCAACAACCTGATTGCCGTGCTTTTCGTTGATGCTGCCGACCATACGGAAACTCTGGTTGATGGACTGATACTGAATCTCTTTGTTCTGCGACGTTGCCTTGTATTCCCACATCCGGAACGTAAGATCATACTTTAGGCTTTTCAACTGAATTTTAATATTCGGGTATAGATCAATTGGCTCCCGGAAAAAATAGCAAACGTGCAGACCAGTTCCGGACAGAACAAGATACGTCGGCATCGGCAAGCGGCGAAGCCGCGTCGGATCACCGCCAAAACGCAAAAATAAATTTCGCAGCTCCTTCAGACCAACACCATCCAAATCGAAGATCAGTGCGTTCATCCGCTGCGCGTGCTCCAGCTTATTGGATTTCCCGCGATAGGCCAGCCCGCTGCACAACGTCAGCGGATTTCGTTCAATAAATTCCATGTAATCATTTTCCCACTGATCAGAGAACATGATTCTTCGGCGCATCCGCTTAAAACCATCGGACGTTTGTTCCCGATACAGATAAATTGCGTTTGGATGAGAATAATCCATATGCCGCTCGTCAGAACGCTCATTATTTGGGAACATTTCCCGGTAAAAATCATAGCCGCTGACCTCCGGAAATTGAGAACTCAAATACGCATAGCCTTCAGTATAATTCTGCGTCATATACAAAAACCTCCCAGCAAAAGAAAAAGAAGCAAAAAGAAAAACCGCTGCGGCGGGGAGTTCAAACCATCCGGATTTGCCCACTGCCTTTCCCACAGGCTTACGCCTGCCGGTACGCCCACAGGATTCCCCACACCATAAAGGCGTGGAGAATCCTGATGGACGACCTTGGAAAAGACCGTGGACAAATCCTACCCTGCTATCGGATGGGCTGCGCCCCCCGATCCAGCACACAGCAAATCGCTACAAACTGCTACCCCCCTGCTCGCTTCCGAAAAAGAGAAATTTTATTTTTTCGCAATAAAAATCCATCCCCTGTCCTACCCCTAGACCCCTATACGGGGGCTTAGATTATCAATAGCTTTTTCCCTATTTTTTGAGTGTCATTATAGCCTGTCCAAAACGCGATTTCAAGGGTTACGGACAAGCTATTTTACTATCCATTTTTCGTTCCAGCCCGCATCTCCGTGGGGACGATTCCAAGCGGTTTTGTGTGCTGGATGATATATTCCCAATAGCCAGTTCTATAGTTTGCACGAAGCTGCCGTGAGAACAGCGCATTGTGCAAAAATTTAATTTCTTTCCAGTTTTCTGCTTCCGTCAGAGCCTCATAACCGTTTCCGTGGCAAATCAGCGTAATGCCTACCTCGGCAAGCAGTCCATTTTCCTTAGTCAGAAGATCTTCCTCGATCAATTGCCTTGCCTGGCTCTCTGTAAAATCGACCGAGTAAGGACTCTGAAGTATCGTCTCCCATACCTTTGCCGTCAGCAGCTTATTCCTGCCGTTTTTGTACCGTATTTCTTTTTCGGAGGACATCACGACAACATACCCTGTATGCACCTTTTTCGGTCGCAGTCCTCTATCCGCATTTGCTCTTTCCCGCGAAATCCTGAGAAGGTTCGCATTGAGGGCGCGCTGGTCGGCGATTTCAGCCGTTTTCCGCTCCACCTGCTGTACAAGGTCGTCTATCTGCGCTTGCGCCCTCTGTGCGGCTCTGTCGGCCTCGTATGCCGCCTCCTGTTTTACTCTGGATATCTCCCGCGTAGCGTTACTTTCTGCTTCTTTTTTTTCGCGCCTGGCTCTATCTCGCTGATCTAAAAGCGTCTCATATTCCTGCTTTGTCTGAATCACATGGGAACACTCCTTGTCGGCCAGACTGTCCACGGGTTTATACCCACCCGTCCACTGTTTTTTTACATACTCGATATCTCACTCGCCTCCCATCAAAGACCACGGATATAGTTGTCCGCGACTACGCTAATTCTGTTATGCCCCAGCGCCTTGCTGCAAACCAGCATGGCTGCCTTGTCCAGCTTCTTACCCGCTTCATCCTTGCGGCAAGTGTAGACGTCGCGCTGATATCTTTTTCCGGTTCCCTTATTCACCCGGTCAAACGGAATTTCGCTGATCTTTCTCGCATGAGCTTTGTAGATGGCAACTGCGTAATCTGAGCGGTAGCTGTGAATGTCCGCGCATTGGTGAATGAACTGCCAGACCTTTTCATCGGGCGGCGTGTTCTTCATCCGTTCGATGATCTGCGTCTGATTTTTCCCTATAATGGGGCTTACGCGCTCCCTACCGCCTTTTCCGTTCCGCACATGAATGAAATACTCTCCTTCAAACATTCGCGTGTCCTGCAGCATCTGGAGCCGCTTCGTGTCACCCGGCGTCCGCTGCTGATCTGGAATCTGTTCCAGCGCCGTGATCTGCGCCTCGATCTGTTTCCGCGTCACCAGATCCGTTCCTTTCAGATCTGCCAGCTCACTGCGTCGCAGCCCGGTTCCCCGGCAGAATTTTATCAGCTCATCGTTGTTAGCTTCCGAGAAGTGCCGATCCCGCTTGGCATCTCCCCGGCTCCGTTTGATTTCTGATCGGTTCCGCTTCGGCGGCTTGAAGTAGTCTTCATCGTCTGGTTTTATGCCATACAACTTTCCCAGGGCTTTCGCCTCGGCCTGAATCGTCCAAGCAGATAGATCCTGGTCAACTCGCACCTGCAGCCACTCGTTGACATACCTTTTTGCTTTCTTCAGCGTCGTACATTCCGGGTATTTTTCCTTGACATACTTCAAGAAGTACTTTATGTGCTTCCAGTAGGTCTTGTATGTGTTGACCGAGAAGATCTTATCATCGGCTGTCCCATTCAAAACTGCCTCGCGCTTGCTTTCGCCCAGCGCCAGCATAGATGTCAATTTTTCATACGCCTGCTGGTGCAGATCCTTCGAGTATGATTTGTTTTTTCGCCCCAAATGGTAGCCCCCTTTTCATTACGATATATAACTTGCATAAGTTATATATCGTATATACTTTATATCGATTATTTACATTATATCATTGTTCAAGCTAAGCCGCTTCACGTCAGTTTCCGAAGAAACCTCGACGATCAGCAAAGTACACTTTTTTAAGTCTTATGTGTGACTGTTTTGAAGATTTCTCTTCTACACTTTTTTCTTGCTTATGTGTGCAGCCTATTTATTAGCGTCTACGGCAGTTGAGGTTCTGTCGAATCCTTTTCCGAGGGATCAGCTCTCCAGCGCTTTCTACAGTACACTGGCAACGTTCAGTAGGTGGATGGTGAACAGATGCGTTCTGCTTACCTGTGCTTTCACAAAGATTACTCGCAGCAGGGTCCATGATGTGCTTTCCAATTCACAAAGGTTACTACGGCAAGCCCACACATCACAAAGGTGCATCATACCTTTTTAGCGGCTCTAAAATAAAAACTGCTAAACCCCCGGCAGCGGCCGGGACGCTCTGGGCCTAATTACTATTTACCCTCGCCCAGACGAGCCTATTTGTTCGCATTTTCAGTATAGCATAGAAGTAAATCTTTGTCAACATAAACCGAGTATATGCAGATATAACGGTTTACCCGTTCACGTCATTGCGCAAACGGGTAAACCGTTATTAGGCATCCAAGATGCCAAGAGTTCCCCCGGCGCTGTTGCGCCGGGCGGGGTAAACCCCGGGCGTCTGCGGACGCCTCCCCTGCTCGGTGGCGACAACGAACCGCCTTTCCTGTCAGCTGTCCATTGTCGTCACCAAGCAATGCGCTTATCGAGTATTCGCCGTGCCAGCGAGAAAACTCCGGTATCGCCGCTGTCTATACAACCAATCGTGCAGGTTTCGTATCGCCGTTTGGTTTCCTTGACAATAATTATTTAGTATGTATAATATAATTATTGACACACTAAGATTTGAGTGGGACCCCAACAAGAACGAGATCAACAAAAAGAAGCACGGCTTATCTTTCGAGGCAGCAAAGGAGGTCTTTTACGACGAGTTTGCCATTCTATTTGACGATCCGGATCACTCCATTGAAGAAAATCGCTTCCTCATTATCGGATCAATCAAATCGCAGAAAATTTGCATTGTAAGCCATTGCTACCGCGACAACGAAAACTGCATCCGTATTATCTCGGCAAGGCAGGCAACCAAAACCGAGCAGCGTATTTATCTTGATGGAATTTGAGGTGATAGTATGAGAGATGAATATAACATCAGAGAGCTGAATCCAAGAAAAAACCCCTACGCGAACCGGCTGAAAAAGCAGATCACCATCAACATCGACGGCGGCACCATCGACTACTTCAAGTCTCTGGCCGACGCAAAAGGCATCCCCTATCAGACCCTGATCAACCTCTATTTGAGAGACTGTGCCGATAACCACCGGCAGCTCCAATTGTCCTGGCAGTGATGCTTTTGCAAGACTGTTTTTTCAACCAACGAAACCACGCAGCCTTGTACAACAGGATGGCTGTACTTTTCATTGCAAAAAGTACAGCCATCCTGAAATTTTATTGTTTCCCACTAAGGCGCATTTCACGAATACGCAGCAGCCTATTGACGAATAATATATATCGTGATATATATTAAATTAGGAGGTGACAGTTATGGAGACTGCAAAGATTTTTGAAAATGGAAGAAGTCAGGCCGTGCGGCTTCCGAAGAAATTTCGCTTCAATACAGATGAAGTGATCGTCCAGCAGCTCGGCGACGCCGTGATCCTCGTGCCGATGGAGTCCATGTGGCAGACTTTTATGGACGGGCTGAACAGCTTCACCGACGATATTTTTGAGGATGGCCGGGATCAGGGCATCCAGCAGGAGCGTGAAAATCTGTGACTTATATGCTGGACACAAATATTTGCATCTACGCGATGAAAAACAAGCCAGAACACGTATTGCAGCGGCTGAAGAAAGAATTGAATAGCGGCATCTGTATTTCATCCATCACGCTGGCCGAGCTGGAGTATGGGATGAAGCACAGCTCCAATCCCGCAAAAAACGAGCAGGCGCTGCTTCGTTTTCTGATCCCATTGAGCATCCTTCCTTTCGGAGCTGCAGCAGCTTCAGAATACGGCGAGATCCGCTCCTACCTACAGGACAGAGGTACACCGATTGGCCCATTAGATATGCTGATCGCCGCGCACGCCAGATCTGAAGATATGCTTCTGGTCACAAACAACGTCCGAGAGTTTGAGCGTGTGCCTGACCTGGTCGTTGAAAATTGGGTGGAGTAACCACCGTGCATCAACGGACAGCCCCATTACGCAGCTACACATCGCTCCCTTTACAGACAAGTAAATTATACGTAGTTGCATAACAGGATAGCTGTACTTTTCAGGCGAAAAAGTACAGCTATCCTGAAATATTACGTTTTCTATTATGTCGCATTCTCTGCGAGATACAGTTCCATGCGCTTTTGAATCTGTGTAGCTGTTTCTGCCGCTGTCCGTTCGCCAGCCCAAAGTGCGCCGCACTCTGCTTCCAGAATGTCCGCCGCCTGCCACGGATAATAGATTTGCGCAGAAATATTCTCAAAGAACTTTTCATACCGCGCAGCATCTTTTTTTGACAGCGGAACGACTGGGTAAACCGTGCCGTCTACTGTGACCTCTGTTGCAAGCTCGGGGTCGTTTGTGTTCCGAGGTTCCATTGCCGCATCGATTTCACTTTCAAACGCGGATGCTGTCATTGGGAACGCGAAGCGACCAAGTGTTTTCTGGCTCGTATCCGAAAGCAGGAATTGCAGAAATGCCGCCGCGCCGTCTGTGTGGTCGGTATTTTTGAAGACCGCGATCTCTGCATCCGGACGGACTTTCGTGCCGTTCGGACCGGGCCAGCCGAGCCATGCAAGAGGCTCTCCCACAGTGTAGCTTTCCGCGCTGTGCATCTGCCCGATGCCGTTCAGGATGACCGGCTCTGCCAGCGCTAGATCCCGTCGGATCAAAAGCATGGAGTTTTCTACTTCAAACTCCAGCTCCTCCGGTTCATCCAGCGTGGCGGCATAGTCC
>ERZ808242.1128-NODE-1128-length-16275-cov-14.368372_pt1 | contig 16275 bp, 9 predicted proteins | sample MGYA00521244_ERZ808242 | MGnify/ENA primary metagenome ERZ808242 (study PRJEB31516, sample SAMN03275573) | gut metagenome | biome: mammalia-associated habitat; material: feces | host: Papio cynocephalus | place: Kenya | collected 2012-07-27 ... | reverse complement strand
CCGGGCATGTCAACGGCATCAGCGGCAATGTGGACATGAACGCGTTCGGATACGCCCAGCCGCCGATTGACGTGCGGAAGATGAACGCCGTTAACATTCCGAATGGCGATTACTACATCAACGTACGTTCCAAAGTGTCTTCCAGTATTGATATCCCCAATGCCAGCACAGCCGACTCCACCGCTATCCAGCTGTATTCGGGGAACGGAACCAAGGCACAGCAATTTACTTTCACCAGACAGCAGGACGGCAGTTATGTGATCACCAACGTGAATTCCGGCAAGGTACTGGATGTATGGGGTGCCGCTGCCCACAACAATGCCGTAGTGCAGCAGTACTCGGCGAACGGCAGCAATGCGCAGCGCTGGTTCATCCGCGATTCCGGAACCGGGTACTACCTGCAGTCCGCCTTGGGTAATTGGGTATTGGACTTGAGCGGCGGCAACACGGCGAATGGCGCTGCGATTCGTCTCTACACGCCGAATGGGTCGGCTTCCCAGTTGTTCGTTCTTTCGTCTAGCAAGGTCTTGATTCCGGTGAATACTACCGTGATAATTAAATCTGCGGAGAAGGCCAATCTTGTGTTTGATGTTTCAGATGCTTCTACTGCAAATTATGCGAGGATTCAAATGTATACGGAAAACGGGAATGACGCACAGAAGTTTTATTTCCGGCAGATTGGTAACGGAACCTATAACATCATCAATGTAAATTCCGGTAAAGTTTTGGATGTATATGGGGCGCATTCGTCTAATGGCACGGTTTTGCAGCAATTTGATGATAATAGCACTATCGCTCAGCAATGGACATTGCGCGATTGCGGAAACGGCAAAATTTCATTCATCTCTGTGAATGCGAATAGGGCAATTGATGTGCCTAATGCGAATTTTTCACCACATACCGGACTGTGGCTTTATACTGCGAATGGCTCGAATGCTCAGCAGTGGGTGGTTGAGAAATCTAAGACTGTGCGAGAACGATTAAATGATAAAGCCGCAAAGCATAAAAGTGATCTGCCTAATGGCACATATATTTTTGGCACAAAGCTCAAGTCCACAATGAAATTGGATATTTATGGAGGTTCTCGTGTTGACCACGGAAATGCTCAAATTTGGGCAGCCAATGGTACGAATGCCCAGAGGTGGCGTGTCGTGCATGATAAGTATGGATATGTTGTGTTAACTAGTGTGAATTCTGGTAAGGTACTGGACGTTAATAACGCAAATACCTCGAATGATACTAATGTGCAGCAATTTACATCGAATAACACATATGCGCAGAAGTGGATTGCTACAAAAAACATGGATGGCTCGTATACTTTTTATTCGGCATTGGCTGAAAATATGGTATTGGATGTTTCAGGGGGATATTTTACAAATGCCACCAATGTTCAGCTGTATGAGTCGAATGGTTCAAATGCTCAAAAGTGGTTAAACTAGGAAATTCATAACTAGAAGAAGCGTGTATTGCTGTAAGAGCCTATAGACAGCTTGCGTAATAAGTTAGCTTATGACAATTGGATTATGGATGAATTCCTTTCATACCATTAAAGTATATTTGCGTCTGTGCGTTAATTGACAGGAGAGGATAACATGGATCGGAAGCCAGCAGCATTGTTGAGCCTAGTAGTGCCGTGTTATAACGAGCAAGAGTCATTGCCATTGTTTTATCAAGAGACCATTAAAATAGCTGACAAACTTAAGACACAGTTTAATCTCGATGTTGAATTTGTGTTTGTTAATGATGGCTCTAAGGATAAGACTTTAGAGGAATTACGAAAACTCCATAGCCAAGATGCTCGAGTACGATATGTTTCTTTTTCCCGCAATTTTGGTAAAGAGTCGGCGTTGTACGCTGGATTAGGTGCAGCTAGAGGGGAATATGTGGCTACCTTGGACGCTGATTTGCAGGATCCTCCGTCATTAATACCAGAGATGGTGCAATTCTTGCATGACCATTCTGACTATGATTGTGTAGCGACTCGTCGGTCTACTCGTAAAGGCGAGCCTTTAATCCGTAGTTTCTTTGCGCAGATGTTTTATCGTTTAATTAATAAAATGTCGGATATGGAGATTGTTGATGGTGCTAGAGATTTTCGTTTTATGACACGAAAATTTGTTGATGCAGTGTTGGCAATGGGTGAGTATAATCGCTTCTCCAAAGGTATTTTTTCTTGGGTTGGATTTAAAACTCATTGGATTTCTTACGAGAATATCGAGCGTGTAGCTGGCAAGACAAAATGGAGTTTTTGGTCTTTGTTTAAATATTCTATTGAGGGCATCGTCGGTTTTTCTACAGTTCCGTTAATTATGTCCTCATTTTTAGGTGTGGCATGTTGTCTACTAGCATTTATCGGTATTGTATTTGTGATTGTACGAGCCACTATTTTTGGTGATCCGGTTGCTGGATGGCCAAGTATGATTTGTGTGATTCTACTTATCGGTGGTTTGCAATTGCTTTGTTTGGGTGTTTTGGGCGAATACTTGTCCAAAACTTACCTTGAGTCAAAAAACCGCCCTATTTACATTGTGTCAGAAACTGAAGATAGATAAGTTGAATGTAAAAAACGTTTTAATTTTAATATGGTTCAGAATATGGAGTGTCAACTTTATAATTTGGAAGCCGAGAATTTTATCGGGGAATGACTAGTTTGGGACTGTGATGATACGTGAATGTGCGTGTAATCGTTCGTTTTGGATGTAAAAGATGAGGTCAGTATTTTGAGTCATAATAGATAAAATATTTTAGAATCAAAGTTTAGTTGATGTCACGCATGAGATTTGAAGGAAGACAGAGGATTAATAGTGTCAAAAACGAGAGAGCATTCTCTTGATGTGATTCGAGCATTTGCCATTGTGACTGTTGTTTGTGAGCATGTATCTCCTGAATTGCTATCGGGTACAGCTGGGCTCATAGTTAATGTTATTGGGACGATGGGCGTGCCATTATTTGTTATGCTTACTGGATATCTTATGCTCGACAGAATGTATGACGCCAATTATCTTCGGCGCTTCGTTCGGCATAATTTGCTACCTCTGATTGGTGCTTTAGAGATTTGGAATTTGGTGTGGTTCGGGCTTAGCCATGTAGTAGGTGGTGCACCAATTACGTTTGAAAGATTTTTAAAGATTGCACTTTTTATGGGGCCCACGGACAGTGGAATGTGGTTTCTTCCAATGATTATCGGGCTTTATCTTGGATTGCCTATCGTTAGCCATATGGTGCAGTGGTTAAATGAATATAATGCGCGAGAATATACTGGAATCTTACTAGGTGGCATAATATTTTTCGGTACGCTTGTTCCTACCTTGGGTGAACTCCTTAGTTTCGTTTCACCTCAGCATGTTGTGTCCAGCCAATTGAATTTGAATATTTTCGGGGCCTCTGTATGGGGAGATTCTGTTTGGATCTTGTTTCTTATTGCAGGTTATGCCGTAAAAAAGAAGGTATTTCAAATGGTGCCCACGTGGTGTCTGACCGTTATTGCAGGAGTTTCAATATTTTTGCTTGCACTGTTTCACTACTTTGCTCAAGTTCGTGGTCTTGCATGGGATACTTACTATGCCAATATATTTCTGGTTATTGCATCCGTGGCATTCTTTGTTGTTGGGCAACGTGTATTTGTGTTTGATGATACTTCAAGTGCCTTTGGCCTAATCACGACTTCTATTTCCAAGTATTCGTTTGCCATCTATATGATTCATTTTTGGGTACTTGAAGCATATGTAATGATGATACGAGTGATGGGGCTGCGACAAAATATAGGTATTTTTATTGCTGCAGTATTGATTTGTCTAGTTGGTTCTTATCTGGTTGCTCGCATTCTTTCGTTTATCGGGCCGCTACGCCATTGGATGTTATTAATTAAATAACAGCTAAAAGATCTTTTAGCATGAAAAACGGAATAGTAGTATGATTATGTATAATTTTTTGAATATTAAAAAACATAGGCGATTCTATGCATCTTTAGAAGTTATCACCTATTCGTTGGTTGCAATAATAAGTCTTTGGTGGCTATATAGCGCAATAACTTTTGCTGGTGGCGGTAGCAATGCCACATTGCCAGTGGCTTTCGCATTTCTTATTTTTGCCATTTTTCTTCTGTCTCAGACTATTCGCAATTATTCGATACGACTTTTGCGATTAGCTTTCCACTATAAATGGATTCTCTTTTTAGCCATGTTAGTATGGCAGTTACTAACGTGGCTTTCTTTTGGCAACGTTACGATGGGGGCAGATCAAGAAGCGATTCGTAGAACGGCGAATGATCCGCAGGTATTTTCTGAGTACCTTTCTCGTTGCCCTAATAATGTTTTAATTACTTATATTTATTGGTGGGTTATGCAGATTGTGCCGGATTCATGGCCTGCAAATTCTGCTACTTTACTCATGCAATTGTTAGGTATAATTTGCCTGGATGTCAGCATCGCATTCACTCCGCATGTATTAGAGCGTGTTTCTTCAAGGGCAGCAAATATTGTTTTTTTCCTTTTTATGGGTACGTTTGGACTAACTGGGCATATTATTCTTGTCTACACTGATTTGTTGACACTTCCATTAACTTTAGGTGCAATGTACTGTGCCGTTCTTATTTTCTTCCCTCGGAAGGAGAGGGAAGAAAATTATCAAAATTGGCGGCATTGGCAATGTTATAGTCTGTTTGCATGTTTTGGTATTTTGACTTATCTCGGTTATCAAATGAAGCCGTCGAGCATTATCATTACGATTGCTTTTGTTCTCGTATGGATGATAATTTGTTGGGGTAAGGCTTTATTGACTAAGGTTTTGCCGGCATTACTTGCTTTTGTGATAGGAATGGTGGGCGCCGGTGCCACATTCAACGCTGTTATCGATAAGCAGATGCAACTTAATTATGATCCGTCCCAGTCTTATCCGATGTCGCACTTTATGGCTATGGGTATGCGCGATCGTGGTGGATTCAATTATGAAGACCGACAAGATATGGACAAGTATGTTGGCAAAGCCAAGAAAAATGAGCGTAGTATACAGCTCATTAAGCAACGACTTCGTGATTATGGCCCAGTGAGGTATCTTCAGTTTGTGTTGCAGAAGGCGCGATACACTTTAGAGGATGGAACGTTTTCGTTTGGCCGTGAGGATTCTCTTTATATATACAAAGCTCAAGATGATCATGGCATTTTATCTGGATTCCAAAAAACAGGGGTTGCATGTTTTATGCGATCGATGTATGACGGCAGTCGCATTAGATACGAATGGGTGGTTCTGGTCCAGCAAATTGCTTATATGATAATGATTGTTGGAGTCTTTATTGCTTCTTTAATGACCATGCGTAGCAGCAAACTTAGGATGGTTGAACGTTATCGTTCCAATAACAGTGAATTCATTTTTTGGTGGTTAGCGGTTGCAATACTTGGCTCGTTGGCTTTTTTGATGTTATTTGAGTCCGGGCGATCAAAGTATATTATTCAATTTATGCCTTCTTATTTATGTTTCTCTGCTATAGGTTGGGATATGTTTTTAGATAGGTTAAAGAAGCATAAATTATGCTGATTGATAAATTTAAATTGTAGCAACCAAGTAGATAAATACTTTTTTCTATGAAGTCTGGTGGCGCTTTTATTTTATAGGTGCGACAAGGTCGATTTCTATAGAATAGAAGCGCCGCTCTCTATACGATATGGTTAGATTCAATGATATGAAGTGGTTTAGTACAGGCCTAAAAAAGACGACAACGAAACGTCGCTATCTTGTTTCCACGGCAGGACAGCCAAATTGGGGGGATGAATTCATCACTCGTGCTTGGATTCGATGGTTGGCGAAGTTTGAGCCTGATAGTGAAATTTGGTTGGATTGCCCTAATCCAAGCCACGCTAGCCTTTTATTCAGAAATGAGCATCCACATCTGCATGTTGTAAATACATTGTGGCAGCTGATTTGGAATACTTCTGATTTGTTGAATGATTCTGAGATGGCTGCGCAAAAAATACGTGGATGGATTCGTAATGGAGGAACGCCCCGGGAAGATTTCGGCATTGATCTCTTACGGGAGATGGACACTATCCACCTTCTAGGTGGTGGCTACATCAATCAGCTTTGGAAGGCCAACGTGCTGTTGCTGGTGGCACTGGCTCAGCTGAAAGAGCTGGACTCTAAAATTTTGATTTATGGAACGGGCTTGGGGCTTGCACCTTTAGAAGGAGTGGATCTTGCTCTCGCTCGAATGAGCTTCCCTGCATTCGACCATTTGAGTGTTAGAGATGACAGGAGTGCAGACATAGCCGGTGTGAATTGCGGCTTTGATGATGCGTTCTTAGAGATTGCGAATGCGAAATTCGATTGGTTGGAACGGGACTTGCCGGCTCGTGCTTTTGTGTGTCTTCAGCAGGACGTTGTGGGTAGAAATACGCAAGCGGTTGGTGCTGCTGTTTCTTCACTTCTATTATCAGGAGTAGAAAAAAATGAGCCCGTTTTTCTTGTAGAGGCAATTCCTCCGGAAGACTCGTGGTCATTGGATCTGTTCAAAGAACAATGGAGTGGTGATGTATGGCTATTGCCTTTTAGCCATTTATGGAATCGGGGTTTCCCCGGTGTTGATAATGCGGTTTGGGTCTCTAGTCGTTTTCATATGCATTTACTAGGCGCATGTGCTGGATCTCGAGGAATTGCTATGGGTTTCGGAAACGAATACTATGATACTAAGCATGGGTCTTTGATGAAGCTCGGCACAGGTTGGACCAGTCTGGATATGTCGGCAAAATCGCCTGTTCCTGTTTCTGCTACGATTAATTCTCATTTTCAAGCTGAAGCTTTACGCATTGCTCGAGAAAAGGGGGAGGAGGCTATGCAGCTATACTAAATTTAGGGGCTGTTGCAAAAATCATATAGTAAGTTTTGCTGCGTCGCAAAGGTGAAATAGTTTAAAGTGCCGATAGCAAGGATGATGTGATAAGTCAGACCTCTAAATATAGTGATACGTCCATGCCTACACCTTTTACTAACATATAAATTATGCAACATTTTTTTCAGCTTGATGAAGAGGGCGAACGCCTGATTGAGAAGGCTAGTGAGCGTCTGCGTCGATTAGTGCTTAGCGCAGTGGACTATAACGCTCTGATTCAACCGGGCCGAGTACTTACTTATAAGTTGTACATGGGGGAGAAGTGGCAGTATCCTCGTCTGACTGATACCTCAACGTTAAATGGTGTATTGACGGAACAGGCCGGTTTGGAACCTTTTGCGACTTTCCAAGCGACTTCCACAGTTAAAGGGAAATCGCGTTTTTCGCCGCATTATTTTGCTGGTGATGAGCAGATCGTAGACCATAATATTCGCTATTTGTTGCTGACTCCTGATGATGCTACTGATGACGATGTAGAACAAAACCGTCCTACTGGCAGGTATACTCATTTGTATCGTGAGGTTGAATCTTCCGTCCCAGTATTCTTTGACGCATTGCGTGAGATGAAGCGCCGTCAGCGTGAACGAATTGGCAAAACGGAAATTAATCCATTTGAGCCGCCTACGGTTGCGAAAATCAACAGTTCTGGATCTAGCCATCATCCATGGATGGAAATTGTTCCTGGGAAGGCCGCTGCAGATGTGCCTAAGGCCGTGATTATTGCTATGCATTGGCTGCAGTCAGGCGGAGCCGAACGTTGGGCGATGGAAACGGTTACTTTAGCTCGGCAAGCAGGTTTGCTACCGATTGTGATTACAGATTCTGATGGTCATCAGCCGTGGATTACGCGTCATGAATTTGATGATACCGTACTGCTGCCTCTTACTATGCCTCTGCAGGATCGTGTAGGGGATGTTCCGTTATTACGAGCGCTATTTGAGCAGTTCAATATCGTGGGTGTGCTTATCCATCATTGCCAGTGGATGTATGATAACGCATGGTGGGTGAAACATTATTTCCCTGAGACCCATGTGGTGGATTCGCTTCATATCGTGGAATATATTTTCCACGGTGGTTATCCCAGTGAATCAGTGGCTCGTGATAAATGGATTGATTTGCATCATGTCATTTCTCCTCAGCTTGAGCGTTGGTTGGAGGACGTCCATCATATTGATTCGAGTAAAGTGGTGGATGCTCCGCTTGTTGGGCTTACTGCTGATAGCGGAACGCTAGCATTTAAATCCAGGGATGTTGCCAAACCTTTGACCATCAGTTTTGTGGGACGCAATGTTCGACAGAAGCGTCCGGAGACTTTTATCTTTGCAGCGCGCGAACTGAACAAAAAATTCCCCGGCAAACTCCGCTTTATCATGCAGGGCAATGGCGACATGGATGAGTTTGTCGATCAGCTCATCAGGCGATATGGCCTTGAAACAGTAATTCAGCGTTGTTCCATGTCGACTCCGGTGAGCCAGACCTATGAACAAACAGATGTGTTGCTGGTTTCTTCCATGAATGAAGGTATTACCTTAACTACCATTGAGGCGCTTAGTGCCGGCATCCCGGTAATTTCAGCAAAGGTGGGATCGCAAGATACACTTATTCCGCCACAGGGTTTGTGCCGCAGGGAATCCGTTTGGTTCGTGCGTGATGCTACGGCCATAGTGGGAAGAATTCTTAATAGTGAAGAAAATAGAAAGAAACTTTGGGAAGCGGAAAAGAATCGGCTGGAAAAATTCTCTGAATTGAAGTCGGCTAACGAATATTTCCGTGATATGTTGACGAAGTGGAGTCATTAATGCAGAGCGCAAAAATCGCAGCGGTTGTCGTGACGTATAACCGTCTTGAAAAGCTTAAGAAAGTTTTGGCTTCTTTGGAAGCCCAGACCCGCATGCCAGATCAGTTGGTCATCGTGAACAACGCGGCAACCGATGGTACAGATTCCTTCTTGAAGGAGTATGCGGCCAACTTTAAGTATTCGGATTCAACGCAGCTTGATATTGTGACCCTTGAAAAGAATGAAGGTGGCGCTGGTGGATTCTCCGCCGGTATGCGCAGGGCATACGAAATCGGCTGTGATTATGCTTGGATTTTTGACGATGATGGTTACCCGGAACCAGACGCTCTCGAGAAGCTTTTCAAGGGGTACGAAGCTGCGGTTACTGAACTTGGTCCAGATGTGCCTTTTGCGTGTTCTTTGGTCAAGTTCATCGATGGCACCATTTCTGAGATGAATAACCCTATCCCGACTTGGGATTGGGGCCGACTTAAGGCCAAAGGTCTAGATATTGTTTTGGTCAGTCGTTGTTCCTTTGTTTCTGTGCTGATTCCTCGTTGGGTTATGGAAGCATTCGGTTTACCGTATAAGGAATATTTCATCTGGTTCGATGACGCCGAATACACAATGCGGATCACCAAAGCATGCCCTGGTGTGCAGGTGCTCGATAGTGTGGTGCTGCATGATATGGGTGTGAATAGGGGCGTGAATTTCGGTATGATTAATGCGAAGAACGTATGGAAATTCCTCTATGGCGCTCGTAATGAAGCTTCCTATCATCTTCACCATGAAGGCATGTATCAATATCTGCGTTTCTGCGCTATGGTTCGCAATAATATGCGTCACGGAAATGTAGATAAGAAACTTCGGCGACAGGTGTATGGAAAGTTGCTGGAGGCACGCGAATTTAATCCCAAGGTTGACTTCCCTCAGAAGTCAGTTAATTCAACTGCACGTTGATAAATTGACGTCTGCATTTTTATCAATTTGTAAGGATAATAATTTCGTGGCAAGTATGATTGAAAAACTCAAAAAACGCTATCACTACTCATTGGTGGTACTTCGTGAACTGGTGCGTACTGATTTCAAACTGCGTTACCAAGGCTCATTTCTAGGAATTGCATGGTCAGTTCTTAAACCGTTGATGCTGTTCTGTGTAATGTATGTAGTGTTTGCTAAGTTCCTGCGTATGTCAGACGGTACCCCTACATATCCTGTGGTGCTGTTGCTTGGCATTAGTACTTGGCAATTCATAGAAGAAGCCACTTCCGTTGGTCTGCGTTCGGTGGTGGATCGTGGTGATTTGCTTCGCAAAATTCACTTCCCGAACTATATCGTTGTAGTGTCTTCGACTATTGGTGCGCTTATCAGCTATGCCATCAACCTCGTGGTGGTACTTGTTTTTGCAATCATCAATCGCGTTCAATTTACCTGGCGGGTGGTTTTATTACCGCTGAATTTCATTGAATTGTATGTGCTCTCTCTGGGCATTGCCTTGCTGCTGGGTTCCATGTATGTGTACTTCCGTGATATCGCTCATTTGTGGGATGTGCTTAAGCAGGTGTTATTTTATGCCATGCCGGTTATTTACCCACTCAACATGGTGATGGACAATCAGTCATTGCAGCCTTATGGCCAGCGCATTGCTCAAATTCAGTTGCTGAATCCGATTGCGCAAACGGTACAGGATATCCGTCACAATCTTATTGCACCTGCGACGCAACCGACTATTTGGACGCTTAGCTCCCATAAAGCAGTAGGATTGATTCCCCTTGTTTTGGCGCTGTTTATATTCTGGCTGGGTATCCATGTATTCCGAAAGAATAACCGCAAATTTGCGGAGGTTATGTAATGGATAATTCTATGACTGATAATTTTGCGGCTACTGAAATTACTGATAAGAATAATTTACCTGTTGTACTGTCTGTTAATCATGTAGGAAAATATTTTAAATTGCCTACAGAACAGGCTACAGGTCTGAAGCAACTGTTAATTAATTGGACCAGAGGTATTAAAGGATATAAAGAGCAGCATGTGCTTCGGGATATTAACTTTGAAGTGCATCAGGGTGATTTCTTTGGTATTGTCGGTCGTAACGGTTCAGGTAAATCGACTTTGCTGAAGCTTATTTCTGGTATCTACGTTCCCGATTCTGGAACTATTCAAGTCAATGGAAAGTTGGTGCCGTTTATTGAGCTTGGTGTCGGCTTCAACCCTGAACTTACTGGGCGTGAAAATGTATATCTTAACGGTGCCTTACTCGGCTTCACTCGTGATGAGATTGATGCCATGTATGACGATATTGTGGAATTCGCTGAACTCGAAGAGTTCATGGATCAGAAACTGAAGAATTACTCTTCAGGTATGCAGGTGCGCTTGGCGTTCTCCGTGGCTATCCAGGCTAAGGGCGATATTCTTGTACTCGATGAGGTGCTTGCTGTCGGCGATGAGGCGTTTCAACGTAAATGTGATGATTTCTTCGCACACGTTAAACACGATCCCACAAAAACCGTTATTTTAGTGACTCATGATATGGGTGCAGTCAAGAAATACTGTAATAAGGCGATTCTGATTAAAGACGGCGTTATCATCGCTTCCGGCAATAAAGATGATGTCGCTGATCGTTACACCTTGGAGAATCTGGAAAGCAAAGAAAAGGAAAAGAAAGACGAAAGTCGTTTTCCTGTTGGACTTAACAAGCGTGTGCCGAAATTGCGCATTATTCCGACTTGCCCATTGATCTGCACGAGCTCAGACAAATTTACGTTTGATATTGAGTACGAGTTCAATGAGCCGACTGAGTTTTATCTGGCCATTGCTCTGCATGATATTAAACGTGGCGGTATTTCGTACGATACTGGTGCGAACACGATTAAGCTGACGAATCCCGGTCACCGCGTCGCGCACTTTGAAATGCCTTTGAATATATTTAATAATGGTGATTTCAAATTGGTGGCTTCTTTGCGTACTCCGAACAGCAATCCTAAGCTGCCGTCTGATATGATCGCTTTCACCAATGATGATAATTCATGTTCATTTGCCATTCGCGATTCGAAGAACCGGCAATATGCATTGCTCAATGATACGGCAATGACGATTCATCTTGTTGATGATGAGCAATGCGATCTTGCTGCGGAATCGAAGAATTCTGGGAAAACCACAATTAAATAATAAATTATATTGTATTTGGTAAGGGAAAATGATAATGGAATTAGTGTTATCATTTTCCCTTTTTGTAGAAACCATCTCAAGTTGACAATATTTAGACAATATTATTGAGCAATTGTCTAAATGGTGGTATTCGATTATTTTCAGATACAGTAAATCGCTGCAGATAGAACTGTTGTTATCGGCAAATGGATAAAACGACAACGGGAGACGATGTATGGTGCAAAGAACCTCTTCGGAAAACACTAATTCGGAACAAGCATGGGAAACCGTCATGAGAGTCGTATATCCAATCAACGACGCCGAGCAGACTCTCCCTCTGTATGCAATCGATTGGACTCGTCCGCATATTGCGAAAACAACTTTGGATGCTCGCATTGACACTCATTGCGTGGCATTCGGATCCATGAGTCAGTCCGCATTGCAGCGGATGATTCGGAATGCAGGTTCCTCTAATGAAGTCTCCTGCGATGAGTTTGAGGTTACGGGACGCGCCTCGATTACTTTGAAAGACCATGGACATATATCTGGCTGCACCTTCTTCAATGCGTTTCCGGCAGCGTATTGGCGTCGTTGGACGGGTGTGAAAACCGTACTGTTCGAGGCGCATGTCCAAGGAAACGCCAAAATCAGTATTTTCCGTTCGATTGGCCGTGGCTTGATCTACCCAGTTGCGGAACGAATTGTGAAAACCTCGGGTTCGGTGTCTTCCGTTGCCGTGCGTATTCCGATGACAGGGCTGATGGATGGAGGATATTTCTGGTTCGATGCGGAATCGCTCGGTGGATCGGTAACAATCGCTGACGCCACATGGGCTGTTCCAAGTGAAGCCCGTACCACTCGGCATGACACTTCCATGTCCATAGCCATTACAACGTTCAATCGTGCTTTATACTGCATGAATCAGTTGCGTGCCATTGCCGGGGATCACGCATTGCGCGAACGCTTGGATACAGTGTATTGCACCGACCAAGGCGATGACTTGGTAAAAAACCAGGAGGGTTTCGCTGAAATATCAGCGGATCTTGGTTCGCAGCTGACCTACATTCAGCAAATGAACCTAGGCGGTTCCGGCGGTTTTTCCCGTGGAATGTATGAGACGGTCAAAGCTGGCAATAGCGACTTTGTATTGCTCTTGGACGACGATGCCATCAGCGAACCGGAATCGATTTTGCGAGCGATACAGTTTGCGGATTATACGGTGCGTCCGGTCCTCGTGGGCGGAGGCATGTTCCATTTGGACAATCGCACCATGTTGTATACGCAAGGTGAGCGGATCAACCAGCAAAGAATGTGGATGCAACCATCCAAAGGATTGGAATACAACCATGATTTCTCCACGGAACCGCTTCGTGATACCCCGGATCGGCATCAGCGCATTGACGAAGACTTCAATGGCTGGTGGATGTGCTTGATCCCGACCGCAGTGGTTGAAAAAATCGGTCTTTCAATACCTGGATTCATCAAATTCGACGATATTGAATATGGGCTGCGAGCCAAGAAGGCAGGCTTCCCCACAGTGTGCCTGCCAGGCGTGGCGGTGTGGCATCAGGCATGGCATGATAAGGATCCGGCTCGTTCATGGGAAGAGTACTTCACTGAGCGTAACCGCTGGCTTGCCGCTTTGCTGACGTTCCCGAATCAGCCACCTCGCATGCTGGTGGAAACTTTGTATGGAGATGCCAGCTTGGGGCTTCGTTTCGTTTACTCGGCGATGGCATTGCATCACATGGCATTGAGGGACATTCTTCGTGGTCCGCAATACTTGATGGATTGTTTGCCGACGAAACTCGATGAGGTGCGTGAGCTGCGTGCGAAATATCCCGATGCGCAGACCAAAGATACCTTTGAGGCTTTTCCGGAACCCGTCGGTGAGGTTGAGCCTTTGAAAAATCATCCTACGACTATGCGAAAACTGTATGGTTCCATCGTCAAATTGACCATTAAAAGTTTTGTCAAGAACGTGAAGCCAGATCAGGCTCTCCGCCCTGATGGTTCTATTCCGGCGCGAGACGCCGCCTGGACTTGGCAGGCTTTTAACCGTGTGAATTCGGCACTGGTAACCACAGCTGATGGTAATGGCGTGGCATGGTTGAAGCGCGATAATAAGCGTTTCCGCAAAAGCATGCTTGAGGGACTCCGGCTTTCTTCTCGAATCCTACGGAATTGGAAAAAGCTGGCTGCTCAATATCAGGCCTATGATATTACCTCTATGAAGGCATGGTCGCATATTTTCATAGATAAATAAGCAAGGTACCGGTAGGAGTTCCTCATCTTTTACGAGATGGGGAACTCATTTCGTAAAATTAACGAAATCGGTGTCTTTCAGATAATTCTTGCCTATGGTCATATCGTACTGAATGAGCAGATAGTTGTGCAGCATCTCCTTGGCCGTCTTAGAAAGGTTTTTTGCGCGAATACGGTTGCCGGAGGCATCGAGGTATACCGGTTCATCGGCATTACCGCCTGCAGATGCCGGCACGGACAATGCCGGAATTGCCTGATGCATTTCGGTGAGGAACGCCAGATATGGACTGACCTTTGCGTTGAGATGCTGGGCGAGCTGCGCCGAGAAGTAGTTCGAAGACGTGTATGCGCTGGATTTGTCATCAAGTTTCGTTCCCGCTGCCTTGGATGCATTATTGGACCAGATGAAATAATCGGTTTCATGCAGGCCGAGAACGTTGTTCTTATCGGAATATGCGGTGGAATAGATTCCCGGCAGGTGGTCTCCGTAGAAAACGACGGTGATGGGACGGTCGATTTCATTGAGTTTGTTCAAAAATTCGATTGTGGATTGATCCGTATAATTCAATCCCTGCGTATAGGTGTCGATATTGTTTCGTTCGTCATCGCCAAGGTTTTGCGAGGTATCGAGCTCTTTGAACCGGTTGTCGGCGTAGAAGTTCTCATATGGCATGTGGTTCTGCATGGTTACCACTTGGTAGAACTTGTTCTTGTCCGATGACGAGACCGCTTTGAGAATGTCCGAATAGAACGAGGCATCCGAGGCGTACCAAGCCGAGTCGATTGTGCTCAGGTTGGTGAGCTTCGGCTTTCCGTCGGTAGCGTAGAACTTTGAAAAACCGAACTTTTTGTAGTTGAGGTCGCGGAAGTACATGTTGCGGTTGTATGCATGGAATGCGGTGGAAGCGTTTTTGCTGTCGTATGCCTTGTTCCACAACTGATTCACCGCCGGTGCCCATTTCAGCGACGGTACGAGCTGCTGGTATGCGATGGATAGTGTGGAACTGTAATTTGCCATGGAAAGACCCGTCAGAGCCTGATACTCGATATTCGCGGTGCCACCACCATAGCCTGGAGAGAGCATCAGACCGGAAGTGGTTTGCGTCTTCAACTGGCGGATATTCGGCATTGGATCCTCAGCAAAACTGACGCCTGGAACGCGCGTCGGATCGGAGAAGGATTCGGACAAAATCATAATGACCGTGTTGTCGGTCATGCTTTCAGTACGTTGCCGGTTAATTTGCCTTGCCGCCTTGGCGTACTTTTTGGCGATCTTCTTCATGGTGTCCTGCGAATAGCCTTCCGGCTTGTCCATGGTCTTGGTGTGCGCGAGACGGAGGAAGTTCACTACCGGGCCATTGTTTGTGGAATCGGCCAGACCATTCCAAATTTGCGGGCTGTCGCCCATGCTCTTCGCGAATTCCGTGGACCAATAGTCTTCGTTCCCGAAGCCCCATACGAAAGAGGCGCATAAGGCGATGCTGCATACGGCTGCCGCAATACGGGTTACCGTGCCTGCGAAGTTCTTGACACTGGCGATTGGATGGCGCCATGAGCAATGGATAACGCCATTGCGACCGTCAAGGAACTGCATGATGATGCAGATGACTACGAGCCAAGTGACGCCGGTTATCGCATTGTCGACCAACCATTGACTGGATTTCGGAATGAAGGAGGTCAGCTCGCCGGTGTTGCCGCCGGTGATGAAGTTGAGATCGGCCGGTAGCACGGGCTCGTTGCGCGTCACCATTTTAATATGATTCGCCACAGCATAAGTAGTCATCACAGCGCCGAAAATGGCCGTGGACACCCAAAAGCGATTCAGCACGAAAACAAGTGTGAGATAGATGATGCCGAGGATGATGAAGTTCAGCAGAACTAGATTCTTCTGTTCGAGCCACATCTGGGCAACGAATTTCGTGGTCCGCCCTGCCACGCTGTTAAGGATTCGTGTGGTTTCCTCTACCTCTTGTCCCTTCTCGTACTTCGGCTCGGAGTACATGCCCCACTGGATGAAAATGACCTCGAACGCAGTAAGTGCGAAGAGAATGATCGCATAGAAAGAATAGGAGAAGCGGTGACGCTTCTTCCATACGGCATGGGCTTTCCGGAAGAACGCGATGACGAATTGCATGCCTTTGAGGTTGATGAAGGTATGCCATGCCTCGCGTGCCTTTGCCGCAGCGTTTTTGGTCGAGACGGC